>Ga0224496_10000945_pt1 | contig 18782 bp, 14 predicted proteins | sample SF_Jul11_sed_USG_2_FD_168127 | JGI IMG/M metagenome (GOLD analysis project Ga0224496, IMG submission 168127) | Sediment microbial communities from San Francisco Bay, California, United States - SF_Jul11_sed_USGS_8_1 | ecosystem: Environmental > Aquatic > Marine > Sediment | place: USA...
AATAACGCCAAATTCATCACCCCCCAGGCGTGCCAAGGTATCTCTCGTACGCAGTCTGGCGTGTAGAAGCAAGGTTACTTGTCGCAGCAATTCATCTCCTGCGCTATGCCCACAAGTATCGTTGACCACTTTAAATTGATCAAGATCGAGATACAGCAGCGCATGTGAATTGCCATCATGAGTCGACGCTAAAACTTTAGCGAGGCGAGTTTCAAATTCATCGCGATTTAGCAGGCCGGTCAGAGGATCATGGGCTGCCTGGTATGCAAGCTTTTGCGTCAATCTGCGTTGTTCTGTTACATCACGAAAGGTTAATACCGTCCCAATCACGTTTTCTTTTTCATCGTGTATCGGCGCTACTGAATAATCAATCACGTATTTTTGTCCATCCTTTCGAATCAGTAGACATTCCTTGTTTCCGATTTGCTTTCCGGGCTTCTTCAAGCAGTCATCAATTGGATTGTTAATAGGGTCTTGGGTGGCCACATCTGCAATTTGAAAAACACGTTTCAAAGGATTGCCTTTTGCATCACTGTTGTTCCATCCTGTAAACAGTTCTGCTGTCGGGTTTAAAAATGTCAATTTGCCGTGAGAATCAGTCGTGATCACAGCATCGCCAATACTGGCTAATGTGATTCGAAAAAGCTCTTTTTCCTGCTGCAAGATAGTATTGGATTGAGTGAGTGCCTCAGTGCGATCTATTACACGTTGTTCTAATTGATTATTTGCGTTTTGCAAGGCTTTCTTGGTTCGGTCTTTTTCTGCAATCTGTGTTTGTAGTTTTTGGTTAATCGCGTTTTGGTGATTTTTGGACTGAAGCAAGCGGTTCACTAGCGCAAAGTTATCAAAACGTAGGCGCAGGGAATCTGTAATTGTGCGGTGAAGCTGTTGCGAAATACTTGCCATCATGAATAGAAAGAGTAAATAAGTCACTGCGATAGCAATATACGCATCGTCGCCTTGAGTAATTGTTTGATAAGCAAAGGAGAAAGTAACGGGTGCTGAGAAGATTAAAAAAGCGCCTTTATAAGATGATAAGGTAGACATTGCTCCCGCAACCATACCACCTAATAAATAGGCAAGAAATAACTGGTGAATTGCGCTGTCATCAACAAAAAAAATGATGCCTGTTGCAGCCCAGAGTACTCCCGAGAAAAACACACCTAATACAAATAGGCGGCCCCAGATGACTGACTCAACTACGGATGGATTTCTTCGGAAGTATGACCAAACCAGCAGGAGTCGAATGAGGGTAAGCAAGTAAAGTGCTGCCGACCAGCCAAGAAGCCAATTTTTTGGAACATAATCCCAAAGAACAAAAACAAGAACCAATGAAAGAAAGAGCGTAGCCAAGATGGCAGTCTTACTCTGCAGATAAAGCAGCTTAATCTGTTCAGCAAGGATTTCTGCAGCATGATTTGATAAAGGAAATTTCAAATCATTATCGTGGCAATGTAAGGCAGATTTCTTGGGTTCGTTTTTCATCTAGGATTTATCGTGGAAAAGTACCCAATCTATCGAAAATTTTTATCAAACAAGATAAAATGGTTTAAATCCAATTTTTAAGCAATTGATAGAATTATCAAACCTAACTTAACAAAAAGGATTAATATGAGTAAGTAGTGATGTTGTGCAGATCAGAAGGACCTTCTTGATGAAGTAAAAAATTATACCGCAGAATTCCAGTGAGTTGAGAACCATCGATACCTTTATATTTTAATAGAAGCGTCTGATCATCAATTAACAGATAGCCTGATGATTTATAAAAACAGAACTCTCGGGGGTAGGATAATAGAATCTAAAAGTGTCACCACCTTCTTTTTTCGCCAAGGTGTCCACTGCCTCGGCTATTTCCTGTTTTATTTTTCTACATCAGCGCTTGGTGCTGGTTTAGCCATTATGGAACAAAGCGTCAAGGAATTGGGACAGGCATTTTCTGGCGCGCCGACCAACACGGAAGACGCAAGCATGGTTTTTTTTAATCCGGGTGCAATGAGTCAAGTGCGCGGCAGGTTGGTTTCTATGGCGGGATATGTCGCGGTGCCGTCAGTCACCTTCGAGAATAGTGCTTCACAATTGAGTCCTTTGGTTGGAGGTGCGCCGCTTCAGGGTGGCAACGGCGGTGATTCAACAGGTCCGGTTGTTATCCCCAATTTTTATTACGTACAGGAAGTGACAGAACGTTTCACATTCGGCCTGGGCGTTAACGCGCCCTTTGGCATGAAAAGTAGCTACCAATCAGATTGGGTAGGGCGTTATCAGGCAATAGACTCGAAGCTTGTGACCATAAACATCAATCCAGCTTTGTCGCTGAAAATTACGGATAAAGTTTCTTTTGGAGCTGGTCTTAACATACAGTACTTGCGATCTAAATTAACGAATGCCATTGATTTTGGGACGGTCTGCCTGCAAGCTTTGGGTCCCACGCCTTGTGGCAGCCAAGGACTGCTACCACAAGCAGCGGACGGACATGTTTCACTCAAGGGTGACAGTGTGGGATTGGGATACAATTTCGGTGTTTTTTATACCCCGACTCAAGATACCCGTCTTGGGGTTAGTTATCGATCAAAGATCGACCACGATGTGCAAGGCGATGCGAATTTTTCTGTTCCTAGCAACGCTATTGGATTGACCCGGAACGGTAGTTTTGTCGACACGAATGCAAAAAACTCGGTGACCATGCCTGACAATGTTATGTTCGGTTTCTCCCACCGTCTCAATTCACGTTGGGCTATTTCCGCAGATGCGTTGTGGACGCGTTGGAGCCATCTTCAGGAATTCAGAACCGAATTTTCGTCCGCACAATCCGATGAAGTTCAAAGCTTAAAATGGAAGGATACATGGCGATATGCCTTTGGGATCAGCTATTTTCCGAAGGCAGGTAAGTGGACGTTCAGAACCGGTTTTGCCTATGATGAAACCCCTATTCCCAATTCGCGTCTAAGGACACCGCGAATTCCTGATAATGATCGCTATTGGTTGACAGCGGGCTTTACCTACACATTTGTTAATAATTTAAGCTTACATGGTGCATACGCGCACCTGTTTATTCCCAATCCTTCCATTAATAGAAGTGGTACAACCGATGACCGTCTTATCGGTAAATTTTCCGAGCGAATCAACATCATTGGTTTGCAACTGGATTGGCGATTCTAATAATTCATCGATTTGTATTCTGATATTGCTGCGCTACATTTGTAATTATCTGGAATTGTCTGTGATCGATTCTTCGGTCGCATCTTTATTTGACGCAGCATTTGTTGCGCTTCGCCTATTGGTAAGCTGATAAAGCACCGGCAATACCAGCAAAGTTAAAGCAGTCGATGTTAAAATTCCACCAATCACTACCGTTGCCAATGGCCGCTGTACTTCTGCGCCGAGACTTGTTGCCAGTGCCATGGGAACAAAGCCAATTGCGTCTGTCAACGCCGTCATTAATACTGGGCGCAAACGTGTCAAAGCGCCTGTTTGGATTGCATCATCCAGCGTATATCCTTGCTCACGTAAGTTGCGGATAAATGTCAGCATGACGATTCCATTTAACACCGCGATACCGGATAAAGCAATAAATCCTACAGCCGCAGAAATCGAGAAAGGAATATCGCGCAGCCATAATGCCCAGATTCCACCGCATATCGCAAATGGAACGCCACTAAATACCAGCAGACCATCGCGGATGTTGCGGAACATAATGTAGAGCAAGGTAAAAATCAGTCCGAGTGCAATTGGCACGACAATTTTTAAGCGATCGGCCGCTGAAACCATTTGTTCATATTGCCCGCCCCAAACTGTCCAGTAACCGGCTGGTATCTGCACTTGCTCGGCAATGCGATCCTGCGCTTCTCTAACAAAAGAACCTAAATCTTGTCCTCGTACATTTGCACTGATCACTGCTCTGCGTTTGGCATTTTCACGGCTGATTTGATTTGGGCCCTCGACTATTTCTATGTTGGCTACATCGCCTAGGGTAACAAAGACAGCTGGGATTGCTGCAGCGTTAGGAAACAGTTTTGGATGGGCAACGATACCGTCTGCAAGTGGCACTGCTGCAGGGAGTCTGATCGGTAAACGTTTGAGCGCTTGAATATCGCCGCGCAGCTGTTCGGGTAAGCGAACTTGCAATTCAAAGCGGCGGTCACCTTCATAAATAAGACCGGTACTTCGTCCACCAACGGCAATCATGATGGTGTCCTGAACATCCTGTACATTCAGGCCATAACGTGCCATTTTTGCCCGATCCATTTGTACGGTCAGTATAGGCAGTCCGGTAATCTGTTCAATTCTCACATCGGCTGCGCCAGGCACGGTTCCCAGGACGCTTTCAATCTGCTCACCCACGGAAAGTAAAACATCCATGTCGTCACCAAATATTTTTACCGCAACATCTGCACGTACGCCCGTTAATAATTCATTAAAACGCATTTCTATCGGCTGGGTAAACTCATAGTTGTTACCTGGCACGCCTTTCACGGCCTGTTCCATTGCGGCTACTAGTTCTGCCTTGGTTTGATATTCTCCTGACCACTCCGACTCAGGCTTAAGTATGATAAATACATCCGCCACGCTTGGCGGCATTGGATCAGTGGCGATTTCCGCAGTCCCAATTTTGGAGAAAACCCTTGCAACCTCTGGGAATGTCTTTATTTTTTGCTCTAACTCATACTGCATTTCAACTGCTGTTGTCAGACTCGTTCCAGGAATACGTATGGCATGAAGTGCGATATCTCCCTCGTTAAGCGTCGGTACAAATTCGCTGCCCATTCGTGTTGCCAGCAAACCGGACAACACAACAATCGCCACCGCCAGCGTAACAGTCATTGTTTTGTAATTCATTGCAGCCGTTAGAGCAGGTAGGTAGATTTTTTTTGCCCATAGCACAACGGCGCTTTCTTCTTCTTTTATCTTGCCAGTCATGAACAGCGCAATTGCTGCTGGAACAAATGTTACCGAAAGAATAAATGCGCCGAGTAATGCAGTCACAACCGTAAACGCCATCGGGTGAAACATTTTTCCTTCCACACCAGACAAAGCGAAAATAGGGATATAGACGATGATAATGATAAATTCGCCGAAGAAAAGCGCCTTTCTTGCTTCTTTGGAGGCGGTAAAAACAACACTTAACCGTTCATTAAGGGTTAATATTCTGCCTAATCGGGCTTGCTCCTTTGCCAGATGCCGCATGCAGTTCTCAATAATCACAATCGTACCATCAACGATAATGCCAAAATCTAGCGCACCTAGGCTCATTAGATTTGCACTAACGTCATTGGCTACCATGCCACTAAAGGTAAACAGCATAGAAAGCGGGATAATCAATGCGGTAATCAACGCTGCACGGATATTACCCAAAAACAGAAATAACACCGCGATAACCAGGATAGCGCCTTCCACCAGATTAGATGCCACAGTCTGAATGGTTTTATCTACCAATGTGATACGGTCATAAACAGGTGTTGCGACCACACCTTCTGGCAAGCTACGGTTGATTTCAACTAATTTATCAGCGGCTGCTTGGGCGACAATGCGGCTGTTTTCTCCAATCAACATGTGGGCGGTTCCTACCACTGTTTCCTCGCCATCTTGCGTCGCCGCACCGGTACGCAATTCTTTGCCGAGGATTACTTCTGCAACATCCTTGATGCGAACGGGGATGCCTTGTCGACTGCTGAGTAAAATTTCGCCAATTTCAACTTGATTAGCCACTTGCCCGGGAACCCGGACCAGATATTGTTCGCCACTTTTTTCAATATAACCCGCGCCAACGTTAATATTGTTTTGTGCCAGCGCAGTGGTAACATCTAGCAACGTCAAACCCAATGAAATCAATTTGTCAGGATGAGGCGTTACATGAAACTGTTTAACATATCCACCAATTGAATTTACTTCGGTGACACCTGGAACAGTCAGTAGTTGTGGTCTGATTATCCAGTCTTGGATTTCCCGCAAGTCGGTTGTGTTATATGCCGATCCATCCGGTTTTTTTGCGCTCTTTTCAGCGCCAACAGTCCACATGTAAACCTCACCCAGTCCCGTGGAGATTGGTCCCATGGAAGGCTCTATCCCAGCAGGCAAGCGTCCCCTCGCTTCCTGAATACGTTGACTAACTAATTGGCGTGCAAAATATATGTCTGTGCCTTCCTTAAAAACAACGGTAACCTGGGACAGGCCATAACGGGATAGAGAGCGGGTGTAATCAAGATTTGGCAGGCCAGCCATCATCATTTCTATCGGAAAAGTTATTCGCTGCTCTGCTTCTAATGGCGCATATCCGGGTGCTGCAGTATTGATTTGTACCTGAACATTAGTAATGTCCGGCACTGCATCGATAGGAAGATTCTGGTAGCTGTGTATACCCAGCATCACCATTGCAAAAACGGCTACCAGAACAAGACTGCGATGCTGAATGGAAAGTTGTAATATCCGCTCAAACATGAATAATCCTCAGCTCAGGAAAGAGCCGGCTGGATGAATGCCAGTTTTTTTGGCTACGCTGTTGTTCAATGAACATGTGAAGTGCCTGCCTTGCCCAATTCAGCCTTGATTACAAAGCTGTTGCCTGCAGCGTATTGTTCTCCGGCTGCTAAGCCACTAAGCACTTCCACCATTTTTCCGTCACTACGGCCTAATGTTACTGGACGCGCTTCAAAGTAATCGCCATAACGGCCAAAAACCACAGTCATATCATGTAAAGTCTGCAGCGCATCCACGGATATCGCAACTGGTGCTTGAATCTCTTCAGCTAATAACGATGCATTTATAAACATACCTGCCTTCCATTGTCCCATCGTATTATCCAGCGTAATTCTTGCTTCTGTGGTGCGCGTTTGCTCGTTGACGAATGCGCTGATAAAGGAAACCGTTCCTTCACTTGTAACATCCTGGGCAACTGCTGTGATCGTAGCTTGCTGACCGAGTTTAATGGCGCTTATATCTTTCGGATATACCATCAGATTTGCATACATGGTTGAAATATCCACCAAAGTGAATATTTCAGTATCTTCTTTAACAACCGCCCCTTGTGCTAGTGTTTCAGTAATAATGAGCCCTGAGATCGGCGCACGGATCTCGTAAAGGTTAAGATTATTTTTTTTCTCGCGTACGTTTTCTGGCTGTTCGCCAATAACAAGCAATTTCGCCGCAGCTAAGTCCAGCATGATTTCGGCTTCGCTTAGTAGTTGTTGAGCGGTCAGATAGTCTTGTTCGGCAGTAATTTTTTCCTGCCACAATTTTTTTTCCCGCTCAAAAGTAATGTATGCCAAATCCAGTCGCCTTTGTGCCGCAAGAAATTGACTTCTTAGTTCAGCTAACATTTGGCTTTCAATGACTGCCAGCACCTCACCCTCTTTCACTTGCATGCCTTTATGGCGATTAACTACATCAACAATACCAGGCACCCGCGGCACCACGCGCACAATATTGTGATAATTAAAAGCAGTTTGACCTGGTAACTGCAGCGTTGGCTTGATCACAGCGGGTTCAGCCGTTTTCACTTCAATATTTGTGCGCTTTACTTTTTTGTTTGACAGTTCAACCCGCATTTCAATCTGGCTATATCCCCAGTGATAGGTTTTTCCTTGCCATTCAGTAGCGATAGCCACTTCGAAGGAATGCGGTTCTTCTACGACCTGGTCGCCAACCAAATAATCATTTTCTGGTTGAAAATTAATTAATTGACTTGGTCTGCCAAGGCGGGATAGGGTTAGTGCAACTTTGGTTTCAGCGGGTGAAATTGGCTGCGCATTTTCATAAAGAAAAATGTGGAATTGCGGAGGAACGCCTTTTTCATAGATTGTTACTTCCACGCCAAAATTGTCGGTAGTAAAAAGCTTTCCACCTTTGGGTCCCATCACAAACTGTTGATCTTCTTGGTATTCTTGCTCTTCGTGTCCGTGATGGTCAGCATGCGCATCATGCATTTCTGTATTATTTGAGCCAGAGTTATCAAGGTTAAGGATCAGTCCGCCAAGTATGGCGGAAATCACAACCAATATTAGGATTGGTTTCAGATTGGTTTTGCTCAAAATATGCTCCTTAAAAGCCACTTAATTTGATGCATTCTCAATAGGTGCTGCAATGAGGCGCTCGATTTCATTGACAAGACGTTGATAATTCGCCAGTGCACGCACATACAATGCTTGGTTCTGAAATAAGGCGCGCTGCGCGTCAAGCATTGTCAAAAAATTAAACCGACCTAACTCATAGCCTCTTCTGGCGGTCTTGAACGCTTCTTTGGCCCCTGGCAAGATTTCATCTTGCAACACTCGAATCTCATTCTGTGCCGAGAGTAATCCCTCATACGTTTGTGCCAGGAGGCTTCTTAGTCTTAAATCTGTCGCTTCCCATTGATCCTCAGCCTGATCCACGCGTTGATGTGCTTCAAGTATATTGCCCTGATTGCGATCAAATAATGGTAAAGGAACGGAAATTCCTACCAATGCCGTGGTGTCATTTAAAACCCCTGAATCTAACTCGTCTAGCTCCTGTGCATATCGCCTGATACCTGCGCTAACAGTAATATCCGGCAAGCGGAGTGCTTGCTGTAGCTTTAAATTGGCCTTGCGTTGTGCCAAATTTGCCTGGCTGCTCAATACGGCAGGGTTGACGCGAACTCGTTCGGTAAGCGTGTCAAGATCCGGTATTTTAACCAGAGACTCAAGATCACCTAGCGCATGCTTGAATTTTGGTGCGGGGTTACCCCACAATAAAGTCAACTGTTTTCGAAAAGCATTTAAATCACGTTGCGCTTGTTCGAGTTCGATCTTTGCGGTGGCAAGCGCAACCTTTGCTCGGGTTTCTTCTATAGGTGGCGCTTTCCCGGCTTGGACACGCTTTTTGGCTGCGTCAACAACTTTCTGTGCTAACACTGAATTATCTTGCGCTAATTGTAGCCGCGCTTGTCCGGCCAAAATATCCGTGAAGATATTTGCTACCAGGGCGATCAAATCCAAAGTTCTGGCTTCATAGTCCCGCTCAGCCCGTTCTTCGTTTAATGATGCGGCAGTTCTTCTTGCTAGCCGCTTCCCACCAGTTTCAATTAATTGACCAATCCGAATCGCAGTAAATGTTCCGCCTGGTGTAATATCTGTTCTAGTGCCAAGATCTTCCAAGTCTATCTGTAACCGAGGATTTGGTAGTAATCCAGCTTGCAACGTTGTACCCTCTAAAGCCTGTATTTCTTTAGCAAAAGACGCTAATTCAGGATTATGCTGCAATGCTAGCTGCACTGCTTCCAGTAAAGTGATATTAATTTTTTCATTGAATAATGGTTGGGCCGCGTTATTTAGATTCTGCTCTTCATATACATGGCGCTCAGCAATTGATTGTGAAGACAGCGCATAACCGAGAACAAACAAAGAAACGCCTGCCCACTGGCAACTCCAATGCCACGTGAGTGAAAATAATTGATTAATTTTCATGATGATATTTCATGGGCGTGGCGCACACATAAAATTCCCCAGGTAGCGAAAAAATGCAATTATACAATCGCTATTCCTTCATTTGTCAGCATGTCCACAAGCGCTATCATCGGCAATCCAATCAGGGCGTTGGGATCTTCGCCAGTCATTTGCTCGATAAGCACAATACCGAGTCCTTCCGACTTTGCGCTGCCTGCGCAATGATAGGGTTGCTCCTTGTTGAGATAATTTAATATTTGCTGGTCGCTTAATTGACGGAATTTAATGCAAAAAGGAACAACTCGTGTTTGCATGTGATTGTTACGGCTATTAAATAGACTTACTGCAGTATAAAATACAACCTCCTTTCCACGCATGAAACGTAACTGTTTGATCGCGTTTGCATGGTTTAAGGGCTTGCCCAGCTGAACACCGTTCAACACGGCTACCTGATCGGCGCCTATGATTAGCGCTTCTGGAAAAGTCGCAGCAACTGCACGGGCTTTAGTTTTGGCTAATCTTAACGCGGTAGTCTCAGGTGCTTCGCCAGGTAAGGGAGCTTCATCAATTTCTGGGCTAGCGGTTTCAAATGGAATTTGCAGTCGCTGGAGTAGTTCGCGACGATAAATAGAACTCGATCCTAATACGAGTTGCAGCGGAATACTTTGTTTTTCCAAAATTTTATTCTATTTTTTTGACTTGTAAAGTTAAAAACTATAACATGCGCGCGTTATGTCTGTAAGATTTGTCATAGATTCTTTCGATTTCGTACGCAATGGGAGGATACATCATGGTAAAATATCCCCCGCTGAATTTTCGCGCTTACAAAGTTATTTGTTCGATAGAGAAGGCGAGCTGATATATACGATCAGTGGCTTATTCGACGAAAATTACAAACCAATATTACAAATTCTCATTCAAGGTGAGATAAATCTCTGTTGTCAACGCTGTCTTGGCAAATTAGCTCATGCGCTTGATTTGCAGGCAAATTTGTTACTGGCAAACGATGAAGATGAACTTGATCAACATGATGAAGATGACGCCATTGATAGCATCCTGGCAACATCTGACATGGACGTCATGATGCTAATTGAAGATGAAATAATTCTGAGCCTATCGATTTCCTCGCGCCATAAGGAAAATGAGTGTTCAATTAAGAACAATATCGCGGCTGACAAAGAATCATCAATGCATCCATTTGCAAAACTCGCCGGACTAAAGAAAACGCAATAATCTAATAAGGAGCTAAGAATATGGCTGTTCAACAAAATAAAAAATCTCCGTCGAAACGCGGTATGCGCCGGGCGCATGATTTTTTGTCTAACCCGCCACTAGCGTTAGAACCAAATACTGGTGAAGTGCATTTACGCCATCATATTAGCCCCAAAGGCTATTATCGTGGCAAAAAGGTTGTTGCTACCAAAAACGATAACGACTAGATTCTTTTTGCTACAGAACTTGCCAGGTATTTAACTTTTTTCGGCTACAAAGAGCATTTATATTGAATATCACTGTAGCAATTGATTGTATGGGTGGCGACCATGGGCCTCATGTAACCGTTTCTTCTGCTGTTGAATGTCTAAAACGAGATCCTGAAACGGACATAATCCTGGTAGGTATTCCTGATGCCATTAAGGCGGAATTGCTTTTTTTGAAAACTGAACTTGGCCCGCGATTAAGATTGCATCCGGCAAGTGAAGTCGTCGGTATGGATGAACCGCCTGCATTAGCGTTGCGCGGCAAAAAAGATTCTTCAATGCGTGTCGCTATCAATTTAGTAAAAAGTGGCGAAGCGCAAGCATGTGTTAGTGCTGGCAATACAGGTGCTTTGTTAGCAACTTCCCGATTCGTATTGAAAACCATCCAGGGGATCGATCGCCCTGCGCTTGCTGCTGCTTTGCCTACTATCAAAGGTCATACCTATATATTAGATCTTGGTGCTAATATTGATTGTATGCCAGAACATTTGCTTCAATTCGGTCTTATGGGCTCTGCGCTGATATCGTCAATAGAAAACAAGGTTGCGCCAAGCGTTGGTCTACTGAATATCGGCGAAGAAGCTATAAAGGGAAATGAAACCGTGAAACAAGCAGCAGAGTTGCTACATGATAGTGGCCTCAATTTTTACGGTAATATCGAAGGCAATGATATTTACAAAGGTACCACGGATATCGTAGTCTGCGATGGTTTCGTTGGTAATGTAACCCTAAAAACGTCAGAGGGGTTAGCTCAAATGCTGGCAACCTATCTGCGTGAAGAATTTAAACGGAATTCACTGACTAAAATTGCCGGCCTTGTTGCTTTGCCGGTAATTAAAGCTTTTAAACGGCGGGTAGATCATCGCCAATATAATGGCGCTAGCTTATTAGGATTACGTGGCATTGTCGTTAAAAGCCATGGTTCTGCGGATAATTATGCTTTTTGTGCAGCCATCAGGCGTGCGACCGAGGAGGTTCGTGGCGGGATGCTGCGTCGGATCAGTGAGCAGGTGGCAGAATTATCGCATCATTCTAAACCCTTGTTAAAGGTTAATACAAAATAATGTATTCAAGAATCGTTGGGACAGGCAGCTATTTGCCAGAAAAGATTCTCACAAACCATGACCTGGAAAGGATGGTGGATACAAGTGACGAATGGATACGCACCCGTACTGGAATTACCCAGCGGCATATCGCAGCAGACGGCCAAATGGCGAGTGACCTGGCAGTCAATGCCAGCCTCAGCGCAATGGAAAATGCTAATATAAAAGCCGGCGAGATTGATCTGATTATTGTCGCTACCACCACACCGGATATGGTTTTTCCTAGTACCGCCTGTATTTTGCAAAACAAATTGGGCATAAAAAATTGCCCAGCATTTGATGTGCAAGCAGTTTGCAGTGGTTTTGTCTATGCACTTGCCACAGCTGACATGTTTATTCGTGCAGGTAAATATCGCAACGTACTCGTTGTGGGTAGTGAAATTTATTCAAATATTGTTGACTGGAAAGACCGTAGTACTTGCGTGTTATTCGGTGATGGCGCGGGTGCTGTGTTATTAGCCCAAAGTGACGAACCGGGTATTCTTTCAAGTCATTTGCATGCCGACGGAAATTTCAGTAGCGTACTTTCTGTACCTGGTAATATTTGTGACGGCAAAGTACAAGGCAACCCATATGTCCATATGGAAGGAAATGCGGTCTTCAAGTTTGCTGTAAAGGTACTTGAAGAAGTTGTGCTTGAAGCTATTGCTGAAAATAATTTACAAACAACCGATATAGACTGGTTAATTCCTCATCAGGCGAATATTCGTATTATCCGATCTACTGCAAAAAAGCTTGGTATTTCGATGAAAAAAGTGGTGACCACTGTCGAGAAACATGGCAACACTTCAGCAGCATCTGTACCATTGGCACTGGATATAGCGGTTCGTGACGGACGCATTCAATCTGATCAATTTGTGCTGCTGGAAGGCGTTGGTGGCGGCTTCACTTGGGGCGCGGTATTACTCCGCTGGTAATCTAATCGATGAAATTTGCATTTGTATTTCCTGGTCAAGGTTCACAGTCCGTTGGTATGATGAATGGGTATGCTGATCTTTCGATCATCCGTGAAACTTTTTCTGAAGCTTCTGATATTCTTGGCAATGATTTCTGGGCTATGGCCAAAGATGGGCCCGTTGACGATCTCAACCTGACCATTAACACCCAGCCATTGATGCTTATTTCGGGTGTTGCCGTCTATCGTACTTGGATTGATCTGGGTGGTGAAAAACCAAAGCACCTGGCCGGACATAGTCTGGGAGAATATACGGCACTAGTCGCAGCGGAAGCACTCACCTTTGCCGATGCTTTGTCGCTAGTACGATTTAGGGCGCAGGCCATGCAACAAGCTGTCCCAGAGGGTGTCGGCGGCATGGCGGCCATACTAGGGCTTGATGACGATACGATTAAAACAGTATGCGCTGAAGTTACTAGTAATTTGAGTGAAGAGACGCTGGAAGCGGCGAATTTTAATTCGCCTGGCCAAGTCGTCATAGCCGGCCATAAAAACGCGGTACTACAAGGCATTGAGGCAGCTAAAGCAAAGGGAGCGAAACGAGCAGTTTTATTACCAATGAGTATTCCCTCGCATTGTAAGCTTATGATGTCAGCTGCGCATAAAATGCAACAGCAACTCGCAAAAATAAAGTTTGAGCCCCCAAAAATTCCTGTGCTTCATAATGTAGATGTCGAGCAACATAACGAGCCATCGGCAATTAGGGATATTTTGGTTAAACAATTATATAGCCCGGTACAGTGGGCCAATACCATTCAAGCGCTAGTTGCTAATGGCGTGACGCATATAGCGGAGTGCGGGCCAGGTAAAGTATTGGCCGGACTTAATAAGCGTATTGATCGAAATTTACAGAGCCCGTTGTTAGCTGATAGTGAAGCTATCAAACAAGTTATCACATTGCTGAATAAAAAATAATATCATATGTATTTTGTTCTCCTTTAAACAGGAATCTGTTCGTTTTAATGCATGCACGGAGTAATAATGCTGGAAAATAAAATTGCTTTGGTTACTGGCGCCACGCGTGGTATAGGACAGGCCATTGCTTTGCAATTAGGGCAACATGGCGCGACTGTCGTTGGCACCGCTACAACCCAAAGTGGGGCCGAATCCATTGATTGCTATCTGAAAGAGGCTGGTATTAAAGGCATGGGTATCGCATTAAATGTTAATGATGGCGCACAAGTTAATGATGCCATAAAGAAAATACAGGAAACCGTAGGTGAAATTGCGATTTTGGTAAACAACGCAGGCATTACGCGCGACAATTTGTTGGTTCGAATGAAAGATGATGAATGGGATGAAATTTTGGAGACTAACCTAAAATCTATTTTTCGTTTGAGTCGAGCCGTATTACGCGCCATGATGAAAGCGCGTTCTGGTCGCATTATTAATATATCGTCGGTCGTTGGTACGATTGGAAATATTGGACAGACTAATTATGCGGCTGCGAAAGCAGGTATTTTTGGTTTTAGCAAATCGTTGGCGAGAGAAGTAGGCAGCCGAAACATTACTGTTAATTGCATTGCGCCCGGATTTATTGATACGGACATGACACGTGCGCTTACTGAAGAACAACAACAGAGTTTAATTCAACATGTTCCGCTGGGAAGATTAGGATGTCCTGAAGAAATTGCTGCGGCTGTCGTATTTTTTGCGTCGCCAGCAGCAGGGTATATTACCGGCACAACATTACACGTAAATGGCGGAATGTATATGGATTAGATTTTAATGAAACCGCGGAGTAATCTTAGGAGCTATTCACATGGCAACTGCTTCCGTAATATCAGATTCAGTTTTGCTAGTGTTGAAAATTTGTTAAAATGCAGCATTTTTCTTACCAGAGAAGGAAGTGTCTAGATGGAAAATATAGAGCAGCGCATAAAAAAAATTGTAGCTGAACAACTTGGTGTCAATGAAGCTGAAGTTAAGAATGAGTCGTCATTTGTCAATGATCTGGGTGCGGATTCGCTTGATACCGTAGAACTGGTAATGGCGCTGGAAGAAGAATTCGAATGTGAAATTCCGGATGAAGAAGCAGAAAAAATTAATACTGTACAGGAAGCGATTGATTACGTTACTGCCAACACCAAGTAGTATTTTGAATTTAAGTAATTAATATTGGAGTAATTTTGTCCAAACGTAAGGTGGTTATTACCGGGCTGGGTATTGTTTCGCCCGTTGGAAATACAGTTTCTGATGCATGGGAGAATATCTGCGCAGGAAAATCTGGTATTACTAGAATTACACGATTTGATCCGTCGTCTTTTACTTCGCAAATTGCTGGAGAAGTTAAGGATTTCGATATCAAACAATATCTTTCAGTTAAGGAAGCCCGCCGTATGGATATTTTTATCCATTATGGTATGGCAGCCGGGATTCAAGCTATAAAAGATGCCGGGATTGAAGACATTAACGGTCTTGATGACACGCGTATCGGCGTGAATATTGGTTCTGGCATTGGTGGTCTACCAATGATTGAAAGTACCGACGCTGTTTATCATGCCGGTGGGCCACGTAAAATCTCGCCCTTTTTTATTCCCAGTACGATTATTAATATGATCGCTGGAAACCTGTCGATCATGTTCGGCTATAAAGGCCCGAATATTGCCATTGTTTCCGCTTGTACTACAGCAACCCACAGTATTGGCAACGCTGCGCGAATGATTGAGTACGGCGATGCGGACGTTATGGTTGCAGGCGGTGCGGAATCCTCTGTTACGCCGCTTGCGATTGGGGGGTTTTCTGCGGCAAAAGCATTATCTGCACGCAATGACGACCCTGCTGTCGCTAGTTGTCCATGGGACGAGGCTAGAGATGGGTTTGTCCTGAGTGAAGGTGCTGGCATTGTTATTCTGGAAGAGATGGAACATGCCAAACGCCGGGGCGCTAAAATCTATGCCGAATTAGCTGGTTTTGGCATGAGCGCCGATGCGTATCACATGACGGCACCCTGCGATGATGGCGAAGGTGCGGCACGGTGCATGACAAATGCGCTTAATAATGCCGCGATCAATGCTACGGAGGTTGATTATATTAATGCGCATGGCACATCGACACCACTTGGTGATATTGCTGAAACCATTGCAGTCAAACGATGTTTTGGTGATCATGCGCAGAATCTTGCGGTTAATTCCACGAAATCAATGACGGGACATTTACTGGGTGCAGCGGGCGGCATCGAAGCAATCTTTACAACACTCGCAATACATCATCAGGTTTCACCACCGACAACCAATCTTTTTAATCCCGATCCGCAATGCGATCTTGATTATGTTCCCAATTCAGCAAGGGATATGAAAGTTGATGTCGCGCTCTCCAATTCATTTGGATTTGGCGGAACAAACGGAACACTGGTTTTCCGTAAAACGTAGTTAACTCTTTGTGGCGCATGCGTACGCTAAAACGCTTTGTTTTATTTGTTATTGTGGCAATCATATGTTCTGTTGCATGGTTTTATCATCATGTCAACAAAGACATACAGTTACCGGTTATCCCGTACGAATTTTCAATTGAACAAGGCAACAGTCTAAAAAATATTTCCCAGCAACTCGCTGATGCAGGAATATTGCCAAATAGCTGGTCATTTATCCTGCTGGCTCGTTTAATGGGCCATGAGTCTGCACTCAAAGCGGGTGACTACATACTAAATCGTCATTTTTCGCAAGTCGCTCTATTAGAATACCTAATCGAAGGCGATATTAAACAAAATGAAATAAGATTTATTGAAGGCTGGACTTTTTTACAGCTTAGAAATGCATTAAATAAACATCCATCGATCCGGCATGATACGGTTAATCTAAGTGGCCAGGAAATATTACAGATAATTGGTGCAAGTGAAACAGCGCCTGAAGGCCTTTTTTTTCCAGATACTTACTATTTTATAAAGAACAGTAGTGATGTTGAAATTCTTCGTCGTGCATATGTCAGGATGCAAGATCAATTAACGGCAGTTTGGTCACAACGTAATGAATCCATACCGTTGGATACAATGTATGATGCCCTTGTTCTAGCCTCCATCGTTGAAAAAGAAACTGGCATGGAAAGTGATCGGGCAGAAATAGCGGGTGTATTTGTTAATCGTTTGCGACTCGGAATGAGACTACAAACAGATCCCACCGTCATTTACGGCATCGGTGAAACATTTGATGGTAATTTGCGAAAAAAAGATTTGCAGACGGATCATGCATACAATACCTACACGCGTGCTGGCCTGCCGCCTACCCCTATTGCGCTGCCTGGCTTAACATCTATACAGGCAGCGGTTAATCCAGCTAAAACAAACGCCTTATATTTTGTCGCAAAAGGAAATGGAGAATCAAAATTTTCCACTAATTTAGCGGATCACAATCGGGCAGTCGCAAAATACCAAAAACGACGAACAAGGTAATGCATCTGCCACAAAGCTTGAGAATACAGTCTTTGGAGTTGCATGACACGTTTTTCTATCGTCGTTCCAACGCTGAACGAAGCAGAGAATATTGATTTACTTTTAACCTGTCTCTTTTCCCTAGAATTTACACCAGACAGTTTTGAAGTCATTATTGTTGATGATGCATCAACGGATGGCACGCCAGAGAAAGCCCGTGCCTGGATAGATCGGGCAAATGTGCGACTTGTTGAGCGAAAAGGGAACCCAGATTTAACTGCATCGATCTTAGCGGGTGTGGCCATTGCAACCAGTGGCGTTATAGTCGTCATGGATGCGGATCTAAGCCATCCGCCAGATAGATTGGCTGCCTTAGTAGCCCCGCTATTAGACGGAAATTATGATGTAGCGATAGGGAGCCGCTATATATCAGGTGGTAGTACCGAGAATTGGTCGCTACACCGACAATGGTTATCATATATAGGCAGTTTTCTTGCGCGCTCCATTTGTGATGTTAGTGATGCAACATCTGGATTCTTCGCTTTCCGGCGGGACTTGGTGAAAACTATTCCAGACGATGCACGCGGATACAAATTTTTGCTTGAATTACTGATGGCTGGTCATGGCAAACTACGCGTGATTGAAGTCTCCATTCGCTTTCGTGATCGAATGCATGGAATATCCAAGCTGACTTTTTTCCATCAATGGACCTACCTGCAACGCTTGACCGCATTGGCGGGGGGCACGATTACGGTTAACACTGCAAGCCGGTATGCCATGGTTGGATTATTTGGCGTTCTCGTCGATGCACTGGTTTTTCAATGGATGATCAGCCTTGAGGCCGGACTTTCTTTAGCACATATTGTTAGCTTTCTGGTTGCTGTTTCTGTTAATTATTCCCTGAATTCAAAATGGTCATTCCGGCAACATCATGAAGGCTCACTACAATGGCATCAGTTTGGCCGTTTTTTGACGGTTGGCGCATTTGCACTATTGCTGCGCGGTGGTGTGTTGGCGCTACTGGTCCATGTTTGGCAAGTGTCGCCCTCATGGGCAATTTTCCCGGCAATCTTTGCAACTGCACTCGTTAACTATCTGGGCGCTGCTTTCTATGTCTTTCCAAGCAAAAAAAATCCACCATCACTAGAAAAACGCTGGCGTGTCGCTTCGATTGGTGTTCTGGCATTTATCATTCTGCTGCGATTGGTCTATATAGGACAGGCAGAACTTATTCCAGATGAAGCTTACTACTGGAAATATGCGCAGCATATGGATCTGAGTTTTTTCGACCATCCGCCCATGGTCGCCTGGCTGATTTGGTTGGGAACAACCATTTTCGGTCACAATGAATTTGGGGTGCGTATTGGCGCATTTATCTGCGGCTTGATAGCGATGGGTTACCTGTATGCGCTGGCACACAACTTGTTCGATAAATCAACCGCTATGGTTGCTGTGTTGTTATTATTTGTTTTGCCACTGGACTTT
>Ga0224496_10000946_pt1 | contig 18777 bp, 15 predicted proteins | sample SF_Jul11_sed_USG_2_FD_168127 | JGI IMG/M metagenome (GOLD analysis project Ga0224496, IMG submission 168127) | Sediment microbial communities from San Francisco Bay, California, United States - SF_Jul11_sed_USGS_8_1 | ecosystem: Environmental > Aquatic > Marine > Sediment | place: USA...
AGGCAGAGCGCGATGTCCTGCAGCAGCTGACCACGCGCCTGGCGGATATCGGCGTGGCCATTCATGGTGACGGGACGGTTGCCAGTCGCAACGAGCCGACACCGATGTCGATCTCCTCGCGCGCATCGAACCTGTACTACAACCTCGTCTACGCGCAGTCACCCGCGGGCGGGAACTACAAGGATTCTTACGCGGTGGCCGCGAAGGAGTTCGGCGCGGCTCTGCAGTCGTTGCGGGTTCTGGGCAACGACCTTGCCGCTCTGGAAGACGCACTTGAGGTCAAGGGTGCGCCCTGGACTCCGGGGCGTATTCCCGACTGGTCGGCCGAGTAAACCAGGCGACCAGTGATCGGCGGTTCGCCGCGCAGCGCTATTGCGCGGCGAGCCAGCTGTCCATGCGCTGCTCGAGCAAATCGAGCGGCAGCGCACCTGCGCCTAGCAGCTCGTCATGGAAGGCGCGAATGTCGAAGTTGTCGCCCAGTTGCACCTCCGCACGAGATCGTATCTGCAGGATCTTGAGCTGGCCGATTTTGTAAGCCAGTGCCTGGCCCGGCCACGCGATGTAGCGATCGATCTCGTTGACGATATCGTGCTCGGTCTTGGCCGCGTTGTCCCTGAAGAAGTCGATGGCCTGCTCGCGTGTCCAACCCTTGTAGTGCATGCCGGTATCGACGACGAGGCGCACCGCGCGCCACATGTCGTAGGTGAGCTGACCGAAGCGCGAGTAAGGATCCTGGTACAGGCCCATGTCATACCCGAGGCGTTCGCTGTACAGCCCCCAGCCCTCGACAAACGCCGTAAAGCCCATGAAACGGCGAAACATGGGGACGTCGCCGAGCTCCTGCTGCAGGGCGAGTTGCAGATGATGTCCGGGCACGGCTTCATGCACGCTGAGCACCTCGATCTCGTACCTGGGCCTCACTTCGGGCTTGTAGAGATTGACGAAGTAGTAGCCTGGACGACTGCCGTCGGCGGCAGGGCGGTTGTAGTAGGCGGTTGTCGTGTCGGGAGCGATCGAGTCCGGAATGGGCTTTACGCCATAGGGCATGCGGGGCAGCTTGCCGAACAGCTTGACGAGTTCCGGGTCCAGGCGCTTGCTGGTCGCGAGGTATTCCTTGTAGAGATCGTCGGGGTTATCGAAGTAGAACTGCGGGTCGGTTCGAAGATAGGTCAGAAACTCCTGGAAACTGCCCGCAAACTCGACCTCTTTGATGACCTGCGCCATCTCGTCCCGGATGCGCTTGACCTCGTCGAGCCCGATACGATGTATTTCGTCGGGTGAAAGCCGCGTGGTCGTGTACGAACGTGCCTGGTGCTCGTACCAGGCGCTGCCATTGGGCAGTGCGGACAGGCCGATGCTGTCGCGTGCGGCCGGCAGGTATTTCGAGTTGAAGTACCTGTCGAGCTTGCGGTAGGCGGGCACCACGGTCTTCTCGATAACCTCCGTAGCCTCGGCTCGCAGGCGCTCCCGGTCTGCCGGCGAAAACGACTCCGGCAACGCCGCGAAAGGTCGGAAGAAAGGGCTGTCGGCGGCAAATTCGACGACCTGGCCCGCCAGCTGGTCGGGCATGCGCTGCATAAGAACGGCAGGCGCCACGAGGCCTTTCTTGCGGCCCTGTTCCGCGAGCGCAATGGTCTCATCGACCAGGTCGTCGATCTTGCTCAGCCGCACGATCCAGTCGTCGTAGTCGGCGACGGAGTCAAACCGCAGGCGGCTGGCCAGGATGTCGAGGTTCTGGATGCCACCCTGGTGGTCGAACGGAACGAGGTGGGCATCGAACTGGTGCGCGTCGGCATCGTCCTGCAACTGGCGCCGGAACAGTTCGTAGTTGAGCTGGTCGTCGGCCGCCAACGCGTTGCGATCGATCGTATAGGCGCGGCGCAGAAACGCCTGGGTCTCCACATGCTGCTTCTCGATAGCCGCCAGGCTATTGTCACCCCATTCCCGGTTATAACGACGGTCGCCCATCATCGATGCCATTACCGGCGAGTTGGCGAGTGTCCATTCCCAATGTTCGTCCAGCAGGGCCTGGAAGTCCGATGTCGCGTCCGCGAGTGCGGCGCCCGCACCGGACAAAGACAACAACAGCAACGTGATCCTGACGAATTTCATGCCAACTCCCTGATTCTCATTGTCGGGCATTGTTACCGCCCGGCTCGCTGCTGGCAACCTGCCAGAGCATTGGCTATCATGGCGCACACTGATCTATAGCGTTCGCAGAAGAGACCCCGTTGGATCGGGGCGCCGAAGGCGCAACTCGCTCGGAAACGCTCAGGCAGAAGGACTGTGAGCGCTGATCAGCTCTGGAGAGCGGCCGTGAAGGCCCACCGAAGGGGAATGTGTCCGGACCTGCTGGCCGGTGACTGATCTCTCAGGTAACCAAGGACAGAGGGGCGGCAGGCTTGATGCCTGCCGCCCCTATTTTTTTGCTTTCTACATTGGACAGGTCCTATGGGTTCGAAAACGCCTTTCTACGACAAGCATGTCGAGTCCGGTGCTCGCATCGTCGATTTCGGTGGTTGGGACATGCCACTGCATTACGGTTCCCAAAAGGAAGAGCACCACGCGGTACGGCAGAACGCCGGCGTCTTCGACGTCTCGCATATGACGATCGTTGACCTTGCCGGGGAGCGCGTGCGCGCGTTCCTGCAATTCCTGCTTGCCAACGACGTTGCCAAGCTCAAGGACTATGGCAAAGCCCTGTACACCAGCATGCTCAACGAAGAGGGTGGTGTCATCGATGACCTGATCGTCTATTTCCTTGGCGAAACGGCCTATCGCCTGGTCGTCAACGCGGCAACGCGTGAGAAAGATCTTGCTTGGATTCGCAGGCAGGCCGAGGCTTTCGATGTCAGCGTTAGCGAGCGTCCCGAGCTCGCGATGGTCGCCGTACAGGGCCCGAGGGCCAGGGAACTTGCGGCACCTTGTATCGACGCCGAGTTCCGCGACGCGGCGCTGGCGCTGAAACCTTTCTTCGGGATGGAGGCCGGCGAGTGGTTCATCGCGCGAACCGGCTACACGGGTGAGGACGGCTGGGAGATCGTCATGCCCGCGGCCGACGCACACGGCGTCTGGGATCGCCTGGTTGCTGCCGGTGTGGCGCCGGCCGGCCTTGGCGCACGCGACACGCTGCGCCTGGAAGCGGCGATGAACCTCTACGGCTCGGACATGGACGAGACGATCTCGCCGCTCGAGGCCGGGCTGGAGTGGACCGTTGCCTGGGAGCCCGCGGATCGGGATTTCATCGGCCGCAGTGCAATCGAGGCCTTACGTAACTCTCCGGACAGACAACGCTTCGTCGGTCTGTTACTTGAAGATAAAGGTGTGCTCCGCAATCACCAGAAGGTCGTCGTGCAAGGCGTCGGTGAGGGCGAAATCACGAGCGGCGGATTCTCGCCGACCATCGGGCGTTCGATTGCGCTGGCGCGGGTACCCGCCGGAGATTACGACCGTGCCCAGGTCGAGGTCCGCGGCAAAATGCTGAACGTGCGGATTGTGAAGACGCCGTTCGTACGAAACGGGCAAGTGCGCATAGACGTGTAATGCCGGAACCAATCAAACCACTGGGAGCTAGAAATGAGTGAATTGCCGGGAGATCTCCTCTACACAAACGACCACGAATGGCTGCGTCGCGAGAGTGACGGCAGCGTGACTGTCGGAATCACCGACCATGCTGCGACGGCACTGGGTGACCTTGTCTATGTCGAACTGCCTGAAGTCGGGCAGGACGTGGATGCCGGCGGCGAGATGGCTGTCGTCGAATCGGTCAAGGCGGCTTCCGACGTGTATGCGCCTGTCGCAGGCAGCGTGGCGGCGGTTAACGACGACCTTTCGGACGATCCCGAGAAGATCAATGCCGATCCCTATGGCGACGGCTGGATCGTTCGCATGACACTCGCCGATGCCCTGGACGAGAGTGAGCTGATGACGCCGGACGAGTACCAGCAATTGCTCGACGAGCTCGACGACTGAGAAGAGACTAATGCCTTTCATTCCCCATACCGAGAAAGATACTCGCGAAATGCTCGACGCCATCGGCGTGCAGTCGACCGAAGACCTGTTCGACGAAATCCCGGCCGAGCTGCGAATCGATCATCTGCACGAGGTGCCGGAGGCGCTCAGCGAGATGCAAATCTCTCGCCTCATGCGCGATCGTGCCGCGATGGACGGATCGCCTGTGTGCTTTATCGGCGCCGGTGCATACGAGCACCACATTCCCGCTGCCGTCTGGGATATCGCGACGCGCGGTGAGTACTACAGTGCCTACACCCCCTACCAGGCTGAAGCGAGCCAGGGGACGCTGCAGACGATCTACGAATACCAGACGATGATCACGGAGCTCACCGGACTCGATGTCAGCAATGCGTCGCTGTACGACGGCGCATCCGGGCTGGCCGAGGCGGCGCTCATGTCGGTGCGTGCAAACCGTCGTGTGAAGACCGGCCTGATCCTGCTCGCGCCGGGCGTCAACCCGGTGTACGAACACGTCGCGGAGGCGATCGCCGGCAGCCAGGGCTTGACGTTCGAGTGGCTGCCTGTCGATACGACAACCGGCAATGTCGCGTTCGACCAGCTGCCCGAGGGGCGCAATCCTGTCGCCGTGGTGATGCAGCAGCCCACGTTTCCGGGCACGCTGGAAGATGTCGATCGCCTCACCGACTGGGCGCACGCCCAGGGTGCCTTCGCTATCGGTATCGCCAATCCCATGACGCTGGCCTTGCTGAAAGCGCCCGGCCACTGGGGTGAGCAGGGGGTGGACATCGCCTGCGGCGAAGGCCAGCCGCTCGGTGTGCCGCTGTCGTCGGGCGGACCGTATTTCGGGTACATGACCTGTAAGGAAAAACACGTCCGGCAGATGCCCGGCCGCATTGTGGGCCGTACGACGGACCTCGACGGCAACCCGGGCTTTGCCCTCACATTGCAGGCGCGTGAACAGCACATTCGCCGCTCGAAGGCGACATCGAACATCTGCACGAACCAGGGTCTCATGGTGACCGCGGCGACGATTTACATGTCATTGCTGGGCGTCGAGGGGATCGCCCAGGTTGGCCGCAAGTCGCATGAGAACACGACACGTCTCGTCGACGGGCTTTGCGCCATCGACGGCATCGAGCGGCTCTACGAGGGCCCGTATTTCCACGAGGTTGCGCTGCGCTTCGATCGACCGGTCGCGCCGATCCTCGAGGCGTTGGCCACGAAGAACATACTCGGGGGCTACGATCTCACCAAGGACGCAGGTACCGACGCCCTGTTGGTGTGTGCGACTGAAACCAAAACGGATGCGGACATCGACGCCTGTATCGCCGCGTTTGCCGAGGCCATGGGCTGATATGTCAGGGACCATCGTGGCCAAGATCCAGTATGAGAACGCGAGCTATCGCACTTACGGTGAGCTGCCGAGAATTGGCAGCCACGCGCCCGACGTATCGCTCGTCAATACGAAGCTGCAAAACGTTTCGCTGGCAAACTGGATGGGCAAACGCAAGATCATGAATATCTTCGTGAGTATCGACACGAAGGTGTGCGCGGAGTCGGTGATCAAATTCAACAAGTATGGGGGCGGCCGGAAAGATCTTGCCCTGTTGATGGTGTCCTACGATCTGCCGTTCGCACACAAGCGCTTTCAAAAGCAACACGAGCTGAACCACGTCGAGGGGCTGTCGGCCATTCGGCATGCGGGCTTCGGCGAGAACTACGGTGTGCAGATCATGGATGGCCCGCTGGCCGGCATGTTCTCGCCCGCCGTTGTGGTGCTGGATGAGAATAATACGGTCGTACATCGCGAACACATAGAAGACATTACCGTGGAGCCGGACTATAGCGCCGCCTTCCGCGCGCTGGGAATTGATATCAATGAGTGAACTGATTTTTGAGAAATCGCGCGGTGGTCGCCGGGCATTCGCACAAGCTCCGGTCGAGGCCGGGTCCCTGCAGATCCCCGGGAAATTCCTGCGCGACGACAGGCCGCGGTTGCCGGAGGCGTCTGAACTGCAAACGGTCCGCCATTACACGCGCTTGTCGCAGAAGAATTTCTCGATCGATACCCAGTTTTATCCACTGGGATCGTGCACGATGAAATACAACCCGCGAGCCTGCAATGCGCTGGCGCTGCTGCCGGAATTTGCGGGCCGGCATCCGCTCGGGCCGGTCAGCCATGGCCAGGGATTCCTGACGTGCATGTACGAACTGCAGGAAATGCTCAAAGACGTAACCGGCATGCAAGGCGTATCGCTGACGCCAATGGCCGGCGCGCAGGGCGAGCTGGCGGGCGTCGCGATGATCAAGGCATATCACGTTGCCAACGGTCATCTCGAGCGCAACGAGATCATCGTGCCCGATGCGGCGCACGGCACCAATCCGGCGACCGCGACAATGTGCGGCTGTATCGTCAAGGAAATTCCGACAAGGTCGGATGGCGACGTCGACATGGACGCACTCAAGGCCGCGCTGGGTCCCAACACTGCGGGCATCATGCTGACGAATCCGTCGACGCTGGGTGTGTTCGAGCGTCACATCAAGGACATCGCCGATATGGTTCACGATGCCGGCGGCCTGTTGTATTACGATGGCGCGAACCTGAACGCGATTCTCGGCAAGGTTCGTCCAGGCGACATGGATTTCGACGTGATCCACATGAACCTGCACAAGACCTTCTCAACCCCGCATGGTGGTGGCGGCCCGGGATCGGGCGCGGTTGGCGTAAACAAACGCCTGCTGCCGTTCCTGCCGATCCCCGTGGTGACCCGGCGTGAGAAGGATGGCGAGACGTTCTTCGACTGGGCTGCCGAAGACGATATTCCGCAGAGCATCGGTCGGCTGTCCGGCTTCATGGGCAACTCCGGCGTATTGCTGCGAGCCTACGTTTATATGCGCATGCTCGGCAGGGATGGCATGGAGCGCGTCGCCGAATTTGCGACCCTCAATGCCAACTACCTGATGGTCAGGCTGCGCGATGCGGGTTTCGAACTGGCATTCCCGGACAGGCGTGCGAGTCACGAATTCATAGTGACCCTCAAGCACGAGGCCAAGGACTATCACCTGACGGCCATGGACGTCGCCAAAGCACTGCTCGACAAGAACTATCATGCGCCCACCACGTACTTCCCCTTGCTCGTGCCCGAGTGCCTCCTCATTGAGCCGACGGAGACCGAGAGCAAGGAGACGCTGGATAATTTCGTGGCCGCGATGATCGACATCGTGCGTAGCGCGAAGGAAGACGGCGTGCAGTACAAGGAGGCGCCCTACAAGATGCCGGTACGACGCCTCGATGACGTCAAGGCGGCACGAGAGCTCAATCTGCGTTACAACCCAGCCCAGTAGACAGCCAGGTTCCATAGACCGGTGTGACCTGTGCGGTCGCCTTAACGCCCTGATTCTGCTGAAATACGCAAATAGGGTACCGGACACCCTATTTCCAGGGACCTTGTTCGCACAAGCGTGTCTAAAGATCAGGAAATAAGGTGTCCGGTACCTGATTTAATAGGGTGTCCGGTACCCTAATTCCCGCAGCAATCAGGAACACTATGACTCACGGCAGGATTCTTGCGGCAGTCGCCGCCATGATGCTCTTTGTCCCGGCGACGGCCGCCGAAAACACGGCCTGGACCGAGACACTCGAGCGCATTTCTTCAGGCGTTGTCTCGATACGGGTGGATAGCACCCGTGCATTCGATACGGAATGGAATACGTCGAGCCAGGCGACCGGGTTTGTCGTCGATGCCGAGCTCGGCCTGATCCTGACCAATCGTCATGTTGTGACACCCGGTCCGGTCATTGCCGAGGCCGTATTTCGCAACAACGAGGAGGTGCGACTGACACCGGTCTATCGCGATCCCGTGCATGACTTCGGCTTCTTCCGTTACGACCCCGCGGAGCTCAAGTACATTGAGCCCGTCGAATTGCCGTTGGTTCCGGATGGTGCCGGTATCGGTAAGGAGATACGCGTCATCGGCAACGATGCCGGAGAACAGCTCTCCATCCTGGCAGGCACGATCGCTCGTCTCGATCGCAAGGCCCCGGACTACGGCCGCGGCAAGTACAACGATTTCAATACGTTCTACCTCCAGGCGGCATCAGGTACGTCGGGCGGCTCGTCCGGATCACCGGTCGTGAATATCGAGGGCGAAGTCGTCGCACTCAATGCCGGTGCCAACAGCTCCGCGGCCAGCAGCTTCTTCCTGCCGCTGGACCGCATCGAACGGGCATTGCGAGAGTTGCAGAAGGGAACGATCGTCCCGCGCGGCACTCTGCAGACGACGTTTCGCAGCGAGCCCTACGACGAACTTCGTCGACTCGGGCTGACCGAAGAGTCGGAACGCATCGCGCGCAACGCTGCGCCGCGGCAGACCAGCATGCTGACGGTCGAGCAGGTCATTCCCGGGTCCGCGGCAGCGGAGGTTCTGGCCCCCGGCGACATCCTGCTGCGCGTGAACGGCAAGCTTGTAACCCAGTTCGTGCCGCTCGAGGCGCTGCTCGACTCGCATGTCGGGCAGGAGATCGATATCCGGCTCGAGCGTGGTGGTCGCCGCATTGACGCGAAGGTCAGGGTCGACGACCTGCATGCCATCACGCCCGATGAGTACCTGGAATTCGGCGACGCGATAGTGAATCGACTGTCTTACCAGCAGGCTCGCCACTACAACAGGGCTGCCCAAGGTGTGTACGTCGCGAATCCTGGCTACGTGCTATCACGAGCGGCAGTTCCGCGCGGTGCTGTGATCATTGAGGTAGCCGGGCAGCCCGTCAACAGCCTCGACGATTTCGAAACGGCGCTCGGCGAACTGGCGGACGGTGAGCGAGCGCTCGTGCGCTACGTCAACATGGAGAATCCGCAGAACTCCGTGGTGCGTCTCCTTGAGATGGACCGCGTCTGGTTTCCTGCGCGACGCTGCGTGCGCGACGACGAGCTCGGCGTCTGGCCGTGCCGTGATCTTGCACCGGGTCCCGACCCGGAACCGCAGAAAGTGAGCAGTACCCGGCTGACGAACTACAAAGACAAGATCGTAAACTCCATAGCGCATTCGCTGGTCGTCGTGACGTTCGACCTGCCGTACACGCTTTCCGGCGTTGCTGAACGTCACTACTACGGTACCGGCCTGATCGTCGACAAGGAGCGAGGCTATGTGCTCGTCGACCGCAATACCGTGCCGATAGCGATCGGCGACGTCACGATCACCTTCGCCGGCTCGCTCGAGGTGAAAGGCAAGGTCGAGCAACTTCATCCATTGCACAACTATGCGATCGTCTCCTACGATCCGAAGATCATCGGCACGACACCTGTACGCGAAGCCAGGTTCAATACCAAGACGCTGAGACCCGGCGACGACGTCTGGGTGGTGGGCATCAAGGGTGATCACCAACTTGTACACCAGCAGAGCACGGTGTCATCGGTCGACCCGCTCATTCTGCCGCTCTCCCGCACGCTGCGTTTTCGCGATTCAAATATCGAGGGTATCGCGCTGGTCAATGCGCCCAATGAGGTCGACGGCGTCCTGATCAATGAGAAAGGCGAGGTCCTTGCAACCTGGTCGAGTTTCGCCATCCAGTCGGGGGGCGAGTCCGGGCAATTCAACCGTGGCGTCGGGTCCGAGGTGGCCAAGCAGTTCGTAGAGACGGTACGAGAGGGCAGGCCGTTCTACTCGCTCGAAGCCGAGTTTGTCTACGCGCCGCTCTTCGCCGCTCGCAAAATGGGGGTGGACGAGAAATGGGTTGCGCGGCTCGAGGAGAACAACCCGGTGCGCCGGCGTGCCCTCAGCATCACGCGTCTCGTCTCCGGTACCGCCGCGGCGGAGTTGCTCAAGAACGGTGACATAGTGCTGGCCATCGACGGCGATGTCGTAACATCGTTCCGCGAGCTTGAGCTCGCAGTGCAAAAGCCGGAAGTCCTGGTAACGGTGTGGCGCAACGGCGAAGCCCTGGAACTACCCGTGCGCACGGCCGCGCTGGACGGGAAGGGCATCGATCACGCGATTTCCTGGGCGGGTGCGCTGATCCAGGATCCACACAGAGCCATGGCTGCGCAGAGGGGTGTCTCGACCGACGGCGTCTACGTCGCTTATTTCGGCTACGGATCGCCGGCAACCCGTTACGGGCTCTGGGCGGGCCGCCGGGTGGTCGAAGTCAATGACATACCAACCCCTGACCTGCAGGCTTTCATCGATGCGGTAAAGGACATTGGCCACCGTGAGTCGGTGCGCTTGAAGACGATGACGTGGAATGAAACGGCCGAGGTGATTACACTCAAACTGGACAACCAGTACTGGCCGGGCTACGAACTCCGGCGTACCCCAGAGGGCTGGAGGCGAACAGACCTTGGCACGTAGGCGCGTCAACCGATTTGTCACAGCGTTGCTGCTCGCGGCGCTGCTGTCTTGCGGTGCCGCGTCCGCGCAGACCCTGTACAAATATCGCGGCGAGAATGGCGAATGGCTCTTCTCCGACCGTCCGCCTGCCGATGGCCAGCAGGCAGAGACCCGTTCCATTGCGACGCGCGTCGAGCGTGGCGGGCTGACGGTTGCAAGCGCGTTCAATGGCACCAGCGTCAGGTTGACCGCCAACAACCGCTTTTTCGCGCCTATGGAAGTCGTCATCGAGTTCCAGACCATCACGGGTGCCGCGTATCCGCCCTCGGGACAGGAGCTTAGCTGGCTTGTTCCAGAACGCAGCGCACTTGTTCTGCTTGAGCTGGCCACTCTCGACGCACCGATAGCGCCGACAGTTCGATATCGATTCGCATATCTGCCCGGTGATCCGAATGCACGACCTGCCAGTGGCGTTACCTATCGCGCGCCGTTTGCCGCCGGAGCCAGTTACCCGATCACGCAGACGTATCCGGATTCCCTGACACACCGGACCCGCGACAGCATGTACGCGGTGGATATCGCGATGCCGGTAGGGACGGACATCATGGCGGCACGCGACGGCGTTGTATTCGAGGTAGCGAGCAAGAATTTCAAGGGTGGGCCCGATGCCGACGAGTACGCCGACCTGGCCAATCTCGTTCGTATCCTGCACGACGACGGCACCTATGCCGTTTACGCGCATCTCAACTGGAACACGATTCGTGTGCGGCCGGGCGAGCGCGTGCGCGCGGGGCAGTACATCGCCGACTCCGGCAACACCGGATTCTCAACCGGTCCGCACCTGCATTTTGCCGTGCAGCGGAACATGGGCCAGCGCGTCGATTCGTTACCCTTTGCCTTTCGCGGAGCGAACGCGGAACGTGTCGTGCCGGTCACCGGCCAGTCGTTGGCCGCGTACCCCTGACGACTAACCGTTCTCGGCCATCTGGCCGGCAAGGGCTTCCCAGGAGGTCACCGGCATTTCGCAATGGGTACCCAGGCAGCGGTAGGCGACTGTTTCACCCTCGACAGATTTGCGATCGTCAAGCGCACCAGGCAGGTCCGCGGCATCGTCCGGGATAGCGAAAACGAGCCGGCGCGGCGCGTAGAGCTTGGCCGCGGAGTCGCGCCAGCGCCCGATTTCATCCGCGGCCCCGCGAATGACAACGATCTCCGGGTGCTCGAGGTACTCCTCCAGCGCGTTGAGGAGGCTGACGTGCCCGTGCGGGTATTCATCCATCGCCCGCCAGGCGGCGCGCAGCGTCTTCTCGGCGGCAGCCAGGTAGCGTGTGTCCCCGAGCAGGAACCCGAGGCGTTGCAGCGCAAATGCCGTGACACCGTTGCCCGAAGGCACGGCTTCGTCGGCCAGCGGCTTGGAGCGGTGAATCAGTCGCTCGCTGTCGTTGGCCGTAAACCAGAAGCCCCCGCGATCCGGGTCTTCGAAATGCTCGAGCAACAACTCGGCAAGCTGTTGCGCAAACGCGAGGTGCTCGGTGTCCCAACGAGCCTGGAGCAGCTCCAGCAGCGCCTCGAGCAGGAACGCGTGATCGTCGAGGTAGGCCGCGAAGCGCGTTTCGCCGTCCTTGTAGCCGGCATAGAGGCGCCCGTTTTTCACGAGGTGTTGCCGCAGGAAATCGACGGCGTCGGCCGCGGCATCGACGAGATCCGGTCGGTCGAGCGCGCGGCCCGCGATCGCGAGACCGCGAATCGCCAGAGCGTTCCACGACGTGAGCTGTTTTTCGTCGCGGCCGGGTGCAACGCGGGTAACGCGTTGTGCGAGCAGAGTCTGTTTCGCGCGTGCGATGACTTTCGCCTCATCATCGGTCACCTGCTGGCGCACGGTCAGGTGCCACCTGCCCTCGAAGTTCGCGTCCTGGTCCAGGCCGAAGCGCCGCGCAAAGACGTCGTAGTCGTCACCCAGCAGTGCCTGCGCCTCCGTGGGCTCCCAAAGGTAGTACAACCCTTCGTGCCCTTCGGAGTCGGCGTCGCGGGTCGCATAGAAGCCACCGTTGTCGTCGCGCATGTCGGCGAGCATCCAGTCCGCCGTCGCATTCGCCGCTGCCGAGAATAGTGCCTCGCCGGTCGCGAGGGCAGCTTGAGAATAGATCGCCAGCAACGGGCCGTTGTCGTACAGCATCTTCTCGAAATGCGGGATCTGCCAGTGGCGGTCGACCGAGTAACGGTAGAAGCCGCCGCCGACATGGTCGAACAGCCCCCCCTCGGCCATGCGGGCAAGCGTCAGTGCGGCCATGAACAGGGCCTCGACATCGGGTTCGGTCGCCGACGCCGTGCTCCGCCAGTGGCGTAACAGGCGCTCGATCGTGGTCGGGTGCGGAAACTTGGGCGCCGCGCCAAAGCCGCCGAATTCCCTGTCGAAAGACTGCTCGAGCGCCTCGCGCACCTTGGCCAGCGGCTTATCGTCAAGCACTTCGCCGGCCTCGGCCGGCGCCGGTTCGAGGCGACCGAAAACATCGACGATGCCCGCGCTTTGTTTGCGCACGTCATCACGGTGCTCGGCATAGTAGGTGGCTATCTTCTGCAACAGGTCCCCAAAAGCCGGCATGCCGTAGCGCGCCTCATTGGGGAAGTAGGTGCCACCGAAAAACGGCCGCTGGTCGTCCCCGTCCAGGAACATGGTAAGGGGCCAGCCGCCGCCACGCTGCGTGATGAGCTGGTGCGCCGTCTGGTAGATCTTGTCGACGTCCGGGCGCTCCTCGCGATCCACCTTCACGTTTACGAACATCTCGTTCATGAGCGCGGCGATGGTGTCGTCCTCAAACGACTCGTGCGCCATCACGTGGCACCAGTGACAGGCGGAATAGCCGATCGACAGCAGAATGGGCTTGCCGCTCTCCCGGGCGAGGGCAAAGGCTTCGTCGCCCCACGGGTACCAGTCAACCGGGTTATCGGCATGCTGCTGCAGGTAGGGGCTGGTTTCTTTGGCGAGGCGATTTGGCATGGATTGCTCTATCATACCGATCTTTGAGAATTGCCGAGCGGGCTTGCATGCTGACATACCCTGAAATCGACCCGATCATCTTCTCGATAGGCGTTATCAAGATCCGCTGGTACGGCCTGATGTACGTCATCGGCTTCCTCCTGGCCTGGTGGCTGGCGAGGCGCCGCTGCAAGCGGGCGGACTCACCGGTCAATGCCGAACAGGTCGACGACCTCATGTTTTACGGGATGCTGGGCGTCATCCTGGGCGGGCGTATTGGCTATGCCTTGTTTTACGGCACCGAGCAGCTTCTCTCCGATCCGTTCTACCTCTTCAAGATCACCGAAGGGGGCATGTCGTTCCACGGTGGTCTCGCCGGCGTTCTGATTGCCATGTGGCTGCACGGCCGCAAGCTCGGCCATACCCTGTGGCGCATGACCGACTTCGTCGCCCCGCTCGTACCGCTCGGCCTCGGCTTCGGGCGCATCGGCAATTTCATCAATGGCGAGCTCTGGGGCAAGCCAACGGATGTGCCGTGGGCATTCAACTACCGCGGTGAGGTGTTGCATCCCTCGATGCTTTACGAGGCGCTCCTCGAAGGCTTCGTGCTCTTCGCGATCCTCTGGTGGTACACGGCCAGGCCGCGCCCCTACATGGCGCCCACGGGCCTGTTTCTGTTCCTCTACGGGGCGTTCCGCTTCTATATCGAGTTCTATCGCGTGCCCGATGCACACCTTGGCTACCTGGCGCTCGACTGGGTAACGATGGGCCAGATCCTGACCGCGCCGATGATCGTGGCTGGCGCTATCATGCTAATGATGGCGCAGCGTTCAAGTGGGGAGGTCAAGGCTTAAGATGCAGCAGTACCTGGACATGATGCGGCTGGTGCGGGATACGGGCACGCGCAAGGAAGACCGCACGGGAACCGGCACGCTCAGTGTCTTCGGCCACCAGATGCGTTTCGACCTCTCAAAAGGATTTCCGCTCGTCACGACCAAGAAGCTGCACCTGCGCTCCATCATCCACGAGCTGCTCTGGTTCCTGTCCGGCGACAGCAATATCCGTTACCTCAAGGAAAACGGCGTGTCGATCTGGGACGAGTGGGCGGACGAGAATGGCGACCTCGGCCCGGTCTACGGCGTGCAGTGGCGTAGCTGGCCGACACCGGATGGCCGCAAGATCGACCAGGTGGCGCAGATCATGCATCAGTTGAAAGAAACGCCGGATTCGCGGCGCATCATGCTCTCGGCCTGGAACGTGGCGGAAATTGAAAACATGGCCTTACCGCCGTGCCACTGCCTGTTCCAGTTCTACGTCGCCGAGGGCAAGTTGTCCTGCCAGCTTTACCAGCGCAGCTGCGACATCTTCCTCGGGGTGCCGTTCAATATCGCGTCGTACGCGCTCCTGACGCACATGCTCGCCCAGCAGGCCGACCTGGGCGTCGGAGACTTTGTCTGGACCGGCGGTGACTGCCACCTGTACCTGAACCACCTCGAACAGGCGGACGAGCAGCTCGCGCGCGACCCGCTACCGCTGCCGACGCTGGCCATCAAGCGACGCCCGCCCAGTATTTTTGACTATACGTTTGAGGACTTCGAAATCCTCAACTACGAAGCGCATCCTCACATCAAGGCGGCAGTTGCCGTCTGAGCCATGCCCGAGATCAGCATTATCGTCGCTGTGTCGACGAACAACGTCATCGGCGCCAAGGGCGATCTGCCCTGGCGTCTTGCCGACGACCTGAAGCACTTCAAGTCGGTAACGATGGGCAAGCCGATCGTCATGGGGCGCAAGACGTGGGACTCGATCGGGCGGCCGTTGCCGGGAAGGCAGAACATCGTCGTTACGCGGCAGCCGGCATTCGTGGCGGAAGGGTGCGACGTGGTCGCGTCCGTCGAGGCGGCCATCGCCACGGCGGGGAATGTCGATGAGTTGATGGTGATTGGCGGCAGCCAGATTTACGAGCTGGCTCTGCCGTTGGCAGACCGTCTCTACCTGACGCGTGTGCACGCGGACGTGGCGGGCGATGCGCACTTTCCTGCCGTGGATGAAACCGAGTGGCAACTCGTCGGCACTGAGACGCATACGGCGGACGAGCGCAATGATTTCGCTTTTTCGTTTATGACCTATGAGCGGAAGATGGCTACGAAAAATGAGTCGCAATACTGTTGAAAAGGAAATGCCCAGGCTGTTTGCATAAATCAGTACCGGTATCCGGGCTGATCCTCTCGGACGTGCTGTGTCCCAGGTGTGGTCGGTTGGTCGGCGTCCAGTGGATATTCAAGGCAGTCTTCTTCGTCCTTGTTCTCGTGGCGACCCTGGTTGTGGGTCTCGTAGTGCTGGTCGATCAAGGGCTGTATGCCGCGCTTCTCATGATCTCACTGCCAATCGGTGCGATTGGATTTATCAAAGCGCGCTATTGCCCTCTCGTGGTCAGAAAGCAGGAATCCGGCACCGAAGGAACATCGACCTAGGCTACGCCGTTCTCCACGCGTATTGGCGCACGGACCAAAGCAGTGTCGCCAGGAGTCGAATAATTTCGTCGTTGCCCATGCGAATGGAATGACAAGAGGTCCCCCTGTCGGCCCGTGACCGGTCTTAGAAATCGTAGCGTAATCCGAGCTGGAGCGAGCGCCCGGGCAACGGCACGAGGTCTTTCAGCGGCGAGGTGTGCTGGCGAGCATCCTCATCGGTCAGGTTGGTACCGCGCAGGAACATGAAGACGTTCGGTTGCTCAAACGCGTACGACAACTCCGCACTCACGAGAGAGTACGCATCCGTGGGCAGCTCGTTGGTCGCGGTCTTGTCCTGCTCGGCAACGAACATCACATCGGCAGCAGCCTCGAACTGGTCTCTTGTGTAGTGCAGCCCGACGCCATAGCGCTGCGGCGTGATTCGCGGAAGGTTGCTACCGGTATTGGTGTCCTCACCGCGGACGTAGTCCGTGAACAGGCGCGTGTGCAAGTGCCCCTCGGGCAATTCCAGCAACTCGATGCGCGCCTCTGCTTCGAACCCGTACAGCCTCGCATCCGTCTGCGTGTACTCGAACACCTGGAGATTGTCTTCCACGAGCGCCGTCGGCGCGAGCAGAATATAGTCGTTAATGTCATTCAGGAAGGCGGTCACGGTCCATTCTATGCGTGAGCTGCTGCCCCTAAGCGTCAAATCGACGTTTGCCGACGTTTCCTTGTCGAGAATGCCGGATCCCTGGATCACGGAACCACGCTCGACTCGTTGCACGGCAACGTGGGCACCGTCGGCATAGAGTTCCGTGGCATTCGGATGCCGCTCGGCCAGAGCATAGTTGAGTGCCACGCTATGGTCGTCGCCGATGGTTCGTATGAGACCAATGGATGCGCCGAATGCCCTGTCGTCGTACCTCGGCAGGTTTGGTGCTTCGATAGTCTGGCTCTCCAGTCGCGCACTGCCCTGAACTGACCAGCGGTCACCCGGTTTCCATTCCTCGAAGATGAACAGACTTGTCTGCTGCGTCGTGGAGGGTGGTACGTATGCCTCGTCGCCGATCGCCTCGAAGTCGACGTCCTTGTGCTGTACACCGAAAGCACCTTCTACAGCCCCGATCGCCCGGTGCTTGAACTCGGCCCTCGCATCAGTACCCTCCGAATTGAAACGGGTGCCGATCTCGTCGCCTTCAAGCTCGACGTGTTCGTAGTCGTTGCGTGCGATCTTCACCTTCAGCTCGCCAAGCTCGGCGAACTCGTAGGCGCCCTCGAGATCGAAGCGGCCCTGGTCGAGATCGACGCGAACCGGCGCTTCCTCTTCGGCTCCGCCGCCTGCTTCCTCATGGTGGTGCCCGGGTATGCCGTACAGGTTGTCGTACGTGCTCACCGACAGGCCAAGGTAGCCGTTCGTGCCGGTCAAGGTAATTGCGGCGGCACCGCCTTGAGCCTCGCTGGACGTGTTCTCGACGACGCCGTAGGCCTCTCCTGCCTCCCCTTCGCCGGCTGCCTCCTCCAGTGCGCGCAAACGGGCCGACTCAGCGAAACCGGGTATCCCGACGTCGTCGGTATCGCGCCGGAAGAAGTCCAGGTGAAAGGCAACCGCACTCGTGCCAAACGCGACTTCGCCAGCGCCCTCCCGCTTGCCGATCGCGGAATCGGAACCCACTGTGAGGCGCCCGCTGAAAGGCTCATCGAGCCCGCCCTCCAAAACGCGGTTGTCCACAACGTTGACGAGCCCGCCCGCGGCACCGCTGCCGTACAGAAGCGTTGCCGGCCCGCGAACAATTTCGACACGTTCAGCGAGAATGCTGTCAACGCCCCCGGCATGGTCTTCACTCAACGCAGAGGCATCCATCGCATCGAGGCCGTTGGACAATACCCGAATTCTCTCGCCGTACTGGCCGCGGATGACCGGGCGCGAGGCGACCGGACCGAAGTAGGTCGAACTGACGCCGAGCTCACGCGACAGGGTCTCGCCGATGCTCGCCGCCTGCCGTTTCATCAATTCGTCCCCGCCGATCACCGCGGTAGGCTGTGCGAGCTCTTTGACCGTGCGCTCGAGTGGCACGCCTTCAACGACGATTTCATCGATCGCATGATGGTCGTACTGGTCGTCACCGTCCTGAGCGATGGTTATTCCCGCATGACCGCCCAGGGTCACTGCCAGGGACACGACGGCCACCGGGTGCCGCGTCAAGATGTTGCTGAGATTCACTGAATCCTCCAATCATGTTCCGTTTCAATAAGCGGCAGGCCGCCGCGAACAGGTCGAACAGATCAGGAGTTTGGTGAAGCCCGGGATTCGTAAGGAGCGGAGGTCGGTGCCGCCTCGAACGGGCGCGCCGTCGTGCTGGCCGCAACGTGCAGCCCGATCGGGAACGTGCCCGGCAGCGCGTCCGGAATGAGGGCATTGTCGAGTTGGTTGTACGTGGCGCAGACCTGGCAAACGCTGAAGCCATGGTCGGCAGTGTGCTCGAACTGGTGGCTCGCGATCGAGACCTGCATCAGGGCAAGCGCAAGTATTCCGAGGAGCGCAGGCGCGCGCCGCCGGAACTTCCGATTGCAGATTGCTGATGAGGTCTCTAGCATGGCTCGAATATACGGCCTGTCCGGGTGTGATTACAACAGGTCAGACCCGCGCCGGTCGATAAGTTCCGCGCTTCGCGATAGTGGCCGTCTCGATGACAAGAAATCTGAAAACCACTCTGGTCGCCACCCTGGCTTCGGTTTGCCTTGCCTCGTGCAATTCTTCACCGCGGGACGCTCGATCGCTGCGGGAAACGGGCAGTACTCACTACGGTATAACCGCGACCGCCGAGATACTGCTCACGAGCGAAGCCGGAGACAAGGTCGCGACGACGGACAACGTGTCTTTTCGCGACGGTGCCGGGAGCGGGACAGGAATCGTCATCCAACCAGACGTGGTTAAGCAGACCATACTCGGTATCGGGTCGTCCTTTACCGAGTCCTCGGCTTTCGTTCTTGCCCATCTTGATGCCGCGCGGCGGTCTGAGGTGATGGAGAAGATCTACGGCGA
>Ga0224496_10000947_pt1 | contig 18762 bp, 46 predicted proteins | sample SF_Jul11_sed_USG_2_FD_168127 | JGI IMG/M metagenome (GOLD analysis project Ga0224496, IMG submission 168127) | Sediment microbial communities from San Francisco Bay, California, United States - SF_Jul11_sed_USGS_8_1 | ecosystem: Environmental > Aquatic > Marine > Sediment | place: USA...
ACAGCGAACATTGGTCTGATTGGCTGGAATACGGCCAGCGGATTGGGGACGATGAACCGTGCGATTGCAAAGCACTTGCCAAATTTATACTGGCTGATTCCGAGGCATCCTGATTTTATGCCGCTGCCCGACGTGCCAGGAGTCTATTCGATTCACTCGCCGCGACCGGTAAACGATATCGTCTACGAAGAGTTTCTAACCGGGTTGAACGTACTTTTGTTTTGCGAGCAGCCAGCGGTCTTGAGACGGCCCGACGTGCTGACGTTCGCCAGGCGGCTCGGCGTGACGACAGTTTGCGTTCCGATGATCGAATGGCTTGACGACAACGGACAATCAGGCGTCGGCGATTGGCCCGCTCTGGTTGACCTCTTTCTATGTCCAACTCGGCAATGCTTCGACGCAATGGGGCCGCTCCAGTCGCGTTCTGTTCTGACACCTTGGCCGATCGACTTGAGCGAGATAACCTACCGGCAGCGGCAAACGTGCGAGCGGTTCGTGTTCGTTCACGGGACTGGCGGCCGGGATGACCGGAAGGGCGGGCAAGTTATGGCGGAAGCGGCTCGGTTGGTTCCCGATATTCCGCTGATCGTCTATTCTCAGTTCTCGGACGGCATAAGGTCGCATCGGACCAGCCAGGCAATCGACTGGCCGGAACACGTTGACGTTCGCGGACAGCAGCCGACGATTGACGATCTATACCGCGACGGCGACGTTTGCATCCAACCAAGTCGCAACGAAGGTCTCGGGCTACAGCTTATCGAGTGCCAAGCGGCCGGCCTGCCGCTCGTCACGACCGATGGCCCGCCGATGACGGAGTATGAACCGTTGCGGACGATTCGAGCGACTTCGCGAAAGGTGCGGGTTCATCGTGAAATCACGTGCTACGATGCCGACCCGCAGCACCTCGCAGAGATCATGCGAGAGCTATACGGTTCGGACGTTTCCCAGGCGAGCGAGGCGGCCCGTCAATTCGCTCTCGGCAGAGACTGGCGAACGATCCGGCCAGCCATCGAGCAGGCGATTAGAGGCGTTCTGTAAGTCAATAGGGGAGCGACGGGAGATCGGCAATGAGCAAGCAGAATCCAAAGGTGACCTTGTGCCGGGCAATGGTGCTGTCCTATTGCATCGTCGACGATGGTACGCACGAGTGCATGCTGACGTATCAGGAAGAGTCGTTAGACGACGAACGAGAGCTATGGCGGGGAATTGGCTTGACGCATCGCGAAGCGGCAGAAGCGGCTCTGCGGGCATACTTCAAGTGGCGAGAAGAAACGGAACCCTAGAAAGCGAGCCCAGCTTTCACCGGGCTCACAATGGCGGCAGCGTGGCAGTGCTTTCGCCAGATTCGATCTTAGCCTAGCCCGCGAATCCCGTCAATTCTGGCCGATTCTGGCCGATTCTGGCCCCGCAAAAAAACTTTCTGATTATTTCGATTTAGGGATTGCCTTATTTCAAACCGATGGTAAAATTAGGGTAGAAAGGGAAACGAGCCATGACAAAAACGCAACCCACAAACGGAGCCGGAACCATGACGATAACCGAAAATACCATCAACCAGCCCCCGCGATTTTCAGTTGGTCAGAAAGTGCGGGCGGAAGATTATAATGGCCTGAAAACGCAATTGGCCAAAGTCAATGCAGTTGAAAAGGGCGAGGAGGATTGGAAGTTTTACGTCACATACAATCGACGTGACCACATGGGGCGTACGGGTGGCATGTTTTTTGCCGAAGAACTGGAATCTGCATAACGAAGTCCAAGCTCGCCAGCCCTGCGACGGAACGCGGGGCTTTGACTGGAAAAAACTTTCCATAATCTTTTGTTTTAGGGCTTGCCGAAATTCAAACACTTGGTAAAATGAAAGTAGACGGGAACGAAACAATGAACGCAAACACAAACACGGGAAACGCGAAGATGACGACTGCAACACAAACGCACACAGTTCTGATAACGGAAAGCAATGGCACACAGAGAACGACGCTGGACGACGGACTGGTTGCTGTTATCGTGCTCGGCGACTTGTCGCTGGACCCTGCGACACTTAGGCAGCGATTGATCGGCGGCGAAGAGATCGAGAGCGCCGGCCGTAAGTATCGCGTTGTTTCTGGTCCTGGACAGTTTTCTCGCTGGATTAAACGGGACGGATTCGGCAGCTAGTAGAGCCGATCCACCCTCCGTCCACTTTCGCGAGTGGCCGGGGATGTTGACCGACACTTGGTTCCTTTGGCAAGGAGAGATGAGATGAACACGTACAAAATCAGCAGCAAGGCCACAACCAAGCATGAAGGGTGGCCGCAAGGTATCAGGACGGTTTGCTCGTCGCGGCGATCCCCGGAGGCCGTGGCACGACACGAGACGACAGTCGAGGAGCGGGCCACCCGCGTGACGGTCGAACAGCTTACGGGCGACCGTGGCCAGTTTTGGGCCGGAATCCCGAATGAGTATTGGCCGAAATAGCACACCCGGCCGCGAATCGAATCTGACCGAAACAAAACCACAAACACAGGGAGAGAAACAATGCCCCAACTATCAACCGACGTCATCCGTCACCTAACGCCAACCGCTCTTGCTCTGCTGTCCGTAGAGCTTGGGGATGCGAAACGCAGCCCAGTTGAAGACGCATTCCTAGATCGCGTCAACGACGCACTGATTGCCAACTGCGGGGCGGTCGAAGCCGACCAGCATCGGCAGTGGTGCCGGGACCACATTTAACCCACGAAAGGAATCCCATGCCCAGCGGCGGAAAACGTGCGGGAGCTGGCCGAAAGAAGCTCCCACCAGGAACGGCGAAAACGACGTACGCGACGAAGCTCTGCCCGGAGGTTGTCGCTTATCTACGTAGTCGCGAGAATGCGGCGGCTACGATCGAAGGGATGACTAGACGGACGAAAGAGTTCAAGGTGTGGAAGGCTGGTCAGTAGCCTACCGTTAAAGGCAAGGCCGCCTTCCCTCGTCATTCAGGCTGTTTTGCCTTAAATGGAGTATTGGCGACTGGATGTTGGTTACGTGAGCTAGTCTGTTTGCAGGCAATAGCACAACCGTTCGTCCGATACTACTCGGCACGGCCTTTGATGCGTTCTGACATTTGGACCCAGACGCAGGCGGCTTGCAAGATCCACTACTTGCGCGGAGCTGGGGGACTCGCTGGTGTTGCGAGGGCCGCTTTGGGGTTGTGCTTGTTTCAGTAAGGTCGTCACTCTTACACTCGCCGCTGCGGGATCTTTTAACCGCAGCCTTTGTTTTACTTGGCGTTTGGTTAGGTCGGAGTAAACACCAACGCGAAACTCCGCTCGGAAATCGAGGCTCAGGAACTTTGGATCTGGACCCCATTATCAACAAACGCCCGATTCATGCAATAGAAAAACCGCCGCCGGGCCGTGTTAGATCCAAAGTTCCGCCAGAGTGGCAAGAGTTTGCACGGTGACCGACGACGGTCGTGGCTTTATTCTACTCCCCCGAATAGCTCTTGTTGTTGCGGCTTGGCTTCTTCCTGCTCCTGGACATCTACGCTCGGAAATATCGACTTCTGCGAAAGCGTGCTGCGGATCTTGCGGAACCATCGGCTTTCAATCTCGCACAGGATCGCTCGACGTCCGAAGTTGCGGCAGGCTTCACCCACGACGCCCGAACCAGCGAAGCAATCGAGAACCAACGCATCCGGGCGGCTGCTCGTCTGGACGATGTGTTCCATCATCGCTGTGCCGCAGCTTGCTTGCGCTGCCAGCGCATGCTTTTCTCTGTGTTCTGCTTTGTACGACACGGCTGATCGTTGCAAACAACCCCTTTCGGCTGGCCAGCCACAAAATCCCTGCCACAGTACCGGCACACGCAATCGTATGACCGCCGCACGTAAGCCCCTTGCTTTGCTACGTTCAACGTATCGCGATGCCGTTGCATGTGCTCGGCCAAGGTAAGCACTTCGAGATTGTCGATTGCGTCGTTGAGCGTGTTTTCGTCCTTGTGGTGGACATTCATGCCGCGAGGTAGTGAACAGCCGTTCCATTGCTCCCATCGCCATACAGAACGCCAGCGCCAGTCGCCCGATGGTAGCTTTATAAATGCTCGCCGCGTTCCATTCACTAGCCGAACGCGAACAGTCCACGTCGGGAACGTATGCCAATCCTGCTTTCCGCCTTTCGCCCATCGACCTCGTATGCGATCTGTCATCCGTGGCAGCCTCATTTTGTGTCGCCCGCCGTCTCGGCAACTGAGGCTACCACGCGCAAAGACACCGAAAACGGCGGGCATGGTCGGGTTAAACGTGGTAGCTGATGGAATCATTGTAGTTATTTTTCGTCGCATGCGTCAAGACTTGACCCAAATAAGTCCTGCTGTTGTGATTGCAGGTGCTTAAACAGTGGCGCTCGGCCCAACTCAGCCTTAATCCTCTCGACCGACAGATCGAAACTATAGGGATCGCAGTCAATGCCGTAAAATGACCTTCCGGCTCGAACGCTTGCCACTCCGAATGCGCATGACCCCATGAATGGGTCCAGAACGGCCCCGCCTTCACGAACAGTTCCAACAAGCCACGCAGCCACTTGGCTTGGCTTCTCTGCTATGTGGTCCTTGTCTTCACCTGACAGTGTTGCGCAGGAAAATACATTTTGCGGAGAGCAATCACCGTCCATTCCGTGCGGACCGTTGGTTCCATAGACTACATATTCGGCTGACTGGCTAAATCGACCCTTTTGCATCCGACATCCCGGCTTCCACCACGTTGCGAGATTCCTCCAGACCCACCCGCCGCACTGAATGGCATCTGTGATTGTCGGGACTTGCCGCCAATCGCTAAAGCAGCACAGAACGGCCCCAGTATCGCATAACCTGCGAGTCGCCAGCATCCATAGGGAGCACCACGCTAGAAATGCCCTTTGGTCTCGATTGTCTCCAGTGAACTCCATTCTCTCGGTTTGCACGCCGGTTTGCACGTACTTCCCAATTGTGCTCAACGTACGATCGCCGCGAAATGCGCCGCCGCTAGAATATGGCGGATCTGTTATGACACCCGCAATTGGCTCTATCTCCAAGGTCGGCAAGACATCAAGGCAATCACCGAGCCAAAGCTTGACGGTCCCGCAGTCGCTTACCCAATCCGGCTTGCTCATTTTTTGCATCCTCCATGCGGGTCAGTTAGAATCAGGTCAACCGACGCATCGGGCAGGCTTTCCATCACGGCGCGGCAGTCGGCATGAAATACCTCGATGCCGTCGCTTTCCCACGTAGGCGCAATGTGCTGAGTCATTTCCTACGCTCCCGAATCCTTTGCCGAACTGCTTAACCGTTCCACTGCCATTTGAAAATAGCCGTGCTCGATATCGCTTTCGCAGCCGATGAAACGGAAGCCCTCAGACCTCGCAGCAACGCCCGTTGTCGCACTACCAGCGAACGGGTCGAGGATCAATCCGTCCGGTGGAGTCACGAGCTTGACGAGCCACTGCATCAGCGCCAAGGGCTTTAACGTAGGATGCTTGTTGGCGATCGCCTCGTGCTTCTCTCCCCATAGCGGGAAGTCTTCGGCTGGTCGAATCTCGCGGTCTGACTCCTTGGGGCAGTACAGATAGCGCATCACTTCGTAGTCGGCTTCGGTGTACGGGCAGTGCTTGAAGAAGCGGGCGGCGGAGCCGGAATCGCCATAAGTTTCCTCGGCAGTTGCTTCGTCTGGGAAATTGCCGTGATAACCGCCACCACCCTTGCTGGCATTTCGCTTCTGTCCTGCAGCCATCTTCCCGCTAGTCGTTTCCGGGAACCCCCTGAGCACTTCGTCTTTGACCGGATTGGGCAGCGGTTGGCCGGCTTCGTCGATCTCGTCGCACGGATAAGACAGCACCAGATTTGCCGGCCAGCGACCTGTTGTTTTGTCAATCTCACCAGTTCGGTTGCTTCCGTTCATGCCGTCGCCGTAGCAATTCTCAGATTTCTCTTGCCGATGTGTGAATTTCGGAACGCCGTCGCTGGCTTCCACCCTCGACGCCCCGACGTTAATGGCTCCGGTGCCCCAGCGGGTGACGTTCTGCGCGACGGTCAGCCCTTTCTCTAGCGGCTTGCGGAATAGCCACCAGTCTTCAACTGCGGGCTTGAGAGCGGTGCCCCAGCCGTCCCATTGCTTTGCGAGTTCGGTGGCGGGGGCAGTAATGGTTGCCTGACCTGCCGCTCCGCTGCCTGGGACGCCTGCACTACCCGCAGTGCGGCGAGCGCTTGTACCGTCTGCAAATGTTCGGACGCCGACGACCTCCCGCTCGGCCCCCGCCTCTTTATCGATCGCCTTCCCAATATCTAAAGATTTTGGGAACCCGCTACCGAAGATATGAGCCAATCTGTCACGCGGCACCCATCCCGCATCCTCCCACGCCATAGCCGTCCAGTGCGACGTTCTCGGCAGCGACCACACAAGAGCATGCCCGCCCGGCTTGACGACGCGCAAAGCCGATTCAGCACGTTCGCACATCCACGCAATCCAAGCATCACGCCCGCCTCGGTCGCCATCCCACGAGCGGTTCATAAACGAAATTCCTGCCGGTGGATCTGTCACGACGCTATCGACCGAGTTCTCCGCCAGTCCGCGCATCACCCGAAGGCAATCATCGTTGTGCAGAATTGCTCGCCCGTCGCTGCTTGTCCACGTAGGCGCAATGTGCTGAGTCATTTCCTACGCTCCGCCTTTTTCTCTAATCGAAACGTCTGACCACCGCATTCCGACACGGGTCCAGTTCGCAACTCGAAGTTGAAACTATCCTGCCAGTGCTCGCACAGGATCTCGACGGCTTCCTTGCCGCCAGCCAGTAGCAGAGCGATCACTAGCCGTTCTGTATTTGCGTCCACCCCTGATATCCTCCTTGCTGCCCGCTTTGAAAATGAGTCATTCACGTAGCCGCCTTTCCGGTTATGTCCAGTCCCTTTCTTCGCAGCAGGTCGGCTTGTGCCCGAATTTGCTCAATCAGCCATGCCTTTGTGACGGTCTTCGGAACAACGCTCGCTAGGGACTCTAGCCGCGATGCCGTTTCGACGCACGCATCCCGATAGCCGTCGCCGTACGCCTCGGACAACAGGCCATTCGCGCGAGCTTGCAGATTGTCGGTTAGTCGAGATGTCACTTGCTTTCACCTTCTGCATCAATTACCGCCGCGAGCGCCTTGGAAAACATCCAGCAAAACCAGCTCGCTTCGTCGCGAGTATCGAAACACTTAGGCGATATGCTGAATGCTTGGTTGCCGATGCAAAACCAAACGTTAGTTGCGTCCGGCTCGTATCCAAGTTCTTGCTCATCGTTTTCGACTAACGCATACGCGATACGCGTGTATTTAGCCGCAAGCTCTCTTTCGCGATCAGTCGCGGATTCCGGCAACTGTGGCAATCGCTGTTGGAAAGGACTGCTGTCTGTCGACGGATCGAACTCGCGATAGCCGGGCGTGATGTGTTTGTCGGTCATAAGGTCTCTCCCTTCAGTAATTCGCGGGCATCCTCGATGATCGGCATCAAGCCAATGCTGTTAGGTCTTTCGTCCGACCATTCGACGAGACGCTTCATAACGTCTTCCGCTGTCGGCTTTGGTGGGGGCGCCGGGTCCGTCGTGAGGCCAGACAGAAGCATGTGGCGTTGTTTTCCTTCGCGCACTACGATCGCACCTTCACCGACTGGGAATTCTCCAAATCTCGAGATGACGTAGGGGGTGTTGTTGTCGTCATAGACCGTCATTCCTGGTCGTGCCAATGTCCCGCACTTAAACCGTAGATAGCCGTCTGGCGGCCCGACTACGGGGACGACTGGCACGAACTCTTCGGCAGGCGTGCAAAGGGCTGCCTTTGCGATATCGTGCACGTACCCGGTTAGCCCAACTACCAAAGGATCGCACTTGCCGCGGATGAGTTCCAAGGCGTGCTGTAGGTGTTGCTCTCGTGTTTTCATGGGTTCGCCTCCGAAATACGAATTGGTTTATTCTTCGCACACACCGGGCAGATATCATGCCCGTTCACTTTGATCCATCCGTCCCCGCGTCGTTCCTTGTCTGTCTCTCGTTTGTTTCTGCCGACGAATGTCGCCGGGGCATTCATCGCACCAAGAACTCCATATTCGTGGTCTGCGGAATCGCAGTACACATCAGCGCTGTAGCATTCGACGATCACTCTGGCTTCGACTCCCTTAGTTCCTGGACCTGTGTTTGAAGTTCGCCAACTCTCGACTCTACGGAAATCAGCCACGCGGCAAGGATGCCGCACGTAAAGAGCAGCAGGAAGCAGGCTTTCCGAAGTTCATCAATGGTCACTTACTCACCTCGTTGAATTTGTACTGGTTTAACCTCAATACACCGCTCGTCCCATGCGTTGCGGGTTTGGGTCCAACTCGAACGCATCGCAAAGCATGCGCAACGGGAATGCGTCTTTCGGTGGATCGTCGCCGAATCTCGAATATGCTCGACCATCGGCACCCTCGAATCGGATGTTCGGCTGGTCGGCTTTATCCGTCCATTCCTGCCGACCGTGCAAACAACCGAGAAACCAGGCCCTGCACATTTGGCAGTGGTTGCCTGGGTTCATCGATTGGATTTTGGCGAACTCGCGTTTTCGCTGTTCGTAGGAATTCACGTCGACGGCTCCGTAAATGTCCGCCAACGCCTGGCCAGTGAGGCTACCACAGCGCAGAAAGCCGGGCGCGGCGGACGTAATCGGTAAGCTGTGGTAGTTGAATGCACGAATCCTAAGCGATCAGCGACGACTCGTCAAGCTGAAAATTTCCGGCTTGCATTCACAAAGTCCGACGATTATGATTGCGGCATGAACAGAATCTCTTTCCGGCTACCGCCAGCTCTCGCCCGACTCGTCGCCAAGTACAAGGCGGACCCGAGTTGCGTAATCCGTGCAGCTTTGGCACGTCTCAAGGCCGATCCGTTGACCGACGCGGAACTGGACGCGGCGAAGCTCCCGCGAGGCATGGCCCGATTCAGCAGAAAAAAGCAGCGGGAAATCCAAAGCCTCGGCGGGCGTGCAAAATCCCAAGTGTCCACTACGTCGGACGAATAGCAGAACACGCGGTTTTCTTTGGGTTTTCGGGGCTAAAAAATAATTTCTCTAATCCACTGGCACAAAGTCGGACGATGTGTATATAATTGGGTAACGAGGGACGAAATGAGAACGACACAACAAAACACGGGAGACACGAAGATGAGTCAGCACCCAGCCCCATCGACGATAGGAAAATACAGAAATTTTCGCGAGGTATTTACCGTGCCGGGAGCCGGAAGCCACGTAGTTGCCGACGGCGGCTATCGGTGCGAGGTGGTCGCGAGCAATCCGATCTCTGGCGAACTGACTACGAACGACGGACGCAAATGGGAGCGTGCGAGTCAGAGCATTCCAAGTGATGCAGACCGCGTAAATGGCCTGCCGCTCATTCCGCTGGCGACCTAGGTCGATCCACCCTCCGTCCACTTGCGAGTGGTCGGGGCTGTTGACCGACGTTACTTGGTTCCTTTGGCAAGGAGATGGATGATGTACCCAACATTGCAACATTACGTGAACGAGTCTATCAAGCACGCAATGAGACACGCAGAAAACTGCAATCTAAGCGGCGAGGGATTGTCTAGCGACGGTTACGACTCGCTGGAGGGAATTTTCGAGCGAGCCCTTGAGCGTGTTCGGCTTCTTCGCGAACACGCACATGAATGGGACCGCGAAACAGGCTACTGCGTACATTGCGGAGCAGACGGAAACGCCTAGACCATCTCGTCCACCCCGTCCCGGTCGCCAACCGGCTAGGATGCGAGTCGACGGGGTGGACGCCATTTACACGGGAGGACGAACGATGAACGCATTAGAAGTCCGAGAGTTCGCGGATGAGATCCGGCGAATGCAGCTACCGCCTGAGCCGATGTCTGTGCATGCGGCCAACAGGACCTACGCTTGCCAGGGCAGGCGTGGTGATGATGCAATTGAAGCCGTAGAGCGGGCGAACTGGGAATTCCGACTGGCAAAAAAATCCAAGTCGGATGCAATGGATCGGCTCGCAGCGATGGTTGCAGAAGTATCAGGACTGTCGATGCAAGAGGTCGAGTCGGAGTCGTGGAGGCGACGGCCAGCCGACCAGATCGATGTTCTGTTGTCGATGCTTAAATGAGAAACGTAAACACAAATACGGGAGAGCAGCGATGCGTTACGAAGTTGACATTTACAAGCGGGGCGACAGGGTTGTGCGAATCACTGTTGGGGCGTGCAAGTCCACACAAAAGGAGGCGGGAAAAATGCTCGGTGGCGAAGTCGAGTATTGCGGCAGGGGAGCCGGCAGTACTCAACATTGCGTTGACTGCGGGGGAAAGGTGTACGTCGGAAGCGTGTGTGCTCCGTGCAGTCGAAAATATATGCGGTAGATCGCGGGAGAAACGAACGATGAGCACGCCAGCCAACCGATACCATGTCGGCGACGACATCAACGGGCTGCATTGTACTGAGCCTACCAGGGCTAGAGCGTTTGGCTCTGCTGATGGTCTGCAAATGCGACGGCATAAAGAAGGCCAACGCGGCCCGACGTGGGTATTCGATTCAATGGCCAGGCATCGCTGCTGCCAAATGTGGAGCGTGTTTTGCGGTACGATCACGGAGGCCGCGTATCGCGTGTGAGTCTATGCTCAAGTGCCCCAACTGCGGATCGAAAAACATCCTCGTCGACGAGCAGGGAAAGTATTGCGGAGAATGCTGCGAGCCGATAGGAGAGCAATCATGCCCCTCGACATAACGCAATGGTGCGGGGAGAACACAGGACACTACGATTTGTCGCAGCCCTTCGTCGTCGGCGGATGGAAATATGCGACAGATGGCTGTGCGCTGATTCGCGTTCCAACGGACGAACCTGACACACCAGAGAGCAGGAAGGTGCCACGCAGAGCTGGCGAGATGATTGAAGATATCCCGCGCGAATCCAAGTGGCCGAAGGCGAAGTATGAAAGTTCATACGGCGAATGTCCCGATTGCGAAGACGGCATAGTCGGTGCTGTGCAGTGTTCGGAATGTGATGGCGAGGGTGAGATACATTGCGACCACTGCGGACACGACGCCACGTGCGAAAACTGCGATGGGCACGGGCGCACTGGTCGTAAGTGCAAGAGATGCAACGGTGGTGGTTATTGCGATTGTCCGTCGAGAATCATCCTACACGGCGAATTCAGTGTAGCAGTCAAATACGATCTACTAGTTCGCCAGTTGCCACACAGACGGTACGCGATTCATGGTCATACATGCCAGATCGCTTTTGACGGCGGCGAGGCTGTGGTGATGCTATTGGTCGTGGGTTAGACGAATCCTAAGAGCGGTTCAGCTTGTTGCTGGACCTTCCCGCCGAGTTCGTCGGCGGGAGAATACACGACGTTAACACGGGAGAAAGACGCGATGACAGATGCAAAAGAATCAAAGGCAGTGCGACCTCCGTTTGAGCATTGGTGTACCGCAGCAGACAACCGCCGCGAGTTTCATGAGCAATTTGCCGGCTATGTGTTCTATATGCTTCACGACAAGATTCGTCACCGTTGCCGAATTGAGGAAGGGCTCTGTGTGAGTCCGCGTGACGAATGGGCAATGCTTACAGATGAAGAGTCGTTTGCGTTTCTCCTGCTTGGCGGAACAGCGCTTGAACAGGTCCAGCGATGGATAGCACAAGGAATTCAAAAGCCGCACTCGATCCCGTTGGGTGATTTGGTCATTAGGCCAGAGTGGGCTAAACAGCGATGGCCAGAAACCAAGTCGGACTCGCAATAACCAACCCGTGTTCCCTCCGTGCCGCGCTCGATCAGCGTCACGAGGCCGGTTGCCCAGCCGGCAGCGGCGTGGAGGGTTTTGATAGAAAGGAACGACGATGAGAAAGCACAAAGCAGCACGGATTATGAATGACGGGTTCTGGGATGGAGCCCCGCGTCAAAAGGACTTCGCGAAAGCATGCAAGAAATTCAGCCGAGCGGTTCGGCGTCGGATTGCTCGCGGGAGTCACTTATTCACGATTTCAGCGTTGGAAGCTGGGACGCTGGACGCAATGAAAAGACAGCCAGCAGAAAGGGACTGACGATGACCGACAGACGAAAGCTATACAAAACCATCGACCTCAAGCATCGCGACAGATCCGTCCGGCTATACACGCGGCTGATTTGGCAGGTGCTGTTCGATGCGTACCGAGACACCGGCGGCCCGCTGGACCACATGGATAACATGCTTTGCGACCTGTACTCGTTGGAGCGGTTTTTCAACTTAAATTCAGAAGGGTGGCAAATGCGGTGGTATTGCTGTGGCTTTTCGACTGAGTGGGAAAGCCCGAACATGCCGTGCCTCAACGAGAACAGTATTCTCGTGGTGTACGACGGCGAGAGTCACACCGTCGCGTTCTTTCGCGAGCCTCTAGCAGATTGGATCGGTGACGCATGATCTACATTCTCGCCGCCATGATCGCGTACGTGTGGGTGATTCAGCCTATCATCAACGACGAGGTGCCGCTGTGAACGACGAAATCAAGCCTCCCACCGTAAAGCCTCCAACCGTAATGCACTTTAGCGACAACTTTCCGCCACCTGTCGAGGGACATGAGTGGTTTGTCGCGAAGACAGAGCCATGTGATCCCGATGACTACGGTTATGAAACCGTCACGACATACCTGAACGCAGACGGACGCTGGCGAAAGACGTGCTACACGTCCGACGATCAAGTGCATGGATATTACCCATCCAGAGAAGCAGCCGAAGAGGCGTTGAGAAAGGTAGCGGAGAAATGAGCCAGACACCATCCGAACGATTCACCGAATGCGAGGAAGCCGCACACGAGATGCAAGAGCGCATCGAGGCCGAGCGGAGTCAAAAGCCATTCAATCATTTTGCCTACGACGATTGGCGAGACGTCCGATTCTGGCGTAATCTGCGGCAATGCCAGCGGAAGCGAGCGAGACTGTCAATCGAGTTGGTGCGAGAGCGATTTGCAACGGAGCACGTCGAGTAATGGACGATATCATCGTTGACTTCAACGACGAAAAAGAGCGAGCGTTTCTGTATTCAAAGTTGCGTGTCCTACGCGGCAAGCATCGGGTTACGGTTAAAAAGTATCGACGCAAAAGGACCGATCGGCAGAACAGATATTACCACCCTTGTTTCGTGGTTCCCTTCGCTCGCTTCCTTCGTGACCAAGGCGAGAACGTGACGAACGACCAGGCCCACGAGATGCTGAAGCTGAAGTTTCTCCGCGTCGTAGTCGAGGACGGCCGAGCTGGTGCGCTCGAATGCACGCGGAGCACGACTGATCTGGACGTTAGCGAGTTCAACGAGTATTTGGATAGGTGCGGGATGTGGCTGTCGCAAATGTTTGGAATTGAAATTCCCGACCCGGAAGTTTACCACTGGAAGGATAGCAGCGATGCAGACAAGTAGCGAAATTACCGAACTCGCTAAAGCGTTAGTGCAGTTCCATGATCTAGTCGGCAAGATTGCTAAGACGGAAAAAAACCCGTTTTTCAATTCGCGTTACGCATCGCTCACAACGATCCTGGGCGCGATCAAAGAACCTCTACAGGAAAGCGGGCTTGTCGTTATCCAATTGCCGTGCGGTGTTTATCAGTTGACGACAAGGCTACTCCACGAGTCTGGTCAGTGGCTTGAAGAAACCTACACGATGCAGCCAACAAAAACGGCGGAGAAGAAAGGTCAGCCCGTCGAGGATTGGCAAGTCACCCCGCAAACGATCGGCAGCGCAATTACTTATCAGCGCAGGTATGCGATTGTCTCGCTCTTGTGTCTGAACATTGACGAAGACGACGACGGGAACCGTGCCAGTCGTCCACCAGAGCACCCGGCGACTCCGCCAAAAAGTGAAGAAGTATTCTAACTCGAAAGGAAAGCAAAGATGGATTGGAACACAGCAGCAAGCAGCGAAGGCGCGTCAGAACGATTGCCCGAGGGCTATCACAAAGTCAAAGTCGCTGCGGCCTATCGCCACAATAAGGAAGGCAAGCCGTACGAAACTGCAAAGGGACCGTACGTCTCGGTGATCTTTGAAGACTTGCGAGGATCGCAAGCCAAGCAAAGTTTCTGGCTCACAGACAAGGCGGGATGGCGGCTCGCCCGCGCGCTCAAGGCGATGGGCGCGAACCTTGAGAAGATGACCAATGCCGGCATTGAGCTGGCTCATTTCCTGGATGAGTCATTTTGTCAAAAGCAACTCGTCGGCCGTGATTGCTGGGTAAAGGTGGAGCACTCCGGCGACTATGCGAACGCTGATGTGATTGACGAAAGAGATGTCCCGTCTGCGTCTCTTGCGGAATATGGAACTCCCCCGCCGGATGATTCCGATATCCCATTCTGATCTTAGGAAGGAGCAACGACGTGTTCTATTTAATCCCCGAAGGCTGGTTTCTGTGGTCCCTTCGTGATGAGCGAACGGACATCGTTTGCGCCGGTGACTCTCATCGGCATAAGTGGTTTACGTGCTCGTTGCAGCATGAAACCGGCGGGAAGATGTGTACCGCGACGGGACGAACGCCGTTTTTAGCAATTACGCGAGCTGTCGAGATCGCAAAGAGGCAATGGCCCGACGTAAAGCCGCTTCCGTCGCATCAGAAGCTGGAACCGTTTTGATGCCTAAGCCCTACCAACGTGAAGCCGGTTAACAAAGGAGCAACGACGATGACGACACTAATGTGGGATGACAGAAGAGAAGTCAAGTCCGTGTCCGTGGCGGAGCTACAAGCTGCCTATCTGGTTGGAGCGTGTGGAGTGACGAAGATCGTCCCCTACAAAGAGCGCGGACAAACTGACTTCGTTCCGTACTTCGCGATCTATAAGGGAGAGAGCATCATTGCGAGGCTACCAGCCTTCAACGCGATGGTGACTTACGACCAGTGAAGTCGCAACGCAGTCTGCGGCGACTGGGCGAAGCGACGGGACGAACTTAAAGGAAAACTCTAATGCCCGATGACCACCTACAGGCCCTACTCCACGGCGGATGGCGTGTAGCAATGTGGCGAGGAAGGTTTTCCTACTATGCAGAAGGCCGCCACAACAACCAGACCGGGCCTTCTATTGGAAACGGGCGAACGATAGAGCAGGCCCTTAGTGATCTTCGCGAGAAAGTGACACCAAACTACAAGGGAGCCCAGGGCTATGACACCTGAGAAAGTCAGAGCGGCGGTTGATAGGATGCGAAAGCATCTTACTTGCGAACCACTCGACAGAACGAACGACCCATACTCGCCTCACACCGGTGACTACGATTTGCAATGGGTTGATTTGTTGACGATTCGCGACGCCTACTTCGCCGAACATCCCAAAGACGAGAACGAGCCGGTGACGGAAGAGTGGTTGGACGTGATTGCGCCGCGAGGAGACCGGCTAGTTAACCTATGGGTACTCTACGATGCCCGCGGTTGCCGGCACTTCATGCAACAAGGCCACAATTGTTTTTACATCGACTCACAACCAGTCGTGCACCGCTGGCAGGTGCGTCAGTACGCAGAAGTTTTCGGAATCGAACTCAATAACGAAAGGGCCGAAGATGGGCGGACAGAACAGCGGACGAAAATCGACACAAGACAGGACTGACATTCAAAACCAGATTGCCAACGGGCATTATCACCCGGAGGAAATAAGCACGGACCTGGAAGGTGCAGCGGACGTGCAACCAGGAGGACCAGACAAGCTCGAAATCCTAGCGGCCAGGCAAGCAGCCGGGTTGCCCCTGTGGAACACTCACGACCGCACCGCATTGTGCGAAGGCAGCGAGTTGATCGGCAACCGTGGCGATGAGCACTTGGCACGTCGATACGGTGTGCAAGGAACCGGACGGCCGAAGAAAAAGAGAGGTGGCGAATGAACCTCGACAACATAGCCATTTCGTTTGACGACGTGCTCGTTGACGAAGAATCGATTACCTTCTACGGCTCAGGCTCGCATCGCGGCGGGGCTGTGCGTGTGGAGTTCTTCGAGGAATAGTCACCATAACCACGGAGAGACCGATGAACGCAACAACAGCAACGGAATGGGACGGGAGCAACGTCGTCCCGATTGAATTCGTTGAATGGATAACAGAGCAGCGGCGGTTGATAAATCGCCTGGCAATCGAAGACGTGACGTTCACTCGCAATGGCGAGCCGGTTGACATCGACAGCGAGACTTTGGAGGAGTTCAAGTGTAGCGGACTGAATACAGTCGATGGCGTGATGTTCTTTTTTGCGGAGACCGATCCATCTAGTTAACCACGGAGAGACCGATGCCAGAGATCAAAGACGCATCGTGTGAGATTTGCGGCGAGCAGGCCGTTGGTGCTGTGATCATCGACGGTGAACACGTTCCGATGTGCGAGAAACATTTTGACGAATGGTAACTAACCACGGAGAGAACGATGCCAGACTTTGCACCGTGCCCGTTTTGCGGAAGCCTGCGAATTGAAATTGTGACTCGCTTTGAGGAAATCGGCGAAGAGAATTACGATGAGTTTTTCCGATGTGGCTGCGAAGAGTGTGGAAGTCTTGGACCAGAGCGGCCACCGGCAAATCGCGGCGGACGATTCAGTCTCGCGACAGGAGCATGGCAGAAACGAGCCAGTGACGTGACGACGATTCGAGACGTTGCCGCAGTTGCGGAGAAAATACGGCGGTTGGAATACGCACTTGAACACCGCTATCGCAAGGCCGACGCACAAGACGACTTGCGAGAGATTAAACAGCAACTCGCTGAACTGATTCGACCTTGACAACCACGGAGAGAACGATGAGCAGAAAGAAAAAGAAGCCAGACATTCCTTCGCCTGATGAACTAAGCTCGATAGAACAACTGCTGGCCCACATTCACGCGGGGGACGTAAAGCAAGCCGATGACCTGTTCGCAAAGCTGAAGCGGCAGCGAAAGCAAGCCGAGCCGTTCGTTCACGAAATGTGGTCTGGCGTTCGCTGGAACGATTGGCTTTGGTTGATGAACCTCGTGGATTTCCTGGAGCTAGACGGTTCGATTGAATGTAAGCTGGCGACTGCCGCACGCGATAAGCTGGTCGGATTGCAGCCGCGTGATTAGTCCGATCCATCTAGCTAACCACGGAGAGAACGATGCCATTTTCACCTGACGACTCTGCGATCATACGTATAGCCAACGCTCTGAGCGAAGGCTGTGACGGACGATCGTTTGCGAGCGCCGATGCGAAGTGGCTTCGCCGTCGATATGAGGAATGGGAAAGCAGACCGGGACCGGCTGGCATTTACCTGGACAACAGCAGTTGCGTGATGCACGCATATAGAGATTTTATCGCTGGCGTGCTGAACGGCGAAATTCCCGAGTCACACTAACCACGGAGAGAACGATGCTCGAACCTTGGACAAGAGAAAAGGCGTGTTGTTGCTGTGGCGCGCGAATTGCGCTGGCTGGTGATGCGGAAATTGAACTGACGGAAGGCGTTTTTGAGTATGGCTTAGTCAAGGTGTTCGGCTGGCGAGCGACTGATAGCGGACTTGCTTGTCCGCTGTGCATTATTGAAGGGCGTGCCAAGCCGAAGGAATTTCCATCTTGACAAGCAACGAGCGATCGTCAAAATGGGAAGCGTACTGATTGATCGTCAGGACATACGACACAACCTAAAGTCCTAGCCGTGTCGTGTCACGCGCATCGCTGCGCATTCCTGACGATCACCCGACCGGCTAGGCTTTTTTACTTTTGGATGCTGACCGATGTACGTTTATTTTTTTCAGATAGACGACGACGAACTCATTAAAATCGGGTACTCGTCAAAGCATATCTCGAAAAGACAAAAAGAGCTTGAGAGGGGAAGCGCCGCGACGCTCGACAGGCACGTCTTACGGTTGCTGGCATGGGTACATGGTTCAAGGGCTGACGAATCTGGCATACATTCATACTTCGCTGAAGAACTGATTCGCGTGGACTCACCAGAGATTTTTAGAGCTTCATGGAGATTAACGAATTACATACGATGGCTTCGAGATCAGTTTTTTGTTTCAACTGACGATACTCTCCCAGATCGCATTGCTACCTATGATATGTGGCGACCGGAGAATGGGAGATCCAAAAGCCCTCCGTCTGACCCGCTGTTTCCTGCCGACAAAATGGAATTTACAGAAAGCGTTTTTACTGGCGACGATTATTACACCCCGCTTGAGATCGTGGCGGCGATGCACGATCTATTTGGTCGCCCAGACTTAGACCCTGCTTCGCATGTCGACGCGAATAGGCATATCAAGGCATCTCGGTTTTTCTCGAAGCAAGATAACGGATTGGATCAAACTTGGTATGGGAAGGTCTGGGTGAATCCTCCGTTCTCGCAATGGAAGCTATGGGCCGCAAAGATAGCCGGCGAGTCAAAACGAGCCGATGAAATGTGCATCCTATCGGCGATGCGAACGATTACATCACATCAGTTCCAGCCGGTGTTGGCAATTGCCGATTCAATCTGCATTATCAAGGGGCGATTGAAATTTAACGGCCGAGGGACTGAGAGCCCAGACGATGGCCATTGCGTAATCTATTCAGGACGGAACACCGACAAATTCAGAGCAACATTCGGTCAATTAGGCTTCGTATTTGATTCACAAAGACATAAGCCGTCGCCGGAACTACTTTCATTTATCGAGGAGAATGCGGAATGTCCCTGAAGGTCAATCAGCGATTCGCGGCAGAGCACCGAGACCTATCGCCAGAAGAGTTTTCGGCGCTCGAGGAGAACATCAAGGCTAACGGCATCCTCGATCCAATCATCGTCTGGCAAGACTTCATCGTTGACGGACACCACCGGTACAAGATCGCTAAAAAGC
>Ga0224496_10000948_pt1 | contig 18754 bp, 18 predicted proteins | sample SF_Jul11_sed_USG_2_FD_168127 | JGI IMG/M metagenome (GOLD analysis project Ga0224496, IMG submission 168127) | Sediment microbial communities from San Francisco Bay, California, United States - SF_Jul11_sed_USGS_8_1 | ecosystem: Environmental > Aquatic > Marine > Sediment | place: USA...
GAGCAGAACTACGAGGCCAGCGTCGCTGCCGGTCGTGCGGTGCTGGAGCGCGAGTTCCATCGCCTCGGGATCAGCGATATCAAGTTCGAGAAGCTGGCGCAACGCTTCGAGTTCCAGAAGGTCGATGATTTCCTGGAGGCCGCTGGCCGCGGCGACATCAAGCCGGCGCAGATCATGCATGCGATGCAGGAATTTACGGGGCAGGAATTTCAGGCCGAACGACCGGCGATTACGCCGCGTGTGCCAGGCGTGGCACCCAAACCTTCCGGCGTCACCATCCAGGGCATCGGCAACCTGCTGACGCGCATGGCCAAGTGCTGCAACCCGCTGCCGGGCGACCCGATCGTGGGTTTCATTACGCGCGGGCAGGGCGTGACCATCCACCGCCAGGACTGTGCCAACGCGTTGCGCCATCATGACGAGCACGACGAACGCCTGATCGAGGTCAGCTGGGGAGCACAGGCCGGCGTAGCCTACCCGGTCGAAGTGGAGGTGACGGCGCATGATCGCGGCGGGCTTCTGCGCGACATCACATCTTTATTGGCTAACGAAAAAATCAACGTGCTTGGTGTGCGCACGCTCACAGATAAAAATCAGATCGCGCACATGAGCTTCACGCTCGAAATCCCTGATATCGAGGTGCTATCGCGCGTCTTGGCGCTGCTGGATCAGATTCCGAATGTGATGGAGGTGCGGAGGAAGGCGAGTTAACGTTGAGACCAACCGGCGGCCGAAACCACACCAACTCGGGCACCGTCTTTTTCGTCTATCCGGCTATCAATAAAACGGCTCTAAATGCTCAACAGGGGTGGTATCGAGCACTATGGGTAAAAGTTCATACGGTTGTGTAGGTCTGCCGAACTAGGGGCAGGCTGGGTCGTCACAAGACATTCAGAGATGCAATTTTAGCCGACCTTGTCAGAGACACGGCTCTCAGCTTATGCGGAGCCGCGCCTCAAGCCCTGAGGACTCCAGACTTTTCTCGATTGCCTCCGCAATCGCACGTGCCTTGGTGCCATGGCGCTGCGCGGCGTCGCGCTGACCCTGCGCAGCAAGCAGACGAGCCAGAGCGGCCTGCGCGTCCATCTGCAGTCGCACACGACCGATATCCTCCGCCAGCGCCATGGCGCGGGATAATTCTGTTTGCGCCTCTACGTAATCCTTCTCCGCGAGCAACGCCTCGCCGCGCCAGCGTCGCGCGACCGCTTCGAGTTCGCGCAGGCCGTTCGGTTCGGCGATCGCGAGCAGTTCGTCGCCATACGCTCGGCAGCGGCGCGCGTCGCCCGCCGCGAGTGCAATTTCCGCCAACCCATCAATACACCGGACCATCGTATAGCGCTCCGCAGTGCGGCGCGTTTGTTCGAGCGTTGACTCCAGCGCTGACATGTCGACCTTTTGCCCGAGCCGTGACCGTGCGACGGCGAGGTGTGTGTCGATCGAGGCGCGCCAGAACAGGATGCCGGTGTCGCGCCCGAGCGCGAGTCCGCGCTCAAGATGTTCGATCGCCAGTTCGTCCAAGCCTAGGTCGAGCAGGAGATAGCCGATACCAGTGAGAGCGATGAGTTGATAGCGCGCCTGATTGAGGCTCTCGAGCCAGTGCAAGGTCTTTTGCATGCCGGTCCACGCCTCGCCGTAGCGGCCCGTGCAAGCTCGGACATGGTCGAGCCCGAGTAACGTGGGTCCAAAGTGCCACTGCAAGTCGGCGGCACGCGCGATGTCGAGTGCTGCCTCGAAGCTTGCCGTGGCGCGCGGGTAGTCGCCGAGTCCCTTGGTACCGATGAAGGCGTACCCGATCATCATCAGGTTCTCGGACTCGTAACTTTTATCGCCAATCCCGCGGGCCAGTTCGAGTGACTGGGTGTAACACGCGATAGCTGCCGTGGGCTCTGCGTTGGCAAAGTGCGCCTCGCCGCGACCGTGGTAGGCCTGTACCGCAACGAGATCGGTGAAACCTGCACGCTCGCAGATCTCGACCGCCTGCTGGTGGAATCCGATCGCCTCGTGGTTCTGCCCGGTGCTCCAAGCCACGGTCCCAAGATGATAAAGGGTGTCGGCGGCATGACGCTCATCGTTCATCGCACGGGACTCGGCCAGCGCTTCGGTAAGGCAAGCCGTCGCTTCTTTATATTGATCAGCGCGCCGGTAGGCCATGCCCAACTGGATTAGCGCGTCACGGGTCTTTTCGCGCTCGCCGCCGGCGCGCAACACCTCAATGACACGGCGAATATCCGCGACGGCACCTTGCGTCTGCCCGGCCTGCGCGCGCGCCGCACCTCGCTGCTCAAGGAGCATGAGCCCTTGCTGCGCGTCCAGCGACTCCGGATGCTCCTCGGACAACGCGACGGCGCGATCCAGCCAGTGCAAGGCATCGCGCATAGCGAACAACGTCTGCGAATGCTCTCCGGCAAGGATCAGGTAATGCAGTGCCTTGGACCAGACGTGCGCGCGCTCGTAGTGCTCGGCCAGCTGGGCGTCGCGTTCGTGTGTGGCATCTTCACCGCGGCGTTCCAGGGATTCAGCCACCGACTGGTGCAGCAGCCGGCGTCGCGCCCCGCCGATGTCGCGATAGACCACCTCGCGAAGCTTGTCGTGACTGAAGTCGTATACGCCGCCATCGGATTCCTCGCGCAGCAAACGCCGCTTGACAAGCGCCTCCACCGCATCGAGCAGCGGCGCCTCGGGCTCACGTGTTACGTCGAGAAGCGTGTCAAAGTCGAAGCGCCGGCCGAGGACCGCGGCGGTGTCGAGCAGCGGACGGATCGCTTTGGGCACATGCGCGAGCCGCGCGCGCACGGCGGCCCGTAAGGCGTCAGGCAGCAATCCCGGTGCGTCGTTCGTGCGGTGCTCCAGATGCGTCTCGCCCTCACTCAAGGATTGCAGGATCGACATCAGGAAGAACGGATTACCTTCGGTTTCGCGATGCAGGCGTTCGGCCAGGCCGGGTGCACCGGGGGCTGCATCGGCAAGCGCCGCGACAATGCTCTCAGTATCGGCATAACCCAGTCGGGCTAGCGGCACGCGACGTGCATTGGCCTCACGGCGCAAACTCTCGATCAGTTGTGCTAACCGCTCATCGCTGTCGATGGCTTCGTCACGATAGGCGTAGATCACCAGCACCGGGCGCTGGGCGGCATGGCGCGCGAGGTAATGCAGCACTTGCGCACTGGCATCGTCGGCCCACTGAATGTCGTCCACCATGAGAACCGCTGGACGACTGCCTCGCGCTGCCTCAAGAAGTTGGTCCACGGCACGCGAAAGGCGCGCCTGCCGCGCCTCGGGGAAATCGTTCGACAATTGCGGCAGGTCCGGAAAACGCTCGCTGACTTCGGGAACCAGGGCGGCGAGTTCGGCGAGCGACACGGGCGCTAGGGTGTGCAACGCCGCGTCTGATATGCGCTCGAGCGCCTGCGTGACGAGGTTGATCACGGGCTGGTACGGAATCGCGCGTTCGATCTCGTAGCAGTTTGTTGCCAGCGTTGGCATGTTCTGGGCGCGCGCATAGCGCGCAACCTCGCGCATTAACCGGCTCTTGCCGATCCCCGGCTCGCCTTCGATCAGGATGGTGTATCCGGTACCGGCGGTGAGCCGCGTGATGAGTCCGATGAGCAAGCCATGCTCGTTATTTCGTCCAACGAAGGGCGCGGTATCGTTCGCGGCGCCGATGGCCGAATCGGGAGTGGAATGGATCGATGCGGCGGTCGCAGTGTCGGCGGTCGGAGTGGGGTCCAGTCGCAGGCGGTTCGTGGCGTGCAGCGCACGCGCCGCATTGAGGAAATCGCGCCGCTCCTCCTCGGGTATGGAGAGCGAAGCGGCGAGCCGTTCGGCGAGCCGCCGCGAGGGGCGGCGCTCGTCAGCTTCGATCTTTCTGATGGTGAAACCCGAGCAGCAGACCCGTTGGGCGAGCACTTCCTGGGTGAGATCCAGTGCTTTGCGCCGCCGCCGCAACCAGTAGCCAAACGAATGTGTCCGTTCTTGCACGTTGTTTGACCCCTCCGTCGTCTCCGACGCGCAGGAGTCTAGCAGTTTCATTAGCGATTTTGTCCCGCTTTTTGTCCCGCTTTGCGGGACCCCTCATCCTCTTTCTTGGGCTGAAATACGCCTGTCGATCGGCAATACCAGACCCGGATCCGATGACGCGCAGCAGGACCGCGTCGCACCACCCGGACAAGTCCTGATCTACCTCATAAGGAGCGCAACTATGTCAGCAGTCATTTCCAGTCCCTCGCCCGCCGTTGATCTTGCGGCCGTGAAAAACAAGCAGCACATGGCGTGGTCGGCCGGTGACTACGCCGTCGTCGGCACCACGCTGCAGATCGTCGGCGAGTCGCTGTGCGAAGCGCTCGACCTGCGTGCCGGTGAGCGTGTACTCGACGTCGCTGCCGGCAATGGCAATGCGACACTGGCCGCCGCACGGCGCTGGTGCGATGTCGTCTCGACCGATTACGTTCCAACGCTGCTTGAGCGCGGCCGTGCCAGAGCGAGCGCCGAAGGCCTGCCGGTGCAGTTCGAACAGGCAGACGCCGAGAACCTCCCCTACACCGACAACAGCTTCAATGTGGTGATGTCCACTTTCGGCGTGATGTTCACACCCGACCAGGATAAGGCCGCGGCGGAAATGGCGCGCGCTTGTAAATCCGGCGGGCGCATCGGCCTCGCGAACTGGACGCCGTCCAGTTTTGTCGGCGAAATCTTCAAGACGATGGGTAAATACGTGACGCCGGCGGCCGGCGTAAAGTCGCCCGCGCTCTGGGGCACCGAAGCTCGGCTGCATGAACTCTTCGGCGAGCGGCTCGACTCGATAACGATCGAGCGCAGGAACTTCGTGTTTCGCTACCACAGCTCGGTCCATTGGCTGGAAGTCTTTCGCACCTTCTACGGCCCCATGCACAAGGCGTTCGGAGTACTCGATGCGGCGAAGCAAGATGCGCTCGCTGTCGACTTGGTCGCCCTGGCCGAAAAATTTAATCGCGTGAATGATGGCACACTGGTGGCCCCGAGTGAGTACCTCGAGGTCGTTATCAAGTGTAAGTAGTTCGTACATACAACTATTAACATTCCACTCTATAAGGAGCCACAAGATGAACATTAGCGATGTAATGATTCACATCAATGAATCTCTTAGTGAAGAAGCGCGTAGCGCTCTCGAAAATGCCATGCGAAAAATCGAAGGTGTTGTTACGCCAAGGTTTAACGCCGGTAAGGAGCACCTCTTATTGATTGCCTATGACACGGAAAAAACCAACACGGCGGTCTTGTTGGAGAAGGCCCGGGCCGCAGGCTATACCGCCCAACTGATCGGTATGTAAACGAGGCAGTATCGACAACTGGTCAGACGCATTAAGAGATGAGTGCGACGCTTTTGCGAACCCATCAACCATCCATTGAGGAGACATTAACATGAAAAGAATCACAGCTTTCACGTACGGCATCATCTGTTACGTCATTTTCTTTGGGACCTTCTTGTACACCATTGGCTTCGTTGGCAACCTTTTCGTGCCGAAGTCCATTGACTCGACACCGGGCGGTCCGCTGGGACAGGCATTGATGATCAACGCTTTACTGCTCGGAATCTTTGCCATTCAGCACAGCGTCATGGCGCGCCAGGGTTTCAAGCGCTGGTGGACGCGCTTCGTACCGCAACCGGTTGAGCGCAGCACCTACGTGTTGTTCTCGAGCCTGGCGTTGATCGTGTTGTTCGTTTACTGGCAGCCGATCGGCGGCGTAATCTGGCACGTGCAGGACCCGGTCGGTCAAGCTTTCCTCTACGGGCTGTGCATCTTCGGCTGGGGACTTGTGTTGGTAGCGACCTTCCTGATCAACCACTTTGACCTCTTCGGCCTGCGTCAGGTGTGGCTCTACCTGCGCGGGAAACAGGATTACGTGCCTGCGTTTGTCACTCCAGGACTGTATCGGTTTGTGCGTCATCCGATCTATGTCGGTTTTATTTTCGCCATCTGGGCCACGCCGACCATGACTGCGGCACATCTGTTCTTTGCGCTGCTCACGACGGCGTACATCCTGATCGGTATTCGCCTCGAGGAACGCGATCTTGTGGCATTTTACGGCGCGCGCTACAGCCAGTATCAAAAGCAGGTGCCGATGCTGGTACCACGTCTCGGAGCTCGTCCGACCGGGGCCGACGCATAGGCGGCTTTGATTAATCGGGTGGTAAGGCAAGTGCTGCGCCACCCTGTTATCAGGAGAAGAAATTGAACACGGTGACATATAACGTTGAAAAACATTTCTGGAAACGTTTGGGAATAGCTGGATTCGTTTTTTTTCTGGTGAAAGGCCTGGTCTGGCTGGCCGTGCCGGTCGTGATGTACCTGATAGGATACGCGGGTTAGCCACGCCGTGATGTCGAACTCTACCGATTCACTTACTGGGGAAAAATAATATGTCTACGCGGAGAACGTCAAAGACATGGAACACGCCAAACGGATGGCGCGCGAATTCTTCTGCGCGGGCTCCGGCGGCCCGGAACCTTACACCGGCAAGGACATGCTCGCCGCACATAAAGGCATGAACATCAGTGAGCAAGAATACTTGGCGGTGATGGATGATATTGTTGGCGCCATGAGCAAACATAAACTCGATGAGGGCACGAAGAATGACGTGATCGCCATTCTCTACTCGCTGAAGGGAAATATCATTCGCGTATGACATAGCCTGACCCTGCATTCGGGAGGGGTGCGCCTATAAGTGGCGCGCGCCTCAATTTGAACGTTGGGCGTGGAAGAGCAAAGGGGTCATGTATTATAAAAAGCTATATAGTGGACTCCGCCGCCGACTAGAACCGGCAGCCAGACAAAAGAAACCAGGGAGAATGGTCATGGGCAAACGATTCGACAGTATTCTGGGCACCATCGGCCACACGCCGGTGGTTCGCATCAACAAGTTGGGCCCCCAAGGCGTCAATCTCTACGTCAAGGTGGAGTCCTTCAATCCAATGGGTTCGGTAAAGGACCGGCTGGCCTTGGGGGTGATCGAGGACGCCGAACGCCGAGGTGAGCTCAAGCCTGGACAGACGATCGTCGAAGCCACGAGTGGCAACACCGGCATCGGCCTGGCCATGGTCTGCGCCCAGAAGGGCTTTCCCCTGGTCATCACCATGGCCGAGAACTTCAGCGTGGAGCGGCGCAAGCTGATGCGATTTCTCGGTGCCAAGGTCGTGCTGACGCCGGCCGCCTTGAAGGGCTCGGGGATGGTGGCGAAGGCTGAGGAGTTGGCCAAGGCGCATGGCTGGTGGCAGCCGCGCCAGTTCGAGAACCCGGCCAACGCGGAGATCCACGCCCGAACCACCGCCGTTGAAATTCTCGACGATTTCGCCGATGTGTCGCTCGACTACTGGGTCACCGGTTTCGGCACCGGCGGCACGCTGAACGGCGTATCGCGGGTGCTGAAGGAGAAGAGCCCGCATACGCAGATCATCGTCTGCGAGCCGGACAATGCGGCCATGCTGGCCAGCGGCATCGCGCAGGCCAGGAACGGCGACGGATCCCACCGCACGAGCCATCCCCGGTCCCGGCCGCACTTGATGCAGGGGTGGTCCCCGGATTTCATCCCCCGGCTCGTGGAGCAGGTCACGGCGTCCAGCCGCATTGACGGCTTTGTGCTGATCGACGGCACGGACTCATTGCGTTGCGCCAGGGAACTCGCGCGGCAGGAAGGCATCTTCGTCGGCATCTCGGCGGGCGCCACGTTTTCAGGTGCGTTGCAGGTCGCCAAAGCCGCGCCGCCGGGCACCAATATCCTGTGCATGCTGCCCGATACTGGCGAGCGCTACCTTTCCACACCGCTGTTCGACGACGTCGCTGTCGAGATGACCGAGGAGGAGCTCGAACTATCTAGGTCGACGCCGGGATTCCGATTCGATGTCGCCCCGGAGGCAGCACCGGCGTCAGTGGAAGCGGTGGATGCCCTGGACGAAGCGGCAAGCCGCGAGTTCGATGCCATGTTGCGCGACCCGGACCAGCCTGTCGTCATGTTTGCCAACGAGTGGTGTGAGTTCTGCGATTCGGTCCGAAAGGTGTTCTCGAAGTTCGGTATCGCCTACACCTCGATCGATCTCGATTCATCCGCCTACCGCCAAGGCGAACGCGGCGCCAAGATTTACGAGGTTCTCAAGCGCCGAACCGGATCGGTCACCTTGCCGCAGATTTTCATCGGCGGTGACTTCGAAGGCGGTTGCACCGACGTCTTCAACAGCCTGAAGTCAGGCCAGCTGCACACTCGCCTGGAAAAACACGGTGTCACCGTCGACCCGTCCATCAAGACCGACCCCTATGGACTGCTGCCCAAGTGGTTGCACCCACGTTGAACCGGAGTCAATATTGAAAAGTTTCATCGTGAAATACGCCAAAGCCATAACATCTGCAAAAAATGACCTGTCGCCTAATTACCAATGCGCCTCCAGCCCGGTCTTCCAGTTCGATAGAAGCACACCAATGCGGCAGTTTGCTGATGGTCTGACGGCGCTGCAGTTCAGCCGCTCCCGTCCCGGGATTTTTCAAGGTAGTTGCGCTGATTTTGAATGAATACCTCGAGGAAATAACACACCCGATTCCTGCAAAAAAGAATTCCAGGGGGAATAGGTAGCAAAATATGCTGCAGGAAGTCAGTTTTTCAGTGAATGTTGCTGGAAATCATAATGACACCGCCAGCCTGATTTACCTGATTTTGATTGATTCGCGCAAAAACCCTGCAATTTGATTCAACGGCACCTCACGCGGCTGCTTGTCGCGCCGGCCTTTGTATTCGATCACGCCCTTGGCGAGGCCCTTGTCGCCGAGGACGATGCGGTGCGGGATGCCGATCAAATCCATGTCGGCGAAGATGACACCGGGGCGTTCGTCGCGGTCATCCAGCAGCACCTCGAAGCCGGCATGCACCAGCTCTCCGTAGAGTTTATCTATCGTTTCACGGATCTTCTCCGACTTTCCGTAGCCAATGGGCACCAGGGCGATCTGGAACGGCGCGATAGCGTCGGGCCAGATGATGCCGTTATCGTCATGATTCTGCTCAATCGCGGCGGCGACCACGCGCGAAACACCGATCCCGTAGCAGCCCATGGGCATGGCCACCGACTGGCCGGCCTCATTCAACACGGTTGCCTGCAGGGCCTCGCTGTACTTGGTGCCAAGCTGAAAAATGTGACCAACCTCAATCCCGCGGCGAATCGAAAGCTGGCCCTCGCATTCTCCCTTTCCAGAATCGGGGCAGGGATCACCCTCCACCACCTTGCGCAGATCTGCCACCTCCGGTTCGATCGCGTCACGCCCCCAGTTCACATTTATAAAATGTTTTCCATTGGTATTCGCGCCACAGACGAAATCCGAAAGCCGCGCAGCAGATTCGTCGGCGATGATGGTTATTTTCAGACCTGCCGGCCCAATTGAGCCGGGTTCGCAACCGGCGGCCAGCTCCACCTCGCCCGGCGTGACGAACAACAAGGGTTTCGCCACTTGCGGGAGTTTCGCGGCCTTGACCTCGTTCAGCTCGTGATCGCCGCGCAACACCAACGCGATGACACCGCCCGTGCCTTTGACGAGCAAAGTTTTTACGGTCTGCTTCGGGTCTATCTTCAGGAATCGGCTGACTTCTTCGATTGTATGTTTCCCCGGTGTGTCCACGGTCTGCATGGATTTTCCCGGTGCCGGGCGCTTGCCGATCGGCGGCAGCGCTGCCGCCATTTCCACGTTGGCGGCGTAGCCGCACTTCGAGCAGATGGCAATGGCGTCCTCGCCGGAATCGGCCAGTACATGGAATTCGTGCGACTGGCTGCCGCCAATGGCGCCGGTGTCCGCGGCGACCGAGCGGAATTCGAGACCCACGCGTTCAAAAATGCGTGAATAGGTCGCATGTATGACTTTATAGGTCTCGCTGAGCGAGGCCTCATTGATATGGAATGAATAGGCATCTTTCATGAGGAACTCTCGCGCGCGCATCACACCAAAGCGCGGGCGGATTTCATCGCGGAACTTCATTTGGATCTGGTAGAAATTCGCCGGCAGCTGGCGGTAACTCTTGATCTCGCGCCGTATCAGGTCGGTGATAACCTCTTCGTGCGTCGGTCCGAAACAGAAATCGCGGTGGTGCCGGTCAGTCAGGCGCAATAGCTCCGGGCCGTACTGGTCCCAGCGCCCCGATTCCTGCCACAGTTCCGCCGGTTGTACCGCCGGCATCAGGACTTCCAAAGCGCCGGCGCGATTCATTTCCTCGCGCACGATGTGCTCCACTTTTCGCAGCACCCGCAGACCGAGCGGCAACCAGGTGTAGATGCCGGCGGCGAGTTTGCGGATCATGCCCGCGCGCAGCATCAGCTGGTGGCTGAGGGTCTCGGCCTCGGCCGGGGTTTCGCGAACGGTGGAAAGCAGGAATCGGGAAACGCGCATGAATGAGGTTATTCTCGTTGATCGAAACGGGAGTGGAGTATAAGTCAGGAGCGCGGCGCGCCAAAGCGCCGCACGTCCTACGGCAAATCAGACTTATTTGATATTTAGCGCCTCTTTCACTATTCCGTCGAGCAGCTTTTCCACATCCTCGAGCGATTTTTTGGAAGCCGCCGAACCTGCCGAGATCGGCCGGCGGTAGCCGACATACACTGTCTTTGGGTCATTATGCAGGGTGTAGTAAACAATGATATAGGGACAGAAGACGATGTTGGTGGGATCGGCCTCCATGGTATGTCGCGAGACCACCGCCGAGCAAAATTGCATTGAGCCGGCATTGCCGTAGATCGGTTTGGTGGTGCCGAGGTCCTTGCCGGTACGGTCGAGCATAGCGCCGATATGCGCGGTGTGGTCAATCACCAGCCCGCGGTTGGTGATGGCAATCTCTATGTCTGTCTTGACGTCTTCGTAAGTGCCCGTCTTGCTGTAGAGTTTGAGGTGGTCCGGTCCGGCGGCGAGAGATGGCATGAGCCCGCTGCCTACCAAAGTGAGTGAAAGGATTATAGAAATGGTACGAATCATAAGTCCTCCAGGATGGGTAGTATCCGGCTGCCCCAGTATATCGCAGACAAACCACACTTCCCTCGCGCAACAGAGCGGAGGGAATGTGGAATGAGACGGTGACGCTACAGAATTTGTTCCACCTCAGTAACGGCGCCCATTGCCCATTCCCGGCCCCATGCCACCACCACCGGGTCCCATGCCCCGGCCTGGACCCATTCCACGTCCACGCATTGGAGGTTCATCCGGGAGGGTCACTCCTTTTTCTTTGGCGCGGACTTTCATTAGCTCGTGATGTTCCTTGCGAATCTGTTCGCGCTCCTGTTCGGTTTTCGCGGCGTGCATCCGATCACGATACTCGTCGCGCTCTTGCTGGGTCATGAGCTGAGAGCCGTATATCGGGACCTGATCCGCAGCGTACGACAAGGTTCCCCATGCCGTTAGCATGGCCACCAAGACAGCTCCATAAAGCAATGAACGTTTCATGACACTTCTCCTTTCGATGAAAGGTATCCCTGATACTTATCTAATGATGACACCCGCGATAGACATATCGCCTTGACGGGTATCAAATAACGCGCAAGTTTAAAGATACAGAAAGATCTAAAGTGCGAATTCGAGTCGGGGGGCACGAGCGATGCACGAGATGGGTTCTGCCCCTCGGCGGGATCGTCAGGTTGGATTTACCGCGCAGTCGAGGTTTTTTCTGCCGGCCAGAGTTGAGCCGCCCCGCGTACACCGGAACTGTCGCCATGGGCATTGGGGAGGATCCGCGTGCGCAATTCGTCGTTGAAGACATGGCGCCTGACAAAATCTGGACCCTCACTGTACAGGCGCCGGATATTCGACATCCCCCCGCCGAGCACGACGACGTCCGGATCGAGAATGTTAATGACGACCGACAAGGCCTTACCGAAACGATAAAGATAACGCCGCAAAGCAGCTTCCGCCTGGGTATCGCCCTGTTCGGCCAGCGCCACAATGTTTTTCGCCGCGAGCGTGGCATCACCGCCGTGGCGCGTCCAGTCTTGAACCAGCCCCGGGCCTGACAAAAAAGTCTCCACGCAACCACGTTTTCCGCAGTAACACGGCGGGCCGTCGGCTTCGAGGATATTGTGCCCCCATTCCCCTGCAATATGCTGCGGGCCTTCGTGCAGCTTGCCGTTAATGACGATCCCGCCGCCCACGCCGGTTCCCAGGATGACACCAAACACGATACCCGCGCCCTGGCCGGCGCCGTCAATGGCTTCGGACAGGGCGAAGCAATTGGCGTCGTTGGCGATGCGAATCGAGCGACCCAGAATTTTTTCAAGGTCCTGCTGGATTGGTTTGCCATTGAGGCAAATTGTATTGGAATTCTTGAGAGTATCGGTGCGTGTGGAGATGGACCCTGGGGTACCGACGCCCACGCGGCAAGCCTGACCGGTTTTCTTCTCCAGATCACGCACCAACGTATAGATACTTTGCAGGATCGCATCGTATCCGTCAGTCTGCGGTGTCGTCAGGCGCTTGCGCAGAATGATCTTTTCGGCTTCGTCCATGACGATGCCTTCTGTTTTGGTGCCTCCCAGGTCGATGCCGATCCGAAGCATGATAATTATTCCAGTGCGTGTCGCGGCGCGGGATGTTCGGTGAAAGAAACTGAAAGATACGCCAGTATGGCCATGCCAAGCGATAGGAGATAGGCAATCGGCAGATCGAGCACGTAATGACATATCGTCCACGTTACCACGCCAGTCGCTAACGCCGTATACGCCGCGCGCACATGTCCACGGCGCGTGAACAACCCAAACGCCACCACGGTGAAAACGCCACTGCTGCCAAAGGCCGAGGCCTGCTCCACCAATTCGTAAACGCCGCCCGCGTGGCGCGCCAGCAAATAAGCGAGCAAGCCGCCGGCGACGACGCTCGCCCGCGCAATGCGCACTTTCGCCCGGTTATCCATGGCAGGCCGTAACGGCACGATGAGGTTGTGCGAGAGCAACGCGGCGGCCGCGAGCAGGGCTCCAGCCACGGTGGAAAGGATCGCCGAGGTCATTGCGCCGACGAACAGGATATAGGGAAGCGTCGCCAGATATTTCTGCGCGATCAGTGGCAGCAACTGCTCCGGCTCTTCCAAGCCGGGCAAAAGGCTCACGCCCACCAGACCGATAAACACTGGGATGAGACCGAACAGCAGATAGAGGCTTCCGCCCAGCAAAGCACCGCGGCGCGCTACCTGCGGCGTGTGTGAGGCAAGAATGACGGAAATCAATTCCTGCGCAATCACTGAGCCGAAAATGGGTATCGCCCAGCGTTCGGCCACCTCCCACCAGGGCGTTTCGGGCCCGCCGAATAATCTCAGACGTTCCGGGTCGATTGCCGCCACAGACGACTCGATTCCGCCCGCGGCGGTGACCACGGCACACAGCAGAACCACGAGGCCGATCATCACCGTGATCCCCTGCACCAGATCCGTGATGGCGTTAGCCATCAATCCACCGTAGACGGTGTAGACAATGACGAAGCCGGCAGCGATCCCGATAGCAAGCTCCACATCGAAGGTCGAGGACGCCGAGATAACCTGCCCCAGCGCGCGGATTTGCGCCGCGGCCCACATGAGGGAGGTCGGTACCAGCAACAGCACGGCGAATTTTTCCACGCCGCGCGAGTAGCGGTTCCGGAACAGGTCGGCCAGTGTGGTGAGCTTGCGCCGCCACAACGGCGCCGCGAAAACAAATCCCAACAGGAGCAGGCACGCGGCGTAACCGAAGGGATCGGCGGTGCTATCCGAAAGCCCGCCGCCGTATACCTGGCCGGCGGCGCCGATGCAGGTTTCGGCGCCGAACCACGTGGCAAAAATGGTGAAGGTGGCGAGCCCCGTGCCGAAGCGGCGTCCCGCCAGAAGATAATCACTTTCGCTGCGAACGCGCCGGGCGACGAAGAAGACGATCGCCAGCTGGAACAGCACATAACCGGAAATGCCGATCAGCAGCGGAGACATAAAGGCTTACACCAATTCCTGGTGGATCCAGCGGTCATAAATTGCGCCGGCCTGTACTGTCGACAGGCGCACGCGCAATATTATCCTTCCGGCATGGCCCATGACGATTCCTTCGGTTTTAATTCCGCCCAGGTCAATCCTATCCTTATCATTTAGTAAGCCTTAAGTGGCATGCTGGCGACTGCCTTATTTAAATAGATTCAATGGAATCACCTGCAGGCCGAGACCATGACTGGAAACGAAGAACTCTAATCAATAAAGGAGGAGGAGCCAATAACAGCAATTCACGCCCTCCTAATCCTCGGTTTCTTGATGTCCTGCGTATCCGATGTCTCCAGGATTTTTTATTGGGGTCCTAGATAACATGTTGAGAATCCACAGATTCACTGAGAGCTATACATGCTCTGTGCATCATCAAAGAACAGCTGACTCATCTTTATGTCGCTTTAGATAGCAACAGTTGGATGGTTTTCCTCTTGTTTTGCTAAACTAAAAAACAATTATCGAGGAGGGAGAAACCCCTTGAAAATCAGAACCAGTGTCATGTTGGTATATTCCGTTGCGCTAGTGACCTTGCTTGGATTGGCCGCTTGCGGTGGCGGCGGAGGTGGCGGCGGAAGTGGAACGACCTCGAGCGTACAGGTTTCGTGGACGGCCAATCGCGAGACCGCGGTGAACAGCCCGGGAGGGGGCTACAAGGTTTACTATAGCTCCACGGCCGGATTCAATATTGCCAGCGCGAATGTGATAGATGTGCCATACGCTGCTGGCGCCACGCCAACTTCTACCACGCTATCGCTATTAACCGGGACGCATTACATAAAAGTCATCGCGTACTCCACCTTAAATCCAGGGGGAAGCACGCCGTCCGCGGAAATTGCCATCACTGCACCGTGAGGAAGAAAAACCATGCGTAATATCCATGTTATGAGAAAACTCGTTCTCATAAGCGCCATTGTTGGCTTGTTCTTCGGCGCCGTGGCGACGGCGGTCAGTGTTCAATTTCCGGTGCGGCAAGTTAAAAGCCTGCCGGCACCGTCCTATGTGGTGGACGAACTTCTTGTGAAATTCAAGCCCCATGTCGCGGGCCGGTTCAAGGCACAAGCCATCGAGACACATGGCGATCGGCACATTCGTGAGTTAACGCCAAACGGTTATGTTCACGTCAAGCTAAAGCCCGGCACGGGCGTTACCCGCGGCATGACGCTCTATAAAGCCGATTCAAATATTGAATCGGTCCAACCGAATTATATTTACCATGCAACGGCGGTGCCGAACGACATCGATTACGGCCAGATGTGGGGCTTGAAGAACACCGGACAAATGATCAGCGCCGCTTCCTATCCGACCAATAATCCTGGAGTGGCGGGACAAGACATGGATATGGAAGCGGCATGGGACCACGTCAAGGATTGCAACAGTAGAGTCGTCGCCGTGCTTGATTCTGGCGTGAATTACACGCACCAGGATCTGGCCGCCAACATGTGGGACGGGACGGCTGCGGGTTTTCCCAACCATGGGTTCGATTTTCTAGACAACGATAACGATCCCATGCCGCAAGACGCGTACGGTCACGGGACCCACGTGGCGGGTACGATTGGCGCGGTGGGTAACAACAACCTTGGCACGACCGGCGTGTGCTGGCAGGCCAAGATCATGGCGCTTCGCGTTCTTTCCGCCAGTGGTGGAACAACCGCAGCCATCACCCAAGGTGTTAATTTTGCCGTGGCCCATGGCGCGAAAGTCATCAACATGAGTCTCAGCGGTTCAACATTCGATCCCGCATTTAACACCGAAATCACGAACGCGAGAAACAATGGGGTCATTGTCATTGTGGCGGCGGGGAATGAGGCTAACAATAATGACGTCGCATCGACGGTTTACCCCTGCAATTTTTCGCAGGATAATCTGATTTGCGTGGCGGCACTGGATCAGGCCTATGCGCTCGCAACGTTTAGTAATTTCGGGGCCACGAGCGTGGATGTCGGTGCCCCGGGTGTGAATGCAAAGAGCGCATGGCCCGGCCCGACCATCTCGGATGACTTTACCAGCGGCTGGACGCTAACAGGTGCTTTTACAGCGGTGTCGTGTGATCTCGACGGGCCCGGACCCGTGGCGCCATTTCGGATGCTGGTAAACCCTGCCAATTGGTGCGCCTTCGGTTCCTATGCTAACAATGCTAACGATGTGGCTTACAAGACGTTCGACCTCAGCAGTTTTCTTCACGCGAGACTCGGTTTTCTCTTTTTCCTTGACACACAGTTGAACACCGATTTTGCCGGGACGGCATACAAAAGCTCCGGCGGAGACCCCTTCAGCGGCATGAATATTACTGAGGTATCCGGTACCACCAATAATTTTGCGGTTGAGGGATCGGCCGACCTGAATAATTGCCGCACTGCAACCTGTTCGGTGGGGTTTCGCCTGCGATCCGATGCCGCGATTATAGACTTTGGCTTGGGCATACTTGATTTCCAAATTGATACCGTAGAGATGAACAGCAATGTGTACCAAGTTCTTAACGGTACCTCCATGGCGAGTCCCCATGTCGCCGGACTCGCCGCGTTGATCTGGTCGTACAATCCCAGTTACACCTATCCCGATGTGGTAAATTCCGTAAAAAATGGCGGTGAGCCCATTGCTGCACTTTCAGGCATCACGACTACGGGACGCGCCGTGAACGCAATGGGCTCGTTACGGTATATCAACCCCCCGAGTGGTGTCGCGGTGGTGATCCAATAGGAGGTCTCTATTATGGGCCAGCAAGGACGGGGACGTGCGATAGCCGTGCTGGCACTGGCCGCGGGGGCGATCAGCGCCTGTACGATAAATTCACCTCCCGAGACTGCGCCAAGGCTGCGCTCCATGCCGCGAGCGGAGCAGGCGGACCGTGTCCCGGGAGAATACATCGTTACACTCAAGGCAGCTGTTAACGATTACCACCAAGAAGTTCGCAGTGCGTATGCGGGATTCGGCATCATTCACATGAAACCGATCGAAAATAACCGGTATCTTCTGAAGCTGGAGCGGGACCCGGGGCTTTCCGTGATAAAACAAAAAGCAGAGCAAACACCGGCGATTGAGTCGGTGCAACCCAACTTCATTTACCGGGCGCAATAAGCGCGTCTCACCGGTGCGCATCAGGCTCATTCAAGTAAAAGTCTAAAAGGTAATCGCTTCCAGAATCTGATACAGCCTTGAGCTTGGGGGAGGCGATTATCTCATGCCCCGGATCCAACGGTCGTAAAACACATCGGCTAGCCCCTGCATCCGCGCGATGCGTGCCTCGAGATTCGTCGTCATCGTCTGTGGGTCCTGAACGGTGGCGCACACCGGCGCGAGGTCGTTAGCACCCGCGCGTGCCCACTCGCGCACCATCTCGCAGGTCATCTCGATGTGACACTGCATCGCTAGCGTCTTGCCGATCACGAAGGCCTGATTCGCGCAGTCGCGCGAGGCCAGGATGCGCGTGGCGCCCGTGGGGATGGAAAATATTTCACCGTGCCAGTGGAACACTTCGAATTCCTGTGGTAGGTCATTGAGCCAGTCGCGGGCAATGTTGTTATCGACCCGGGTGACCGGGAGCCAGCCCATTTCCCTGACGCGATTACGGGTGATCACGCCGCCCAAGGCCTTGCTGATCAGTTGCCCCCCAAGACAATGGCCCAAAACTGGAAGGTCCACTTCAACGGCTTTCTGGATAAGCTGTGTAACTTTTGGAATCCACGGAAGATTATCATTGACGCTCATCGGACCGCCCATGAGCGCAATTCCCGAAACTCCGTCTATGCTTGATGGAATGGGGTCCTGCTGATCGATTCGTACCAAACGCAGAGGGAGGCCCCGCCGCTTGAGGTAGTCGGCCAGGTAACCCGGTCCTTCATGCGGCGCATGCCGGAAAACCAGAATTTCCTGCATGCCGCGATTGTATAGACAGTCATGGATTTTAGAAATATGGCAATGCGATTTAACCTTGTGAAAATATGGGGATTCGCCGGCGTGATGCTGGCCATGAGCAGTTCCCTCAGCGCGGCAGAAACTATTTCACTGCAAGCCCTGTTCAAGGACAAGGCCATCATCGTGGTTAACGGTGCACGGCATGTATTGAACAGCGGAGAACAGGGCCCGGACGGCATCAAGCTGCTGGCCACCTATACACAGGAAGAAAAGGCCGAAGTGGAGATCGGCGGCAAGCGGGAGGTGCTGAAGCTGGGAATGGTGTCCACCGGATTCGCCCCCAAGGGGAAAAGCAGCGTCATTCTTTATCCTGGAACCAATGGACATTATTTTACCGAGGGGTTGGTTAACGGGGTGCCTGTGCGTTTCATGGTCGATACCGGTGCCACCATTATCGGCATTAGCAGCGTCACGGCGGAGCGGATTGGTATCGATTACCGGAAAATGGGCCGTCCCGGTTACGTCAATACCGCCGGGGGAATCATCCCCACGTTTTACGTCAAGCTGAACAGCGTGAAGGTCGGCGAAATTACCATGTACAACGTCGATGCCACCGTGGTGGAAGGTTCCAGCCCGCGGGAAGCCCTGTTGGGGATGTCTTTCCTTGGGAACCTCAACATGACACGCGACAGCGAGAAAATGGAGTTAAGCGAACGCTGATAGTACCGTGGTGTCCTCAAGCCTGAGCCGGAGGAAAAACCTTGTCTGGGTTGAGAAATCCCTTCGGGTCGAACTGCCGCTTGATAGCGCGCATGAGGTCCAGCGTCACCGGATCGATGGCACGGTTGATGTAATCGCGTTTTTCCACACCGATGCCGTGCTCCCCGGATAACGTTCCCCCCAACTCTATCACCAGATCGAA
>Ga0224496_10000949_pt1 | contig 18748 bp, 11 predicted proteins | sample SF_Jul11_sed_USG_2_FD_168127 | JGI IMG/M metagenome (GOLD analysis project Ga0224496, IMG submission 168127) | Sediment microbial communities from San Francisco Bay, California, United States - SF_Jul11_sed_USGS_8_1 | ecosystem: Environmental > Aquatic > Marine > Sediment | place: USA...
TGCCTTGATCACAACTCGCGGCGTACGTCATGTTTGCAGCACCCGGGCGTCCGCCGGGGGCTTGCTGTCGCGTGGGAATTCCACCCCGGGCATGCGGGTGGTATGGCTGTCCGGCATGGAGGGAGCGCTGGGCCATGCGTTTTCAGCGAGGTCAATGTAGTCACGGATCGTAGCCATACACTGCATGCTTCAGGTAGACAATCAGCGCACAAGCAGCACGGGGCAGGCGAGGGCTTCCAGACACTGGTCCAGGCAGCCCTGTACCAGGAACGGGTGTTCGGCTTCCGAAATCAATACGCAGGCGCCAGTCATCATGTCCGCTGCCTGTGCCAGGGAGTGTGCATTGCTGCCTGTGAGTAAAGTAAAACTGGCGGGCTGGTCGTACAATTGCAGAATGGTCCGGGCCTTCTCCTTCAGTCCCGCTATGTTATCGGTCATATTATCCGACAACAGCACGGTCAGTTGGACCCCCAGGTCCTGTGCAAGACTGCAGGCTGTTGTTAGCGCGAGAGCAGCCTTTTCTGAACCGCTGAACAGGACAGCGATGGAATTGATTGCATTACGCGGCTGGCGTGCGTGCGCTCGTATTGTGCCCCGGACGCGGGAGGAGACCCGCGAACTAACCCGGCCCAGGCTGATGATGTCAGCCGAAAAAGCTTTCGTCAGTGACGCTGCTTCTGCACGGCCCCGCCAAACCTGAAACGTCCAGCGCACGCCCACCTCTCTGGCGGCCTGTTCAAGCATTCTTTCGGCGTGCCGGGCCAGCGTACGCAGTTCACGTTGCATGCGCTGTGTACTGATGCTTTCCTCGGCAAGCGACGTGGGCCTGAGCTCGCGCAGAAACGGTAGCTCGGCCAAACGAATCAGGTCGATGTCTTCAACAAAGACCCCCTCGAGCTCGGCACCCAGAATCGCAGCCAGCCGAACAGCAGCCTCCAGCGCCGGTTGGCCTGACCCTGCTGCATTCAGGGTGACAAGGATGCGCCTGACTGTGGCCTGTGCAGTTGCCTCGTTCATGAGGGCGTCTTGTCCCCCTTTGACCCATAGGCCTGCATCGTCTCGGCGTAGCGGGCGAGTGTGTCTTCCACGCGACGGTTGAGACTGCCGTCGGGGAACAGGCCCTGATCATTACGTTGACCCGCTGGTATGCCGGTGAGCAACTCGATTCCGTCGTCGACGCTGTCAATCGCGTGGACAGCGAACTTACCGGCCTCGACAGCCGCGCGGACGTCCTCGCGCAGCATCAGGTGTTTGACGTTCGTTGCCGGGATGATGACGCCCTGGTCTCCGCTCAGGCCACGCGCATTACAGATATCGAAGAAGCCTTCAATCTTTTCATTTACACCGCCGATCGGCTGGATTTCACCCTGCTGATTCACCGACCCGGTGACGGCCAGCGATTGATGTATGGGTGCCTCGGCCAGTGCTGATAGAAGTGCGTAGAGCTCGGCCGACGAGGCGCTGTCACCCTCGACTTCACCATAGGACTGTTCGAAAACCAGGCTTGCCGACAGCGCGAGCGGGGCGTTTGGCAGGTAGCGTGCACCCAGAAACGCCGAAAGGATGAAGACTCCCTTGGAATGTATGGGGCCGCCCAGTTCCACTTCGCGCTCGATATCCACAACATTGCTGTCGCCTATGCGCACGCGGGCTGTTATGCGCGATGGCCGGCCGAACATGAAGTTCCCAAGGTCGTACACCGACAGACCGTTGACCTGGCCGGTCTTTTGCCCTGCCGTGTCGATCAGCAGCGTTCCGCGCCGGATTTCTTCCTGGATGTGTTCGCGGATGCGGTCAACACGGTAGATCCGGGCATTGATTGCCTGTTGCACGTCGTCACAGGTAATCGTGTCGTGTTGACTTTTATTTGCCCAGTAATCCGACTCGCGCAGCATATCCGCAAGGCTGTGGGCATGGGTCAGCATTTTTTCGCAATCCCCCAGCTGGCGGGCGCTGTGTTCAATAACACGTGCAACTGCCGAGCGATCCAGGTGCCGCAGGGATTCCTTGCGTACCAGGGTGCCGATCAGGCGCGCAAACAGCTGGTGGGTTTCCGGGTTGCGGTCCATGCGGTAGTCGAAATCCACGGCAACCTTGAACAGCTCGCTGAACTCGGGGTCATACAGCGAGAGCAGGTAGTAAATGTGTGGCTCGCCCAGCAGGATAACTTTTATATCCAGCGGGACCGGCTCCGGTTCCAGTGAGACTGTGCTGACCAGGCTCATCAACTGGGCCAGCGACTCAATGCGTATTTCACCTGCCTGCAGTGCGCGCTTCAGGCCTTCCCATGCAAATGGCTGCATCAGGACCTTGAGTATATCGACGATCAGATAACCGCCGTTTGCGCGGTGCAGGGCGCCCGGACGGATCATGGTGAAATCGGTAATCAATGCGCCCAGTTCCGCCTGGTGTTCAACCCGGCCTATGAGATTGTTATAGCTCGGGTAGTCCTCGTAAATAACCGGTGCGCCATCATGTTCTTTTTGCGTAATGAATGCATTGACACTGTAGCGTTTGTCTACCTGTATGCCTTCTTCACGCTGAGAAAGCCCGATACCAAAAATCTGGAGCCCGTGTTTCTCCTCTTCGTGGCGCAGGAAATGGCGAAAGTTATCGATAATATCTTTCTCTACCTCGTTGAAATATTCGAGGACGCTCGGCAGTTTGCTGTATGTCTCTCTTAATGTGTCGATCAGGTGAGAGATTGCGCTGGCGGCCATTTCGCGGTTGAGTTCGCTCATGCGGAGGCGTACTTCCTTCTCCCACTTCGGCGACTCCCGCAGCATATTGCGTAACTGTTCCTGCAGTTCCTCGATATCCTGTTCGATGTTCTTGCGCTTTACTTCCGGCAGCTTGTCAAAATCCTCCTGGCTGAGGACCTCGTCCTTGTGCATTGGCGCCAGTGTAAATCCGGTCGGTGTGTGAATAAGGGCGATGTGCTTTTTCTCGGCGTTGGCCTGAATCTCTCCAAGAGCCTGTTCATTTTTCTCGTTGAGTTCTTCCTCGATAGCCTGTGATCGGGTGCGGTATTCGTTACTTTCGAAGACTGTCGGAATGGCGGCGTGCAGGTCCTCGACGAGTTGCCCCATGTCTCGTTCGAGTTCCAGGCCACGCCCCGGGGGCATGCGCAGCATGCGCGGCTCATGGGGTTGTTGAAAGTTGTTGACGTAGCACCAGTCCGGCGGGAGTGGTTCAATAGCGGCCTGCTTGACAGCGTAACGTTCTACCAGCGCGCGTTTGCCAATGCCGGTCGGCCCCAGCGCAAAAATGTTATAGCCCTTGTGACGGATGCCAATGCCAAAACTGACAGCTTCGACTGCTCGTGGCTGGCCGATGAATTCGGTCAGATCCGCAAGTTCCGCCGTTGTCCTGAAGTCAAACTCCTCCGGGAGACAGCGCGTGTAGAGGGCGTCGGATTTCAGCGGTGTGATGGCCATACTGGTAAGTCAGGACTGAAAGACAGTGAGTGATCCCGGCACCGCCGGGGGCTGTCTGGTGGCATTATCCGGTGGTATTACCAGTTCATGGTTCATTATGATTGTTCCTGGTGTGCTTGTTCAGAAAATGCATACCTATAATCTGTGCAAAACGTCCAGCATTCATTGACCCCGGTCAATAAAGATTATCTCAATATTATTCACCATCTGACTGGAGAGGTGTCGGCTACCTGTGGATGAGCGGAAATTCTCTTCTATAACTATTAGTCGGTGATAAACGTGGACTGAAGGAGGTGCTTGTGTGGGTAACCTGCTGGTGGCCATGCAGCGGGAAAGATGCTCCTCTGTGAACGCGGCAAGTGCGTGGGCCGGGCGTTCACTTGCGCCAAACAGCCGCATTACTTGCTATGGTCAAAAACTTGCGGGAAACGGGATTGGGATTGTTGTATATACTGAACGTGTATACGCATTCAGGTTTGTGTGCAGTGAAAATATGCTGACAGGTTAATCTTAAATCATGACAAGGCAGCCTTCGATGGTACGTCTGGTGGTCATCAGTATCCTGTTTGTTACGCTGGTGGTCGCCGCACTCGTGTATTTCGACGCCCATGAGGAGATCCTGCGCCTGCTCGACTGGCTGGACGCGCAGGGCATCTGGGGGCCGCTGCTGTTTATCCTGCTTATGATGATTGTAGTGGTTTTCCTGCTGCCAGGGGTATTGTTTACCACCGGTGCCGGTTTCGTGTTTGGCGTAGTCGAGGGTACGGTGTGCGTGGTGGTCGGGACGACGCTGGGCGCGACGCTGGCATTTCTGGGCGCGCGCTACCTGTTCGGTGAGCGGGCCTCGCAGTTCGTGCTGCGCCATGCCCGGCTGCGACTGGTCACCGAGGAACTTACCCCCCGGGGCTGGCAGATCGTGTTGCTGACACGTCTGGTGCCGTTTTTTCCCTTCAAGCTGTCCAATTACTTTTTCGGGCTGACGCAGTTTACGCTGCGCGGTTTCATGGCCGGTACGTTCGTTGGTGTTATTCCGCTCTCACTGAATAGCGTCTACCTGGGTTCGATCGCTGCCGATATCAGCCTCGAAGGCGTGCGCAGCGCGGGCCGTGGTCCCGTTGAATGGGCTTTGTATGGCGCCGGATTTCTCGTCACCGTCGGCCTGGTTATCTATCTTAATCGCCTGGCGAGTCGCGCCCTGGCCAGGTATACGGAAGAAGCCGGAGAGGGAGAGTGATGATGCCCTGGCTTGAATGGCTGCCATGGCGGTTTCTTATTCGCCGTATTGCCCGCGCGCACGGTTTCCTCGACCCGATCGCGTTGCTGGCCCGCCTGCATCGCTTTGCCCAGCCCTCCGAGGTCGGTGAGCCGGTCGAACTGCTGCGTGCCGGTGTGGTGTTTCATGCACGCGGCCTTGTTAACAGCCGCGTGATTCAGCACAACCTCGACTGGGTCTGGCCGTACTGGATTGAGCGCCAGTTCGATCCCGCAGATGATGCCTTTGTTCCGCGCGCTTTTTCCATCACCCATGTCAACCTGAGCCATCGCAACTGGACGGCAGTTGGCTGGCCGGATTCTCAGGACTTGCCGATTGTTGATCCTCGCGGGATGTTGACACCCTGGTTCGATGGCTGGTCACTGGACAGCTGGCTGCTGAACGATGATGGTCAACGCCTGCTGCCATCACGGGCGAAATCCTGCAACCAGGTTCTCGATTTTCAGCATGGCGTTGCAGTGATCACGCAAACGCAGCAGGGTGGCATGACCCTGCGAAATCACGCCAGTGTCCAGCTCGATGCAGGCACGCCGGTCTGCCGGCTGAAGGTCGATGCCCGCAGTGACAACGGCGGTTGGCTGGTACTGGCATTGCGCCCATGTAATCCCGAGGGGATAAGCTTCATTCACAAGCTGGCCCTTTCGCCGCGGCGCAGGGACTGGTTGATCGATGATCAACATGCCCTCACATTCAGCGCGCCGGCAGAGCGTCACCATGTTTCCGATTACCGTGCCGGTGATGTGGCGATTCACCTGCAGGACCGGGAAGACCAGACCGGGGGTGTCTGCGGGGTGGGCATGATCACGGCGGCGGCACTGTTTCGGCTGGAACCCGGCCAATCCCGTGAAATAGAGGCAGAGATTGTTTTACCGGGTGCGCAGCGCCTGCCACAGAACGGTGGCAACGCGTGGGACGATGCCCTGCAGGGAAGTTGCCAGCTCCAGGTGCCGGATGAGCGCGTGCAGTCCCTCTATGAAACGGCCCTGCGGACCCTCGTCCTGCATTCACCCGACGATGTCTATCCCGGCCCCTATACCTATAAACGTTTCTGGTTTCGCGATGCGGCATTTATTATTCATGCCCTGCTGTGTGCCGGCCTGACCAGCCGTGCAGAGCGTGCGCTTGACCGCTTTCCCCCCCGGCAGACGCGACGGGGTTATTTCCATTCCCAGGAAGGCGAGTGGGATTCCAACGGTCAGGCGCTGTGGATCATGCAACGCTTTTGCGCATTGACCGGACAGCCGCCAAAGCCCGCCTGGCGGCAGGCGATTGAGCGTGGTGCTCGCTGGATTGCCTGGAAGCGCTTGCCCGACGAAGGGGATTCACCCCATGCCGGCTTGCTGCCCGCGGGCTTTAGCGCCGAACACCTTGGTCCGAACGACTATTATTACTGGGACGACTTCTGGAGTATCGCCGGCCTGCATTCGGCAGCCGTGCTTGGCGGACTGCTGGGTAATGAGGCGTTGCAGGCGGAATGCCTGCACGAGGCAGAGGCATTTCAGCAGGTGGTTGACCGCAGTCTCGCGCGTGATGCCGCGCGTCTGGATCGAACCGCCATACCGGCTTCGCCCTATCGCCGCATGGATGCCGGGGCCATCGGTTCACTCGCCGTGGGGTATCCCGTGCAATTGTGCCCTCCAGATGATCCGCGCCTGCTCGGCACGGTCGGGTTTCTTCTGCACAACTGCAGCTTCGATGGTGGCTTCTTCCAGGACATGATCCATGCCGGCATCAATCCCTACCTGACGTTGCACATGGCCCAGGTGTTACTGCGCGCCGGTGATCCCCGCTACCTGGAATTGATGGATACGGTCGCGGCACTGGCGACATCCACCGGCCAGTGGCCGGAGGCCATTCACCCGCGCACCCATGGTGGTTGTATGGGTGATGGCCAGCATGTGTGGGCAGCCGCCGAATGGGTGCTGATGGTCCGCAATTGTTTTGTGCGCGAGGAGGCTGAGCGCCTGATCATTGGTTCCGGAATCCCGGCGCGCTGGCTGCAACCTGAAACACCGGTTTCGTTTGGCCCGGCACCGACGTCATTCGGCCCGGTATCAGTGAGTGTCTCCACCGGGATGGATGCGAGTGAACGGATCAGCGTGAGCTGGCAGGGCAATTGGCATACGCAAGCGCCGGCCATCGAGGTGCGCGTGCCCGGTTACCATCCGCTGATTGCCGGCCCGGGCCAGACGTCCGTGGAACTCGAGAAGACGAATTCATGAACATCGTCATGCTGACCAATACCTTCACCCCGCACGTGGGCGGGGTGGCGCGTTCGGTGGCGGCCTTCACCAGCGAGTATCGCCGCCGTGGACACCGGGTGCTGGTTGTAGCACCTGTGTTCAGGAACCAGCCCGTTAATGAAACGGAGGTGGTGCGCATTCCGGCGATCCAGAACTTCAACGGTAGCGACTTTTCGGTTGTCCTGCCGGTCTCCGGCCTGTTGACCGAGGTGCTGGATGAGTTTGCCCCGGACATTATCCATGCCCACCATCCCTACCTCCTCGGTGTCACGGCATTACGCGTAGCGCGTTATCGCGAGCTGCCGCTGGTATTTACCCACCATACGCTCTACGAGGAATATACCCATTATGTGCCGGGTGATGCGCCGAAGCTGCGGCGCTTCATTATCGAGGCCGCGATCCGCTATGCCAATCTCTCCGACCAGGTGTTCGCGCCGAGCGAGAGCATTATGACGCTGCTGCGCGAACGGGGTGTAGTAACGCCCATCACCGTGGTACCCACTGGCGTGCAGACAGCACACTTTGCACATGGGCATGGCGGGCGTTTCCGGCAGTCAGTCGGTATCCCCGAAGATGCTTTCGTAGTAGGGCATCTGGGTCGCCTGGCACCGGAAAAGAACCTGGAGTTCATGACCGAGGCTGTTGCGGCTTTTCTAAAGACCACAAGCCGCGCGCATTTCCTGCTGATCGGCACGGGTCCTTCCGTGGCAGTGATCCGGAAAATTATTTCCAGGGAAGGACTTGATGCCCGCTTTCATATTGCCGGCGTCCTCGAACGAGAGCAACTGGCCGACGCGCTGCATGCAATGGACCTGTTCGCCTTTGCCTCGAAGAGCGAGACACAGGGCATGGTACTGACCGAGGCAATGGCCGCAGCCCTGCCGGTCGTTGCAATCGATGCAAACGGTGTGAGAGAGGTGGTCAGGGATTACAGCAATGGCCGCTTGTTGCACGGGGAGTCGATCAAGGCCTTTGCCGCGGCGCTGCAGTGGATGGCAGAACTGCCTGCAGAACAGTATCGGGATCTCCAGCGGGCAGCGCTGGATACGGCTGAAGCATTCTCCATGGCGCACTCGGCTGACAAGGCCTTGTCCTGCTATGCAAGCCTGCGTGAGCGGATGTCGACAGACAAGTCGGAGCAGGAAGAACACTGGCATCACCTGCTCAACCTCATCAAGGTGGAGTGGGAAATACTGAAAGGCATCGGTAGTGCGACCGATGCAGCACTGGCGGCAGATGAAGAATCCGGCTGAACAGCAGGGCCTGGCGCAATGATTGGCCGTATCGAGGTCTTCTTGCGGCGACTGCGCCGGTCACTAAGCCGCAGCGAGTGGCTGGCAACCCTGCTGCGCCTGCCGAGATCGACGGTACCGCCAGGTACGCCAGGCCTGGTCATGGTGCAGGTTGACGGTCTTTCATATGCCCGGTTGAACTGTGCGCTGGAGCGGGGAGAAATGCCGTTCCTGCACAGGTTCATAAAGCGTGAACACTACCGGTTGCGCCGCATGTACGCCGGCGTGCCAGCGACAACCGCCGCATTTCAGGGCGAGCTGTTTTACGGTGTGAAGGCGGTGGTGCCGGGCTTCAACTTCCAGGACAGCGCATCCGGAAAGATCGTGCGCATGGTCGAGCCGGCTGTGGCGGCCGGTGTGGAACGCACCCTGGAAGAGAGCGGAGGTGAACCCTTGCTGAAGGAGGGCAGCTCCTATTCAAACAATTACACGGGCGGCGCCGCCGAACCTCACTTCTGCCCGTCATCGATAGGGTGGGGTCCCTCGCTGCGCCGCGCCAATCCTTTGCTGGTGGGACTGCTCATCCTGAGCAATGCCTGGAGCTTCGTGCGCATTGCCGTGCTGTTGTTGCTCGAGCTGGTTCTGGCTGTCCAGGATATGCTGCGAGGTCTGTTCAATGGCTATGACTTCATCAAGGAACTGAAATTCGTACCAACCCGTGTGGCGATATCAATTTTGTTGCGTGAACTGGTCACGATCGGCGCAAAAATCGATGTTGCCAGGGGGTTGCCTGTCATACATCTCAATTTGCTCGGCTATGACGAGCAGGCCCATCGGCGTGGCCCGTCTTCGTTTTTCGCCCACTGGACGCTCAAGGGCATTGATGATGCTATCGCCCGTATCTGGCGGGCCGCACAGCGCTCGAGCCATCGTCAGTATGACGTCTGGGTCTATTCCGACCATGGGCAGGAAGAAGTGAAGCCCTATCACCTGTTGCACGGACGCAGTATCAAGGATGCAGTGACCGCTGTGTTCGCCGATCATGATATCAATGCCGGCCTGCAACCGGTGTCACGCGGCGTTCAGGCGCAACGTGGTATCCAGACGCAACGTGTACGGCAGCTTGGTGGCAACAGAATTCAGCGCCTGTTCCCGGTCAGTGGCCAGTTGCGCGGTGATCCGGGCAGTGGCCATGTAACGGTGGCAGGGATGGGGCCGGTCGGCTTCGTCTATTACGATCGTGAACTGGATGCGGCCACGCGTGATTCCATTGCCCGTTCCCTGGCAAACACTGCGCGCATTCCGCTGGTGTTGACCCGGGATGGAGCGGAGCGCGTGACGGCATGGACCGACAGCGGCAGGTACAGCCTGCCGCGGCAGGGTGCGGAGGTCCTGGGCACCGACCATCCCTACCTGGAGGAAGTCACCCGGGAACTGATTACACTCTGTCATCACCCGGATGCGGGAGATTTCATTCTCTCTGGCTGGCGGGCCGGTGCGACGTCCTGCAGTTTTGTAACCGAAAATGGCGGGCACGGGGGCGCCGGTCCGGAGGAGACCAGCGCGTTTGTACTGGTGCCTGGCGATGTGCCCTTGCCGGAAGGCGCTAACGCCAGTTTGCGTGCGACCGATCTGCGCCATGCCGCATTGCACTTTCTGGGGCGTGCCAGACACAAAGTTCCCTCGTGGCAACAGCGTGCTGCTTCAACGGATATCCTGCGTGTCATGACCTACAATGTGCATAGCTGTATCGGTATGGACGGCAAGCTGACCCCGGAACGCATTGCGCGGGTCATCGCCCGCTACGCCCCGGACGTGGTAGCTTTGCAGGAGCTGGATGTGGGCCGCTTGCGTACCGAAAGCCTGGACCAGGCACACCTCATTGCCCGTTACCTGGAGATGGACTATCACTTCCATCCGGCAATGCACATCGAGGAAGAGCGTTACGGCGATGCGATCCTCACCCATCTGCCCATGCGGCTGGTGAAAGCGGGCGCGTTACCGGACCTGCCTGACAAGCCGCGGATTGAACCACGCGGCGCCCTGTGGGTTGCAATCGAATTAAACGGCATCGAGTACCAGGTATTCAACACGCACCTGGGCCTGCTGCCGCGTGAGCGCCTGTTGCAGGCCGAGGCGCTGCTCGGTCCCGAGTGGCTGGGGCATCCGGATTGTCGCGGACCGGTGGTGCTGTGCGGTGACTTCAATGCCTTTCCTTCCTCGCAGCCATGCCGCCTGTTGCGCACGCACCTGCTTGACGCGCAGATCGAACTGGACAGCCATCGGCCCAGGAGCACATTTTTCGGGCGCTTCCCCACAGCACGCATTGATCATGTCTTTGTTAATCCGGGTGTCGAGGTGCTGGATATCGAGGTGCCGGATACCGAGCTGGTGCGCGTAGCCTCTGATCATCTGCCGTTGATTGTCGAGATGCGCGCGCCTGCCGGCGAGCAATTGGCCGGGAATGAGTAATGCAGGGCGGGGAGCTCAACAGACGGGATGACCAGGCTATTGCGGAACGATCCGATGCATTGCTTGATGTGGTGCGCCGCCTGGCGATAGAACTGCACCCGCAGCGCAAACACATCATCCAGGTGACACTCGACAGTGCACTCGACCGCGACCTGGGATTTGACAGTCTGTCACGCGTTGAGTTATCGCTGCGCATCGAACGGACCTTCGGGGTCGGTCTTCCGGCACAGCTACTGGCAAGCGCTGAAACCCCGCGCGACCTTCTCAGGGCGGTGCTCTCCGCCCATGCCCCGGGACGACCAGCTGCCCTTGCACAAGCAAGAGTAACCGCGCACGGGGAAACGGAGGGTACACCCCGTGCGGCGGAAACACTGCTGGAGATGCTCGATTGGCACGTGCTTGCACACCCGCAGCGTCCGCATATCTATCTTTACAGTGAAGGGGATGAGCCGGAAGAGATCACCTATGCAGCGCTGTTCGACGGTGCGCGGGCGATCGCTGCGGGCCTCCGGGAACGCGCTTTGCAACCCGGTCAAAATGTGGCCATCATGCTCCCTACCGGCCGTGACTACCTGTATAGCTTCTTCGGTATTCTGCTGGCCGGCGGGGTGCCCGTACCCATTTATCCGCCGGTACGCCCAACGCAAATCGAGGATCACCTGCGTCGCCATGCAGGCATTCTTGCCAATGCCCGGGTGGTTCTGCTGATCACTGTTCCAGAGGCCCGACCGGTGGCGCGCTTGCTCAAGGCGCAGCTCGACAAAGTACTTGGTATTGTTACCCCCCGTGAACTGGCGAGTGGCAAGGCGTTTAGCGCAGTACCTGTCCGGGCAGGTGATACCGCATTCCTTCAGTACACTTCCGGCAGTACCGGCCAGCCCAAGGGTGTCATTCTGACGCACGCCAACCTGCTGACCAATATTCGCGCCATGGGCGAAGCCGTGCGGGCGGACTCCACTGATGTGTTTGTCAGTTGGCTGCCTTTGTATCATGACATGGGACTGATCGGTGCCTGGCTGGGCAGTCTCTATCACGCGTGCCCGCTGGTACTGATGTCACCATTGGCGTTTCTGACCAGTCCGCGACGCTGGTTGTGGGCGATCAGCAATCATCGTGGCACCTTGTCTGCCGCGCCCAACTTCGCCTTCGAACTGTGTCTTAACAAACTGGAAGATGATGACATCAAAGGCCTGGACCTGGGTTCCTGGCGCATGGCCTTCAATGGCGCCGAACCGGTGAGTCCGCAGACAGTGCGGGGTTTCAGCAAGCGCTTTGCTCGCTATGGATTTCGGCCGGAGGTTATGACGCCGGTGTATGGCCTGGCCGAGTCGACGGTGGGGCTGGCGTTTCCGCCCTTTGGTCGTGGCCCGCTGATCGATCGCATTCAGCGGGAGCCGTTTGTCTCTTCCGGTAAGGCGGTCCCGGCGGAGAAGTCGGATGAACATGCGCTGGAGTTTGTTGCCTGCGGCCAGCCATTAACCGGGCACCAGATCCGCATTGTTGATCCGGCGGGACATGAGTTGTCCGAACGCCAGGAAGGCCGTGTCGAGTTCCGCGGGCCATCGGTCACCAGTGGTTATTTTCGCAATCCGGATGCCACCCGGGAACTGTTTAACGGGGAATGGCTGGATTCCGGCGATCTGGGTTATGTTGCCGGCGGTGACATCTATCTTAGCAGCCGGTCAAAGGACATCATTATTCGGGGTGGGCGGAACATCTATCCTTATGAAGTGGAAGAGGCCGTCGGAAATATTCCTGGTATCCGCAAAGGCTGTGTCGCGGTGTTCGGCAGCGCTGACCTGAAATCCGGCACGGATCGGATCATTGTGCTGGCAGAATCCCGTGAGACCGATAACACGATACTGCAGACATTAAGCGAACAGATTTACATGGTTGCCACAGACCTGATGGACATATCGCCCGATGAAGTCGTGTTGGCACCGCCCCATACGCTTTTGAAGACCTCAAGCGGCAAGATTCGCCGCGCTGCAATTCGTGAACTGCATGAGCAGGGCCGGATTGGCCAGGGTCCGCAGTCTGTGTGGCGGCAGTTCGTCCACCTTGCCCTGGTCACGGTGCGACCGGGTATGCGCGCTGCATGGCGGAGGATTTCCGCCTCGGGCTATGCCGTCTATGCGCATGCTATCTTCTGGTTGATGGCGCCCGTCGTCTGGCTGCTGGTCATATCACTACCGCGCATGCGCTGGCGGTGGATGATATTGCGCAGGGCGGCGCAATTGCTGTTTACACTTGTCCGCATACCGCTGCATGTACAGGGGCTTGATCAGTTACCCCGGGACCAGGCCTGTGTTGTGGTTGCCAACCATGCCAGCTACCTGGACGGTGTGGCCCTGGTGGCAGCATTGCCGATCAGCCCCGGTTTCGTGGCCAAAGCGGAACTTAAACAACAGTTCATCCCGCGAATTTTTCTGCAGCGTATCGGCGCCAGCTTTGTGGAGCGCTTCGACAAACAGCAGGGCGTGGCGGATGCCCGGCATGTCGCCAGCAAGCTCCAGGCCGGCCACTCCCTGCTGTTCTTCCCGGAGGGAACCTTCACCCGCATGCCGGGCCTGCTACCGTTTCACATGGGTGCCTTTGTGGTCGCCGCCGAGGCCGGTGCGCCGGTGTTACCGGTCATTATCAGGGGCACCCGTTCAATCCTGCGCGCCAACTCCTGGTTTCCACGGGCGGGGGCGGTGAGCGTTCTCGTTGGTGAGCCGGTCTTGCCGGCGGGAACGGACTGGGCCGCGGCGGTGAAGCTGCGCGACGCGGCCCGCGCTGCAATTCTGCAGCAGATAGCCGAGCCTGACCTGTCGCTGGAGAAATCAATGCAATGAGCGATGCGTCATGGAGCAATCTTTCGCAGCAATCCTGAGTACACATGTGTCTTATTTCCAGAGAGGATGACCGAGATGCAAATACCCTTACAGATTACGTACCGCAACATGGAACCTTCTGCTGCCGTGGAGGCAAACATTCGTGGAAAAGCAGCCAAACTGGATCAGTTTTCCGATCAGATCATGAGTTGCCGGGTTGTGGTGGAGGCCCCGCATGGCCATCATCACCAGGGAAATCTCTTCCAGGTGCGCATTGACCTGACCGTGCCCGAAGGGGAGTTGCTGGTGTCCCATGAACACCATCACAAGGATCATTCGCATGAAGATGTTTATGTGGCCATTCGCGACGCCTTCGATGCCATGAAGCGTCAGTTGGAGGACTATGCGCGCAAGCGGCGGGGCAAGGTAAAGAAACACGAATCCCCGGCGCATGGGCGAATACTTGCCCTGGTCCCTGCGGAAGATTACGGCAGGATCCAGACCCCGGACGAACGGCTAATCTATTTTCACCGTAATAGTGTGCTTGATAATGCTTTCGACAAGCTGGAAGTCGGCAATGAGGTGCGTTTCGTGGAAGAGATGGGGGAACGAGGGCCGCAGGCGAGTACAGTAATCCTGGTGGGCAAGCACCACATAACGTAGTTGAACTGGCGGGTGGTTCGAGCCGCGCAAAACCATGGTTTTGCGAAACAGTGCGGCCGCCCGGGTAGCGGTGTGGTCGTCAGCTAATCAGCTGGAAAGTTCAGCTTGTGCAGTTACTGCTGCAGCGTCGCCGGCAGTCTTACGAGCCGGGTTTGCGCTTCAGGAACCAGGCGTCCCTGATGCCGAGTTTTTTCTCGATTCCGGTGGCCGCTGATTTTGCCGCAGCAAGCGATGAAAAACCGGTCACTTGCAGGCGCCAGTACTGTTTGCCCTTGATATTGGCGCTGCTGAGCTCGACGGGTACACCCATGGAGCTGGCATGAGTTGCGGCTGTTTCAACATATGCCCGATCTCTTGATGACATGAGGTTGATCGTCCAGGGTCCTGCAGGCCGGGTTGCAGACCCGCTAACAGTGACATCCTTGATCGCGAGTGGCTGCCTGCTGACAGCTTCGGGAGTGGCTTCATTCGGTGCGGCTTCCGTTTCTTTTTGAATATTTGCCGATTCAGCGGATGCCGGTTCTGCAGGTGCCGGATCTATTTTCGTGGCCATTGCCAATAGCTTCTCAGTGACGGCAGTGGTCTTGTCAGGCGGGTCTGTCTGGGCCGCGGGTGCCTGGGTGCGTAGTATTTTGCCTGACTGGGAACGGCTTATGCCTGGTGCAGGTGGTTTGGCCGGTCGGGGTGTCGGGGTGCCGGATGTCATGGCATGGACGCGGCGATCGAGATCAGTAAAGGCGCTGCCAAGTGCCTTTAAGCGTGCATCGAGAGAGGCATACTTACCGTCCAGAAGACTGGCGCTGAACAGCTTGTCCTGTATGTCTTTCAGATTGATGGTGCTGTCTCTGGCGGAATCCTCGAGTACGCCGATGCGTTTGGCCAGGCCGCTGGTATAAAAAAAGCCTGCACCGAGCAAGCCCGCGAAACACACCATTGATATGGCGGGAACAAGGCGACTAATCCTGCGCGCTTTATCTTTCCGGACTGCCTGTGCAGGCTGCGAGGGGTGTTCATGCGCCTGCAGTCCGGGCATCGGGATAATCTCGGTTTCAGCAGCGGTATCGGTATCGGCCTCATCTACCGAGGCTTCCAGGGTATGTGTATCGCTGACCCGGTAGGATTCGATCAAATCAAGCAGCACCGGGTCGGGGTGCTGGAATTCCACATCCAGGCTGTTTTCCGCCACATGCCTGACATGGGCCGGAATGGTGAGCTTTTTTTGCTCACCGTTATGCTGCACAGTCAGGTGAATATCAACGGAATCGCCATCAGAGAAGGTGCGTGGTCGACCGTCGGGTTCGCAATGTAGCAGCATGCCGTGACTGCTGACATGCAAGACACGACATCCTTTGGGAATGGTCTTTGCGCCAATCAGAAGGGCATTCAAATTTACGGGTGCTCCGGATTGACGATGTTGTTCCATGTTGGAATATCAACTCCATCAGCAGACATGGTGTTTTGTACTGTATAAGCGCACGTTTTGCAACACTATTCGCACTTTCTGAACAGGTGTCAGTCTTTCCTCAGCCGGTCGCTGACGGCAATCGGTGTCGGGTAGTTTAGCATGATGATGTAGGCAGAAACGATGAATGTTATCAGCGTTGCGGCCTGAATAAGGTAGGAGGCTTGCGAGCCAATGGCGCCGGCATTCAGTGCAAGTATTGCGATCAGCAGCGAGAACTCGCTGATCTGTCCCAGTCGCACACCCACTTCGGCTGGCAGGCTTCCTTTTTCGCCAGCCGCCTTCAGCAGTTTCGCAAATACCAGCGGCTTGACTGCCAGCATTACAACGGCAAGCAGCAGGGCCTGGATAAATATCTGCGGTAATACCGAGATATTAAAACTCGCGCCCAGCGAAAAGAAGAACATGATAAGGAAGAAGTCCCTCAGCGGTTTGAGGCTCTCGGCGATGTACAGCGATATCGGGCTTGCGGCCAGGGAAACGCCGGCAATAAAGGCGCCGGTTTCATATGAAAGACCGATGAAGACAGCCAGTTGGGCGATGCCGATACACCAGCCGATGGCCGTGAGGAAAATATATTCCTTGATTGTGTCAAAGCGCATCATCAGCGGCTGTAGAACGTAACGTTCGAAGACAAAGGCGACAACGACCAGCAGCGGCACCGCGACGGCCAGTTTGCCAGCCTGTTGCCACTCGATGCCTGCTGAGGAGAAGCCTTCGAGGAACAGCAAAATAGCGATGGCGATTATGTCCTGTAGCAGCAGGATACTGATCATGACCTGACCGACATGCCGGTGGTGCAGGGCGGTGGTCGGGAGCAGCTTCAGCCCGATAATCGTGCTGGAGAACATCATCACGGCGCCCAGAACGATGCATTCATGCAGGCTGTAGCCGAACAGCCAGCCAAGGGCGTAACCGCAACCGCCGAAAATGACAGAGCTGACGACAGTAACCACCAGCGCCTCGCGAAACATGTGCAGCAATTGTGAGGGTTGCAGGTTGAGGCCGAGCAGGAACAGCAGGAAAATGATGCCGATATGGCCGATTTGCTGGATCACGGACGCGTCATTGACCAGTTGCAGTCCCCATGGCCCAACCAGTCCACCCAGTAGAATATAGGCAACCAGGAGTGACTGTCGTGCGAACAGCGCCAGTGTTGCAAGTATTGCCGCACCTGTGAAGATCAGGAAGATAGAAAATATAAGGGTGTGATCCAGCATGACCGGCTTATCCTAAAGGCAGCTGGAATTAATTGAAAGCAGGTATGTTGGTAACGGACAGGAAAGTATTAATGGTCCCTGTCCGTTACCGTGTACAGCGGTTTACTGGATTGTGTCGGCCTGCTCAGGCAGGGGAACTTCCATCGCCCACAGCAGCCGGCCGGTGCCGGCGAGAATACGGTATTCGGCGAAACGCAGGTCATTCAGGGCATTTGCGTAGTTTATCCTGGCCTGGAATACCTCGTTTTCCTGATCGAGCAGGTCAATCAGGGTGCGTTGACCAATGTTGAACTGTTTGCGGTAGGCGTCCAGGGCGTTGCTGCTGGCATCGACGTGTAGCTTGAAGTACTCGAGTTGGGATTTTGCGGTTTCATAGGCGTTCCATGACAAGCGAATGCTTTCGGTGACCTGACGCCGGGTACGGTCGCGAATCTCTTTTGCCTGCTTCAGTTCGTGCACGGTTTCCTGTCGACGTGCTACATCCTTGCCACCCGTGAAATTATAGCGGCCACGCACCATGACCTCGGCATCATTATTTGAACCGGCGATGCCATCCAGGTTGTCATTGTCCGAACCCTTGATTTCCAGGTGGACCCTTGGGAAAAACAGCGCCTTGGCGGTCTCGTGCTGTTCGCGGGCCGCTTCCACATCGGCACTGGCCGATTTCAGCCGGGGATGGTTGTCCAGCGCCAGCTCCGTTGCCTCGGCAAGGTCTGTCGGCAACAGGTGATTTTTTGATTCCGGTTCATTCAGATCGGCGGGCTCGTAACCGACAACGCTGATGAACGAGGCAATCGCGTCCTTGTGCTTGTTGTCCTGCGCCATGAGGTTTGTGCGAGCCAGTGCCAGGCGGCCAAGAGATTGCTGGACATCGGCCTTGCTGCCGACACCGCGCCGGCCACGTTTGACGATCCGGTCATAAGTCGTCTGGTGACTGTCGAGGTTGTCGGTGGCCAGTTTTACCAACTTATGTTCATTGTAGACATCCAGATAGGATTCTACCGCCTTCAGGGCCGTGACTTCTGCCGTGCTGAAGGTTTCATAAGCCCTGGAATTAACGCGCGCCTTTTGCCGGCGGAATTCGCTCAGCGTGCTGTTTCCGTCATAAATCAGTTGCCTGATGCGGATTTCAGCCTCATCGCGGTTGAAGTTCCTGGAGCCATCACCCGCGCCGCGCGTCGTTGGATTGTCGCTGGTCTCCCAGCCGGTGCCGACAGTGATGTCCGTCTGCGGGAAGAATCCACCGCGGGCCTGTTCCATCTGTTGTTCAACCGAATCGCGCTCGCTGCCGGCAATCAATACATCCGGGTTGCTGCTGACAGTGTCCCTTACGACCTCCTGCAAGGAGGTGGCGTGACAGTTTAGCGATAATAAAATACCAAGCAGTGCGGCGTTCACGGTATTAATCATTCTTGTGTTCATTAGCTCTGATTCCCTGTATACACCGGTGTAAATAAAAGTGTCATATAAGTCGAGTCAAGCCGGAATATTACACTATGTTCTGCCACTGAAATACAGTGCCAGGTGCAAGCGGTTTTCAATATCGAGTTTTCTGAAGATGGCGCTCAGGTGTGCCTTGACGGTGCGCTCCGAGATATCGAGTTCCCTGGCAATCATCTTGTTATTGCCGCCCATATGCACCATGCGTGCGACCTGCAATTCGCGCGGTGTCAGCGTGTTTATCAGGGAGTCATCAGGCCCATCCGGTCCGGAAATGATGGTGCCCGCATCCTTTGCGAGCTCACTGATTACCTGTGTAATAAGTTTTCTCTGGATCCAGTATTCACCCTCGAGCACCAGTTGTACCGCCTTGCAGAGCAGGGCTGCGGAGATATTCTGTTTGCAGAAACCGTGAACACCGGTCTTGAATAGCGCGTGCTGGTCAATGTCCCCGTCGCTACCGCCTTCAATGACAATGAGGCGAATGCCG
>Ga0224496_10000950_pt1 | contig 18743 bp, 15 predicted proteins | sample SF_Jul11_sed_USG_2_FD_168127 | JGI IMG/M metagenome (GOLD analysis project Ga0224496, IMG submission 168127) | Sediment microbial communities from San Francisco Bay, California, United States - SF_Jul11_sed_USGS_8_1 | ecosystem: Environmental > Aquatic > Marine > Sediment | place: USA...
GATCTTCATATTGCCACGCTAGATAAAGATGCTGTGCTCGATATTGAGCTGATTGTGAAGCCCGGTCGGGGGTATGTTCCGGCTGAACGTAATAAGGAAGAGGGTTTACCCATTGGAGTCATACCAGTGGATTCTGTTTTCTCTCCCGTCAAACGCGTGAACTTTAGTGTTGAAAGTGCGCGTGTAGGACGAATAACTGACTATGACAAATTACTTCTTGAAATCTGGACTGATGATAGTATTACTCCGCAAGAGGCCGTGACTGCAGCTGGGAGTATTTTGCGAGACCATTTAGATATTTGTTTACCCTCAGAAAATACTGGGGAGCCTGTCCAGGAAGACAGTAGTGAAGAAGCCAGGTCACAAATTAATCAGCACCTGTACCGGAGTGTCAATGAGTTGGAACTTTCCGTGCGGGCAGCCAATTGTTTAAAAAATGCTAATATCAAAAGTATTGGTGATTTGGTGCAGCGAAGCGAAAATGAGATGTTGAAGACTAAGAATTTCGGGAAGAAATCTTTGAATGAAATCAAAGAGGTCTTGTCAGAAATGGGGTTAGAATTAGGGACAAAAGTGAGTGAAGTTGCGGAATCTCTTTCCTGAACTTTTTTAAAAGGACGGTGCTGTTGTGCGTCATAGAAAACGAGGCAGGCAATTAGGGCGAAATACGAAACATCGATTGGCGTTGTTTCGAAATTTAGCCACCTCATTAATGGAGCATGAGCGAATTGAAACCACCGAAGCTAAAGCTAAGGAGTTGCGTGGAATAGCGGATCGGCTCATTTCCCTTGGGAAGCAAGGGACGCTTCATGCGCGGCGAGGTGCATTAAGAGTTTTAAGAACAAAGCAGGCTGTCTCTAAGCTCTTTGACGATGTCGCGAAACGATTTCCTGATCGTCAGGGTGGGTATACGCGCATTATCAAAACAAGACAGCGACCCGGGGACGCCGCAAAGCTAGTTGCGATTGAATTGGTCGAAACAGGTGTCGGATCTCCATCGGTGGTCACGACAGCCAATTCTCAAGATCAGGAAAATTAGGAGGGTTTCTCCACCAACTTTTCTTTTTTTAGGGATTTGCCTCTCTCCGTAGTGCTGCCCCATCCCATGCAAGCTAGGGTATTTATTTACTTGCCAAAGGCCCTATGCTATCATTTTTATTGGTTTTTTGTGCTATCCTGGCCTTTCATTTCGTCGGCATTTGGATCCGATGAAAACTTATCTTATGCGTAGTGTGCTCACGATGGCCATTGTCATAATGGCAGGGTTTATCGGGCACCGAGTCATGACGCATATGGAAACAAAAAGCCAATCAACGGCTATTGTCCCATTTCAGGAGCAACAAGGTGCTGATGCCTGGATCCAAGGATTTTCCTATCGACAGACGAAATCAGGCGCAACGAAATGGATGGTGACGGCTGACCAGGCCAAAGTCTTTGATGATGAGCATAAGGCCAAATTGCAAGCCGTGACAGTCAAGTTATTTGATCAGGCTTTTCAAAAAGAGCAAATGCAGATCACTTCAGAAGAAGGCGTAATGAATACCTCCAGTAATGACTTTGAGTTACTCAGTCATAATGAAAAAACAGTTATGACCTTTGAATCAGGGTATCGAGTATCTTCCGACAAACTATCGTGGAAAGAAGACGCCCAACAAATTTACACCGCCGATCCGGTTGTTATTCAAGGGGACGGACTGGTTATTACCGGCACGGGGTTAGTGGGTGATGTTGAGAAGAATGAATTTCGATTACTCAACAATGTTCGTGCGGAGGTCGAATCGCCATAAGACATTTGTTGCGGTTCTACAACGGGTGGTGGTTGCTGATTGTTGGGATGGCGTTCTTCATTCCTATGGTAGGTTGGGGGGCGGATCAGAAAACCACAACGGTGATTACCTCCAATACCATGACCGCAAGTAGTCAGAGCAACCAGGCTATTTTTCGTGACAATGTGAAAATGGTTCAGGAGGAGTTGGTCGTTCATTCTGACATCATGATCGTTTATTTCAAGGAAAAAGGCTCTTCTCCTTCTCCTCCTGTTGGGCAGCTCCCGTCACAAAATTCCAAAAAAGAAATTAGGGTTATTGAGGCGAAAGGAAATGTGAAGATTACCAAAGGGGAAAGCCGTGCGACTTGTCAACGTGCTATTTATGATAAGCAGGGAGAAAGGATCGTTCTGTTGGAGTCTCCTGTTGTTTGGCAAGCAGGCACTCGGGTAAGTGGTCGTAAGATCACGATGTTTTTGAAAGAAAACCGAAGTGTGGTAGAAGGTGAGACACGGGTGATTATTGAGGAAACAGAAAAGAATGAGGGTGTGCTTGCTCAATAATTATGCTCTTGGAATAGGGTTGACTATGCAAGGGCAAGTTTTCTTGAGTGGTGAGTTGCGAAAAGCTATTAGAAGTGATGGTTTCACCAATCTTTTGTGGATGCCCTATGATAGATGTTGATCAGCACGTCAGAAAGTTTGTTCGCCACCTAGTTGTATGGCGAATGGCTAGGGTGTAACACAGCCGATGGACGAGAGTCAGCCACAGGTTTCTCATAAAATTACTGCGCAGAATCTCCAGAAAAGCTTCAAAGGGCGTCAAGTCGTTCGGGGAATCAGTCTGGAGTTGTTGGGGGGAGAAGTGGTAGGGCTGCTTGGTCCCAATGGCGCAGGAAAGACCACAATTTTTGATATGCTCGTGGGACTTTGTCAGCCGGATCAAGGACGTATCTCCCTTGATCAAGAGGAAATTACGCATCTTCCCATGTATAAGCGTGCAAGGCGTGGAATTGGATATTTGCCACAGGAAGCCTCAATTTTTAGAAGATTATCTGTTGAGGATAATGTGATGGCGGTTTTGGAAACGCTCAAGCTGTCGGCAGCCCAAAGAAAAACGCGTGTAGATGAATTGCTGGAAGAACTCAATCTCACTCCGCTTCGAACCAATGGCTCCTATACGTTATCAGGTGGGGAACGGCGACGCTTAGAGATCACTCGAGCGTTGGCGACAAATCCGAAATTTCTCTTGCTCGATGAACCTTTTGCAGGAATCGATCCTATTGCTGTGGGTGACATTCAAGATATTTTGATCAATTTAAAGAAGAAAGACATTGGCATTCTTATTACCGACCATAATGTGCAAGATACTCTTTCCATTACCGACCGAGCCTATATAATAAGCGATGGGACGATCTTGGAGAGTGGTAGTCCTGAGCACATTGTGAATAGTCCCAAGGCGCGAGCCGTATACCTCGGCGAACGCTTTAAAATGTCATAACTTGAGATAAATCGTCTCTTATGGACCTTCGTTTAGATCTACGTCTTTCGCAAAAGCTGGTCATGACACCCCAGCTGCAACAAGCCATTAAATTGTTGCAACTCTCGCGATTAGAACTGCAACAAACCTTAGAGCAGCATTTAGTGGAAAATCCGCTCCTCGAAGATCTTGCACTTGAAACGCAAGACGAAGAAATTGCCACTGCGGAAGAAGGCGGACAACAAATTAAAGAGAGAGAGCCTGAAAGTGAGGGGTCTGTCGATTCTGCTGAAAACCAGCCCGTGGCCAAGGAAAGTGAAACCCTGACTTCGGAGGAATGGGATAATATTTTAGGGAATGATTGGCGTCCGGCACAGCGTGATCAAATTGGGGCCGGGGATGATGATTTTCCCTCCTACGAGCAAACCTTAACAAAGCCCACCTCGCTCGAAGAGCATTTGGACTGGCAGCTTCGACTTTCTTCACTTGAAGGCGATGATCGTGATATCGGGCGATTGATTATCGGAAATTTAGATGAGGATGGATATTTGCGAATACCGTTGCCGGAATTGCAGGCGGATGCGGAATGTTCACTTGAGCATCTGGAGTCTGTGCTTCATCAGATTCAAACGTTTGATCCACCAGGGGTAGCTGCGCATGATTTAGCCGAATGTTTGCTCATTCAATTAGAGCACTTGCAGCAGGATGAGGCTGGCCTCTCCCCTCAAATTCCTGACACTGTTTCGAAGGATCTTGTCGCGGCTATTATTAAGGATCACCTGGTAGATTTACAGAAAAAACGATATCCGGTGGTAGCCAAAACGTTAGGCGTGACGCTGGATGAGGTCTACGAGGCCGTTCGGGTGATCGAGACTTTAGAGCCGAAACCTGGGCGTCCATTTTCTTCTGACAGCAATTCCATCATTATTCCTGACGTGTATGTTGTCAAATATGAAGGGGAATGGGTGGTTTTATTGAATGAAGATGGACTCCCTCGGCTGCGGGTGAGTCCCTATTACCGGCGGTTACTCTCGCATTCCGGCGAAGATGGCGGGAAAACGAAAACGTATTTGGAGGAAAAGCTCAAGGGTGCGCAATGGATTATTCGTAGTATTGATCAACGGAATAAAACCATCGTGAAAGTTGTGACTAGTCTGATTAAGTTCCAGGAAGCCTTTTTAGAAAAGGGGGTTCAGTATTTACGCCCGCTGGTTCTGAAGCAAGTTGCGGATGATGTAGGCATGCATGAGTCAACCATTAGTCGAGTAACCACGAATAAATATGTTCATTGTCCTCAAGGAATCCTTGAGCTCAAATTCTTTTTTAATGCGGGGATCCAGCGAGCGGATAATCGTGGCGAGGATATGTCCTCTGTGACAGTTCGCGAAATGATTAGAGAAATGGTTGCACAGGAAGAGTCGGCTAACCCGTTGAAAGATCAAGAAATTGTGTCTAAGCTCAAACTGAAAAATATTCTGATTGCCCGTCGAACGGTCGCCAAATACCGGGCGGAACTGCATATTGCTTCTGCCAGTCAACGGAAACGTATTCCCATGTAATGCTCGGATTTTTATTTCCCAATTTGTAAGTCATGGATAGCAGCTGGTCAATGGATATGTAACGAATTTTCGTGGTAACGTATAGATTGTTAGGGATGCTTGATAGAAGCTCATTGCCTGTTGTTCTTGGAGAGTGCGGATGATATCGGAGCTTTCTCAAAATCCAGTTGAGAATAGGGCGTTGCCGCTTCAATTTATCATGGTCACCGGAACATCAGGGTCTGGCAAAACGCAAGCACTCAAGTGTTTAGAAGATTTAGGGTTTTTTTGTGTCGATAATCTCCCGCCGGCTCTTTTCCAAAAATTTACCGAACTGTGTGCCCAGCCTGGAAAAGATGTGAAGAAGGTGGCCTTAGGGATTGATATACGGGAGCGGGCGTTTTTTGATGATTTATTAAGTAATTTAGAAGCCTTGCAGGCTCATGGCTCTCAGGTCGAACTGCTTTTTTTAGAAGCTCAGGATGATATTTTAGTCAGGCGGTTCTCTGAATCGCGCCGTCCTCACCCGCTCCTTCCCCAACGACCGGTTATTGAAGGCATTCAACTGGAACGTGAACGACTGCAGGCGCTCCGAAGCCGAGCTCACCGGGTATTGGATACTTCAGCGTTTTCCGTACATGACTTGAAAGCCTGGATGATCAGGCATTATCAAGAGTCTAGTGAGGAACATGCGCTCAAGGTGAGTCTCTTAAGTTTTGGCTATAAGTTCGGAGTCCCGGTCGATGTCGATTTGGTGTTTGATGTTCGATTCTTGCGGAATCCACATTTTGTCCCAGATCTTCAGCCACTCACGGGGGAATATCCTGAAATTCAACAATTTGTGCTTGAAAATCAAGAGGGCAAAGACTTCTTGGGTCATTTGCGAGACCTTTTTGGCTTTTTGCTCCCTTTGTTTGAAAGGGAACAGCGCAATTATTTGACTATTGCGTTTGGTTGTACGGGAGGGCGGCATCGTTCGGTTGCCATGGTATTATCAATGAAAGATATTTTGAAAGCATTAGGGTACGACGTGACTCTTCGTCATCGTGAAATCAAATCAGAACAGGTGGAAACGTAAAAGCCGCTCTCATCGTCATGCAACAGCAGGGTTGCACCATTTGACTCTCTCTCTCTCTCGTTCATTAAGCTTTTTCCCCGCTCCTCAGCTTTTCTGCCAGACGCGTCGAATTTTCCTCCAACATCCTAGGTAGCCATGGCTAGCTTGGGGTTCTTCCCCTGAGTTTCTCGAACCTTCCATGGAGTTTGTGTTCGCAAATTTCACCTAGGTGTAAATGCGACATCATAATGACGAATAGCAGACAAGAATTGAGTCCAAGTAAAACTAGAGACAATGCATGAGCACGAAATGAGACATGTGGGAGAAAAGATTCGGCAACGCATTGGTCGTAGGGCTAGCTCAGTGCTGGGCCGCAGTCCATATGCGGTCGGAATTGATGTTGGGTCTTGTTTGCTGAAAACTGTTGTCTTGCAGGCCGGGAAGAATGAGGTTTCGTTGAAAGCCTTCTCAATGCAAGCGACTGGTGGAACATCTTTTCAGGATGAAGCATCTCAAGTGTATCTTGTGGAGTCTATCAGGGAAAACATGACGATTCCGTTGCAAAGCATAGGAATGGCATTGTCAGGGCCTTCGGTTTTTGTCAAACCATTGAGCTTGCCTGAGATGACGGAGGAAGATCTTCGAGAGCATCTATCCTTAGAGCTTGATCGATATATTGCGTTGGATGCGCAGGATGCGCTGTGGGATGTGTATCATCCAAAACGTTCACATGAGGCGGCAAGCTCAGAACAGGAATATTTCCTCGCTGTGGCGAAAAAAGTTTGCGTAGAAAGCTGGATCAATGCCTGCCGTCAATGTGGAGTGACCGTCAGGTTTGTTGATGTGGATGCTTTTGCCTTGATTAATATGGTCACCTACAACTATGGGCATAAAGGGACATGGTTGCTGGCACATATGGGGCCAACAGGAATACTCATGATCATCATACGGGAAGGAGAGCCGGCGTATATTCGGAAGGTTTCCTACCAAGTTGAATGGTATGGAGATTTTCTTGATCAGGTCCTGAGGCCCCAAGTGGCATTAGAATCGAGAAAGGAGCTGGGTGTTTCAGAGGCACTTCTCCTTGAGCAATTTTTTCAAGAAGCGCGAAACCAGATCGTTGAAACGGTAGAGTTATTTTTCGATCTATCAGGGCAAGATCTCGACAAAGGAATTCTTTTGTCTGGAGGATATGTTGTCGCACCAGAGATGTCGTCAACGTTGGCCGCTTCCTTAAGGATGCCGGTCACCCTTGTTGATCCATTTCAGGAGATTGCCGTTCCTGAAGCGATGCAGCAGGATCCTCACTTCCAACAGATAGCTCCTCTACTGAGTGTTGCAGTGGGTGTGGCCTTGCGAGGAGCCAGGACGCATGATTGAAGTTAATCTGGCTCGGCAACTTCAGATTGCATCGACCAACAACTGGCCGGTCACGCTGGGTTACGGGTTCATGGGTGTACTGCTCTGTTGCTTAGGGGTGGGCATGGCCAGTTGGTGGTGGACTCAAAGCAAACAACAGGAATTTGAATATTTACTACAAGAGAAAGAAATTCACCAGCAATCTTTGGCCAAAGTTCAAGCAAGGGTGGATCATCTCCAGCAGGATCAAGCGGAAGCTCAGCGTCTTCGTGTTTCATTGAACGAGCGACGGGCACAAGCGATGACCAAAAAACAGCCCATAATTTTAGTCGATGGAGTGAGTCGCAGTGCCGAGGGCATAGATATTTGGTTGGATCATATTCAAATGGTCGGTCAGGTGGTTGAGCTGCGAGGGCAATCTTTTGCTATCAAAGATATAGGAGCCTATATTGATGCCCTGGAAAAGTATCGTGTGATAACCGCGTTACCTGTGCTCGAAATCTTTGACCATGAAGACGGTGAGAGGGGAAAGGTCTTTTCCTTTATGATTCGCTTCGTTCTGGGGCAAGGTGAGACGGCATGAAAACATGGTGGCTTCACATCTCGATCTGGCAGCGATGGATAATCTTGGGATTGACTGTGGCCCTGTTTGGGGTGGGTATGCACATTTGGGTCTGGAGTTCACTGGATCAGTCGATTGAGCGCTTATATGAAGACATCGCGGGGGTTACCCGAGAGACGCAGGCGGCTATTCAGAAAATAGGGACGTTGAAAGAAGTAGAAGGAGACCTTGCTCGCTTACGTGAGAAATTCGCTCCTCACCGGCAACAATTCCCTGTTCCTGTTGAGCCGCAGTCTTTTCGAAGGGATGTCGTTGAAATTGGGAAACGAGCAGAGGTGACGGTCCGTCTCTGGAATCCGAAACAATCTTTAATGGATGCAGGAGAGGCTGAATCATCGCTCGTTATTTTGGTCCGGGTTGAGGGAAGTTTTCCCGGAACCGTTCAATTTCTGGATGAAATCCTTCAGCTATCCTGGATTCAAGCCATTAATCCTTTGGTGCTGGCCAGAAAACCCCTGCCGGTCAATTCGTCTAGAGTCATCACTGATTTTACCATTCTTGGCGTTTCATCAAAGACGGAAGACCTAATAGAGACGCCAGGCATAGGGTATAGCCAAAATGATGCATGATTCGTGGAGAGGCCTGATATGGAAACAGGTCCGGGTTTGTGGAGGACTATGAGGAGCAGGAAAATGGGTGGTCACAAACTATCGAGGATTTTGGGTGTCCTTATCTGTGCTGTTCTTGCTGTGCCTGTGATGGCTGCAGAGGTTCTCTTACTTTCTCAAGAAAATCCAGAGGCTCTGCCAGGTGTGGGTGAACGAGGCAAGTCTCACGGAAATGATGGGAAACGCCGTGATCCATTTCAACCGATCAAGAAAATGCGATCTATTTCAACATCATCCAGACCGGTGACTTCCAAGTCCCCCCCAATTGCCCCAATCCCAAACATCACGGCTCCCACATGGAAGTTGCTAGGGATCATTCATGGTCAATATGGGCATCAAGCGGTTATTCAGATTTCACCGGGAAAACGCGTATTGGCAAGGCCTGGGTTAGAGCTTGCCCGGTCCGGATGGATCGTGAAGGCGATGAGTCAGGGAGAAGTGCTTTTCGAGCATCAAACAACAATCTCTGCCGGGTCCAACCCTTCTCCGCCAAGGACATTTATCCTTTCTTTCCGGAATCATGGGAAATCTTGATAAAATTTCTTGTTGAGAAAGCCTTCAAAAACCTTCATAATCTCCCACCGTGTTTGAAAGTGATTTCATCGAAATCCTAGAAAAAAAGATTTATTTTTTACTGACTGAAGGGTTGTTATGTTGAGATATTTAAATGCGGGCGAATCCCATGGGAGAGGACTGATGGCGGTGCTTGAAGGGGTTCCGTCCGGTTTACCTGTCACAGCCGAGGCCATTAATGCAGATCTTATCCGCCGACAGGGCGGGTATGGCCGAGGTGGTCGTATGCGGATCGAAAAAGACCGAATTGAATTTATTTGTGGTGTCCGAAAAGGGAAAACGCTCGGCAATCCGTTGGGTCTCCTGGTTTGGAATAAAGATTGGGAAAACTGGAAAGACATTATGGCCTCAGAGCCAGGTCCGGATTCCACTGAACGGGTGGTGACGCGTCCAAGGCCTGGCCATGCTGATTTGGTTGGGGCAATCAAGTATGGGCATCGAGATATTCGAAATGTGCTGGAAAAGGCCAGTGCACGTGAAACGGCCATCCGTGTGGCTATTGGCGGCGTGGCTAAGGCGCTTTTGGCTCAGTTTGATATGCAGGTTGTGAGTTATACCATGGACATCGGAGGGATTGCGGCACCCAGTCCGAGCGATCCTTTGGTAGCCTATCAAGCCGCGGAACAATCGGATGTGCGCTGTCATGACCCCGAAGCAGCCCAAAAAATGATTGAACAAATTCGCAGCGCTAAGCATAAGGGCGATTCGTTAGGAGGAATATTTGAAGTCGTCGTGACCAATCCCCCAATTGGATTAGGAACCTATGCTCAATGGGATCGGCGGTTAACCGCACGGCTCGCCATGGCGGCCATGAGCATTCAAGCCATGAAAGGCGTGGAAATCGGCATGGGCTTTGAGTGCGCCCGTCGATTTGGATCAGAAGTTCATGATGATATTTATTTCGATCAATCAACTGGCCAATTTATTCGCAAGTCGAATAATGCAGGTGGATTAGAGGGCGGTATTACCAACGGACAACCGATTGTGTTGCGTGTGGCCATGAAGCCCATTGCGACATTATACAGTCCGAAAGATAGCGTAGACATTGTCACCAAAGAGGCATTTGAAGCCACCGTTGAACGATCTGATATTTGTACGGTCCCGGCGGCGGGAGTGGTTGGTGAAGCCGTCATTGCCTATGAGATGGCGAATGCGCTCATTGAAAAATTTGGGGGTGACACCTTGGAAGAAATGAAACGAAATTTTGAGTCATACCAAGAATATGTTCGTTCATTTTAAGCCTAGACTTTGATTGATGTGATTGGGCCTTGTGAGTCGCTCCTTCCTATTCGTGACCCCGTATTCGTGACTTGTCGTCAATGATGACCATTTCTGTCTCACACCGCGTTCCGGTTTCATTAGGTGACCGAAGTTATGACATTCTGATTCAGCCTGGGATTCTACGCCAAATTGGGCAGGTGCTCCAAGGCATGGGATGCTCAGGGCGTGTGGCCATTGTCACCAACCCTATTGTCGAAAAACTGTATGGCCGATTGGTCCGTCGTGCATTAACACAGGCCGGATTTTCTCCTTTCGTCATCATCGTTCCAGACGGGGAGCGGGCGAAGACGCTTCCGTGGCTTGCCAAAATCTTAGATGCGCTTGTGGCGCACCGCGTTGAACGACAGGAGATGATCTTGGCGTTGGGCGGAGGGGTGACCGGAGATGTGGCTGGGTTTGCCGCTTCGGTGTACTTGCGAGGGATTCCGTTCGTTCAGGTTCCAACGACGCTTGTGGCACAAGTGGATTCAAGTGTAGGGGGGAAGACGGGCGTCAATCATCCTCACGGGAAAAATTTGATTGGAGCATTTTATCAGCCACAAATCGTGATCATAGATCCTCAGGTGCTCCATACACTGGCAAACCGGCAATGGATTGCTGGTCTGGCAGAGGTGATTAAGTATGGCATGATTGCTGACAAACAGTTTTTTCAATATTTGGAGCAGCATGTGGAAGGGTTGCGGGCGCGAGCCGAAGATGTGATTCCTCATGTGATTCAGCGATGCTGCCAGATTAAAGCAGAAGTTGTTGCTGGAGACGAGCGAGAGTCAGGGCGAAGGCGAATTTTGAATTATGGACATACCGTGGGGCATGCTTTGGAATCGTGGGGCCACTATAAAAAATGGATTCATGGTGAAGCGGTGGGGCTTGGCATGATCCAAGAAGCGTCAATGGCCCAGTATCTCGGCCTGTGTTCAAAGCATGTGATTGAGTCTCAAGATGATCTCATTAAGCGAGTGGGCTTGCCCAGCACGATGCCGCAGCTGAAATTTACGGATCTCTGGCAAGCCATGCAACATGATAAAAAAGTTGTTAAAGGACACATTCACTGTGTCATGCCTCAGCAAATCGGCGATGTTCGTGTTGTCCCGTTAGTTCGGCAATCTATACGAAAATGGTTCTCGTGTCAGCAATCGGCGGCTCTTAATGTTACCAAGGCCAGCGGGAAGCTCCCTCCTCGTTCACAAAGGGTCAAGCAAAAATAGCATGGGTCGAGCTCGACAATTGACGTGTGATGAATTGAAGCAGCAGGTGAGGGAGCGGACCCGTGAGGTTCATCTGCTTCATCGGATTAGCGAGTCCATCAGTAGTACCCTTGAACAGTCAGTCGTCTTGAAGCACATTGTGGAAGTCGTGGTGGAGGTTACTAAAGCTGATGCCTGTCTGTTGTATCTTATTTCTGAAGGCAAAGATGAATTGATCCTTCGGGCCTCCAAAAATCCTCATCCTCGACTGATCGGTCGAGTCTCTATTGGACTGGGAGAAGGCATTACAGGATGGGTGGCCCGAGAAAAAGTTCCTGTGGTGATTCCTCGACATGCCAGTGATGATGCTCGGTTTAAGTTTTTCCATCGATTGCCGGAAGATCGTTATCAAGCCTTTGTCTCGGTTCCGATTATCAGTAAAGGCGAAATGGTTGGGGTAATCAATGTGCAACATAAGCGATCGAAGCGCTATACAGAAGAAACTCTGGCGTTACTCTTAACCATTGCGAACCAAGTGGGTGGGGCCATTGCGAATGCCAGATTGTATGATGACATGCGACAGAAGGCTCGTCGCCTCGAAACCCTTTCCCAGGTGTCAGAAACGGTCGCCTCGAACCGGTTAATTGAAGATGTTTTGCAACTAATTGTGACGATGACGGCCCAACTGATGAATTCGAAAATTTGTTCGATAATGCTGGTCGACCCGGATTCAAGGGAGCTGCGGATTACGGCGACGCAGAGCCTGAGCGATGCCTACCGGCGGAAGCCTCCCTTGAAAGTCGGGCAGAGCATGAGTGGGCGAGCGGTTCAGGAGCAGCGGCCGGTGTATGTGCCAGACGTTACGGCCGAAGGAGGATTTTTTTATCGTGATCTGGCCATCCAAGAAGGCTTACATTCGCTGTTGTCGGTTCCCATGCTGATGAAAGATAACGCGATTGGGGTGATTAATGTGTATACTTCCACCCATCACGTCTTTTCAGGAGAAGAAATCAAGACTCTCCAAGCGATTGCCAATCAATCAGCAGTGGCCATTGAGCACACCCGATTGCTCGAAAAATCTTTTGAGATGCAAGAGGCCTTGGAGGTTCGTAAGCAAGTTGAGCGAGCCAAAGGATTTCTCATGGCGTCAAAAGGGCTCTCAGAATCAGAGGCCTTTCGCCTGATGCAGCGACAAAGTATGAATTTGCGAAAATCAATGCGGGAAATTGCTGATGCCATCATTCTTTCTGAAGAACTTCAGCAGGCCACCCACTCCTAGCGAATAGGGTGGGTCTGTCAATCGGCTCCATGTATGGGAGGGGTTGTTTGAAGAGTTGTGCAGTCACTTGTATAATATCCGAAGCGGGCAACAATGACGTTGCCAATTAACTGTGAGCGTGTGAATAGGACAATGGCGTCCTCGGTTCCTTTAGGAGCGGAGGACGTTTTTTTATGATGCGACTGCGATTAGCTATGGTTCAGATGAATCCGGTTGTCGGCGATCTGGAAGGGAATACTCGCGCCATTTGTCGGTGGATTCGAGAAGCCAAGAAGGCGAAAGCGGATGTCGTGGTGTTTCCCGAATTAGCCGTGTCGGGATATCCACCAGAAGATCTTCTCCTGATGCCGCAGTTTCTTGGTGATATTCATGGCAAGCAAAATCGGATCGCCAAGGCTTCGCATGGCATTATGGCGGTGGTTGGAAGTGTGGCTGACCCGCAGAAACTTCAAGGGGCAACCATGGCCAAGTCCGAGCGCATGGAACAATCTGTAAGATTAAAACCGTTGAATGTGGCATGGGTGTTTGCGGATGGTCGAGTAGAAGGGGTCTTTGCGAAGCACAAGCTTCCTAACTATGGGGTGTTTGATGAACAACGGTACTTTCAAGAGGGAAAAACCAATCCGATTTTTTGTCTCGGATCGGTTCGGATTGGTATCAATATTTGTGAAGATATCTGGTTTGCAGATGGGCCAGCCCGTACGCAAGTGAAATATGGGGGAGCCCAGGTCATTTTAAATCTCAATGCCTCTCCCTATCATGTTGGAAAAACGCACATTCGACAACGCATGTTGGCTGCCCGTGCGAAAGAACATGGAGTGTTTGTGAGCTACACCAATATGGTTGGAGGGCAGGACGAATTAGTCTTTGACGGCAATAGTCTTATGTTCGATCCTAGAGGGCAACTCATCGCTCGAGCAAAGGCCTTTGAAGAAGATCTGTTGCTTACGGACCTGCAGATTCCCCATGTCGACCATCATCACCATAAAGGGTTGTCCACGGTTACGTCTTCTCAAAAAAAGGCTGGAATTGCGTTTCTTCATATTCCGTGGCAGCCTTTGCCGATAAACCCACAGGTTTCTTCCGTGGGAACCATTGCCTCATCAATGGCCGAAACGGAGGAAATCTACCGTGCGTTAGTCTTAGGTGTAAGGGATTATGCCAGAAAAAATTCTTTCTCAAGCGTGGTCATTGGGATTAGTGGGGGGATTGATTCTGCCTTGACAGCATTGATTGCGCGAGATGCCCTTGGTGCATCCAGCGTCTTGGGTGTGATGATGCCGTCTCCCTATACCTCTTCCGCTAGTCGACAGGATTCAAAGGCTTTGGCGAAACGTTTAGGAATCACCTTGCTGAATCTTCCGATTACAGGACTTTTCAAAGCTTTTCTCCGTCAACTTCGCCCTCTTTTTGTTGACCGCCCGGTTGATACCACCGAAGAAAATTTACAGGCTCGTATTCGGGGGACTCTCTTAATGGCTCTTTCGAACAAGTTTGGGCATCTGGTCTTAACAACCGGAAATAAAAGTGAAATGAGTGTGGGCTATGCCACTTTATATGGAGATATGGCAGGAGGGTTTGCCGTCATTAAAGATATCCCCAAAATGCAGGTGTATCAACTCGCTCGATGGCGGAGTCACGTTCAGGCCGCCGGTTTTGACGAAGTGAGTATTCCAGAGCGTATTCATTCGCGTGCGCCCTCGGCTGAACTCAAAGCGAATCAGACGGATCAAGATTCTTTGCCACCCTATCCTCAATTAGATGCGATCTTGCATGCCTATGTTGAGAAGAATCATCCCAAAAGCCGGATTGTCCAGGCAGGCTATCCTGTGCGCGCGGTGCAAAAAGTCATACGGCTTGTCGAGCAGAGTGAATACAAGCGTCGGCAGGCTCCTATTGGCATAAAAATTACCAGCAGGGCATTTGGAAAAGATCGCCGGATGCCGATTACGAATCGGTATCTCCCCAAGATCTGAGGAGTTTTTGAAAAGACCCCTAGCGGGAAAAGGTATAGAGATACGATGACCACAGGACATTCCAGCTTCACCCCCACTTCGGCCGTTGGATCTCAGAGTCTGCAGGAAGAACGCGAGACATTGCATCAACGACTGAGGGAAGGGGCCACGGGCGGAGAAGTTGTCCAGGCCTTTTCTGATTTCATGGATGCGCTCTTAATTGCTCGATTCCGTGAGGTCATTCAACAGGGCAATGCCGAGATTCGAGCAAGTCTGCAACAATGTTGTTTGGTGGCGATGGGAGGGTATGGACGAAGGGAACTCGCGCCCTATTCGGATATAGACGTCATGCTGCTCACCAAAGGAGATCAGGCTGAGGTTGCCCACACCATTTCTAAGGGAGTCTTTCATCGTTTATGGGATTTAGGTTTTCAGGTTGGGCATAGCGTTCGATCCATTGCAGAATGCCTGGAGATTGCCGCAAGGGATCTTCCCGCCTGTACCTCCCTCATGGAGTCGAGGTTTCTGGGAGGCCATGCGGCGGTGTTCCAGGAATTTCAGAGAAAATTTGATCGACGAATTCTCAAACGCCAATCAAAACAATTTATTCTCGATAAAATAGAAGAGCGGGAACGGGAATATGCCAAATTTGGGGCAACGGTTTTTTTACTCGAACCGAATGTTAAAAAAAGTAAGGGAGGCTTGCGAGATCTACATTTGGTCCAATGGGTCGGTCAGGCTCGCTACGGGGTTGGAACGATTCAAGAACTCGCTAACCGCGGGATTCTGGCATTTCAGGACTATCAGGTGTTGCAAGACGCGCAAGAATTTCTTTGGCGTCTTCGAGGATTTTTGCATTTTGAAGCGAAGCGGGCCCAGGATATTCTCACGTTTGAAGATCAGGTTCGGCTCGCCGAAATTTATGGATTGTCTGATCTCCCTCATCTGTTAGCCGTTGAACAATTTATGCAGCAGTATTTCCGGCATACGACGGGATTGCATGATCGGTGTCTGCGATTTCTTGAACAGGCACAGGAGCAGTCTTGGGTTGCTCGCATGCGACGGTGGTGGCCGCATTCGTTGATTGAGGATATGTTTCTCATACAAGACCATCGCCTTACCATTCCTTCAGAAAAATTACTGGGTGTCTTGGAAAGCCCTGTTTTGCTGCTGCGGTTATTTGAAATCTCTCAGGATCAAGCGGTGCCGATTGACTCCAGGATTTTAAATGAATTGTCTCAGCATTTAGTCACTGTGCCTAATGAACGGTTTCATACTGAGGAGGTGAGTCGGCTGTTCCGGCGAATTTTGAGTCGGCCCGGGCGAATTGGACACACCCTAGAAGCTATGCATCAAGCCAGTCTATTGGAAAAACTCGTTCCGGCATTTGCTCGAGTGCGAGGGCTCATGCAATTTAACCAATATCATAAATATACGGTTGATGAGCATAGTCTGCTGTCGGTCAAAGAAGCGGAACGTTTGCAGGAGGAGCAAGGGCTTGTTGGTGAGGTGTATCGCCAGATTGTAGACAAGGATATTTTCCACCTCGCGTTATTACTTCATGATTTAGGAAAAGGGCGACCCGGCGATCATTGTAAAATTGGACAAGAAATTACTCATAAAATGGCTGACCGATTGGGATTGTCAGAGAAGGAACGTGAGGTCCTGGCCTTTCTGGTGTTTCACCACTTAGTTATGTCCCATACAGCATTTCGCCGTGATCTGAATGATCCAAAGATTATTCAGGCCTTTGCACGAAAAATGAAAACTGTCGCCGTCCTCCAAAAAATGTTCATTCTTACCGTTGCAGATATTTCAGCGGTGGGGCCGGAAGTGATGACCAAATGGAAGGAATCGTTGTTGGGAGAACTCTATTCTCGAACGTATGAAGACATGGTGCAAGGAACAGGCGCTTCCAAACCGGCAGGTGAGAGCATCTTCCTTCAGCCAGCTGCTCGAAAAGCACTTCTTGAAACCTTAGCGACACAGGGGGCAGATAGTCCTGAGCCTGATGCTGGTTGGTCTTCATGGGTTGATGAGCAATTGGCGCAACTTCCAGATTGGTATGTGGCGTCTACGCCAGTTGAGCAAATGGCCGCACACCTCCTGGCTATGAGTCATTTATCAGTGAGGCCTATACATGTAGAGGGGCGGTTTAATACCGAATTAGGTATTTCTGAATATGTCCTTATCACCCGGGAACAAGCCAAACTCGGACTTTTTATGCAAGTTACTGGTGTTCTTGCTGCATTGGGTCTGGAAGTGCTGAATGCCCAGATTATGACATTGGATGATGGCACGGTGTTGGATCTATTTTCTGTGAACGATACGGATTGGGAGGGGCAGCCTTCGGACTATCGATTTAATGAAGTCTCTCATGAAATTCAGGCGGTCGTGCAAGAAGAACATTCGGTGGAGCAAGTGTTCCAGCGTCGCCGCCGTCTGGTCTTGGGCCGGAAATTTCCTACCGGACGTCGGCCGACGGAAGTCCTCATTGATAATGAGGTGTCCGATTCCTATACCGTGATTGATGTGTTTGCGGACGACAAATTAGGCCTCTTGTTTCTGCTCGCTAAAACCTTAGTGCAGTTGGACCTCTCGATCCATATGGCAAGGATTGGGACGCGATTAGATCAGGTGGTGGATGTATTTTATGTCACAACGGCCTCTGGGGAAAAAATTCAGGACCCTAGGCTTTGTGAACAGGTTCAAGCCGGTCTTCAAAACGCCGTTAATGTATTTCTGGATGAAGAGCAATAATCGAATGAGGGGATATGAGGTTGCTGGTGGCGAAAACCAGTAAAAGATCCCCTCACAAAGAATGTGACACCCCGAAAAGGTTAGGGTTGTGTCGGATATTGCGGATTAGCGGATAATTCATGAATCGCTTCGCACAGAATCCGTTCAGCCTCTCCATGCTGTTGGATTCCATGAGCCAGAAGAAATTTCCCGGTTTGCATCACAGTGTTAGTTAAATCATGATGGCATTTACAGTCTTCTCTTGTTCGGATATTCAAAAGCGTTGCCCCTGCAAAGGCGGCCATTCGTAACTCCATCCCTTCCCACAAGTCGCCGACTTCTTGTTGATAGGCATGGAGGACATTCTGAATAGCCTCCTGCCGGTTGCCTATTGCCGAGGCGAGGGCCCAATAGACCAAATGCCCCAAAAAGAACCCAAGGTCACAGGCTGGGTCCCCAATACTTGCGCTCAATTCAAAGTCGATTACGCCAATGGTTCCTTGCCCGATACGAATATTTTTGGGTTGATAATCAAGGTGGAAGAATCCTTTTTTTGTGGCAGCGAGACTTTGTTGTCGAAGAATCTGTAGATGGCTCAAGTCTTGTTCCGATACATGGGCGCCTCCAAGGTCAACTGTTCGCTGTGACAGGATGGTCTCCCAATGTTGGCGATCTTTTTTTTCTGATCCCCAAAAGGGTGGGATTGGGCTGGTAAGGCAATGACATTCCGACAGAAAGCCGATGACCTTTTGGGTGATGGTGGGATCGAAGATGCGATGTTGAAATTGGTGTTGAAGCGATTCGCCGAGAGGACAGACTTCAGTTAAGGCGAGGGTCCAGGTCGAGGGCTGAAAAAAGATAACCTCAGGAATGTTCACGGTCTGATTGTGTCGACAAGTTAGCCACTTAAGCACTCGATACTCCGCAGAAAGTCGTCGACGTGGCTTAGGTTTCATAGGCTGTCCAATGGTTCCCGAACCCACCGTATCTCCAGCATATTTAATGAAACCTCGTCGTCCGTCTGTGAAATGAATATGAAATACCTGGTCGATTTTCCCAGGAACGGTACATCGGATACCTTGAATAGCACCCAGGTTCATACCATGAACGAGGATGGAAAGCTTTTCTTGGAGAATCTCCTCCATCTCCTTTCTGCCATTTCGACAAAGTTTCCAGACCTTTGTGCGTTGAGCCAAACTCAGGTGTGACGGAAGAGCGGCGAAGAACTCCTTTTTCCCTTCTTCCCCTTGAGCCAGCTTGGCACGTAAGGTCGTGGCTCGAATGGGGAGCGACGCTGTGGGGG
>Ga0224496_10000952_pt1 | contig 18725 bp, 14 predicted proteins | sample SF_Jul11_sed_USG_2_FD_168127 | JGI IMG/M metagenome (GOLD analysis project Ga0224496, IMG submission 168127) | Sediment microbial communities from San Francisco Bay, California, United States - SF_Jul11_sed_USGS_8_1 | ecosystem: Environmental > Aquatic > Marine > Sediment | place: USA...
CGATTGAGTGACCTCGACTCCTCTAGGCCAGCGTGTGCTACCAGAGGTGTATTGGATATAGGCTAATTCTTGTGGAGCCAGTGGATCGAGCGGACCCTCAGCTTCTTTCAGGGAGGCAAATGTTTCAGGACCACCAATTAGAGCCAGATCAAGCTCAGTCGATGCTTCCTCTAAAAATGGTAAAAAGCCTTCTGGGGCCATGGCAATTGAGGCTTGGCAGTTTTGGAGTAGGCGTCTAAGTTGGGTGACATACGCCTGGTGCCCGCCTAAATGCAAAGAAATCGGTAGAGGAACTGGAATGAGACCGGCATACTGACAAGCGAAAAAAAATCGAATGAAATCAGGGGTGGTATCTGCGATTAAGGCGACCCGAGCTCCACGTGGGAGGCCTAAACCATTCAGCCTTCTGGCCAAATTTTGAGCCTGTTTTTGTAGATCAGCATAGGTAGCCACATGGGTTAATTTGCCTCTCCCAGAATAAAAATTACATCCTGTTTCCCCTGAAGCAGCATAGTCAAGGGCTTCTGAAAGTGTGGCAAAGTTCCCAGGTCTGAGTTCGATTTGATTATTAGTTGGAGTGGCGTTCATGTTGTCTCTAATGATGATTTATGGCAGTCGTATTCTCAATAAGTCGCTAAGCAGCATTGTAATGTTAAGCAATTATAATGCCATGAATGAAATTCAATAATTGACAAAGAATAAAGGGAAAGAGAGGACATTTTCCCATCTTCTATATAATCTGTAGCAAAAAAACAGCGAATTGAGTCTATTTAGCAACAGAAGGTGCTTGATTTACTTAGGTGAAAAATAGCAAGTATTTTTGTGACCCCAGCTGTTTTTGAGGTGAGTCAAAATTTCTTGGTTCATTTCCTGTGACGTTTCATTGGAATTTTTTAGGAGGGGTGGTCCAGGCCATCCATGGTCAAAGAAATGCTGATGGCAGAAAGTGCGTGTCGTTCCATAGCGAGGGATCACGTGGAAGTGGACATCAGGATCGACCATCATCAGCATGAGGTAATTTATTTTTTCATATGAAAAGGCTTTAGATAGACCCGCCTCGATTTCCCGAATAGCATAAGGAAGTTCCGCAAAGGCTTCAGGGCTTATTAATGAAAACTTGCTGGCGACATCTTGGCAAATTAACACAAGAGAGCCAAGCGTCACTTGCTGTGGTCTCAAGACCACAACCCATTTCTGATATTCTTTGACAAGGGTGTCAGGGTATCCGAACTTTTGCATGGTGGTGTTCATGAGTTCTCCTTAGTCGCAACGCCTCTTGGTTAATAAGGACGGAAAACCTTGAGGCGAGTATGAAAGGTTCCTATAATCAATTGACAGGCTTTCAATGTGTGAGCACCGACAGAAGGTCGCTTGCATCTAATTGGAATAAGGGGTAGCAAACGTATGTTAAAGAGCCGGTGGTACCAGCAGAAGTATCATCTCGATCGAATGTCATTTCGGGATCTCATATGGGCCTATGTGTCCTATCCAGGTATCCAGGTCTATTTCTTGTTGCTAATGGGAAGTAGTACATTGGGGATCATGGTGTATCGCCATGATCCGGGTTCTCCAATGCTTCTGGTTTTGAGCGTTGTGGGAACTTTCATGGCCTATCCCTTTGTGGAATATGGGGTGCATCGGTTTATTTTGCATGGACGGTATCTTTATCGATCGTCTTGGACGGCTGCCCTCTGGAAACGAATTCATTACGATCATCACCAGGATCCGAATGACTTGCGTGTCTTATTCGGAGCGTTGTCCACCACTCTTCCAACCATTGTCATTGCTACATTTCCGATTGGTATGAGTATAGCCGGTTGGGGAGGAGTTCCTTTTTCGTTTGCGACAGGGCTGGCGTGTTTTATGGTGTACGAATTATGTCATTGTATGCAACATTTACGAGTGACTCCTAAAAATAAATTTTTACGGCGGATCAAGCGCCATCATTTGTTGCATCATTTTCATAATGAGCAGGGGAACTTTGGCATCACCAGCGTGTTGTGTGATCGGATATTTGGCAGTTTGTATGGAAGTTCCGAGGACGTGCCGTTAAGTCAGACTGTTTCCAATTTGGGTTATGCGGACCAGGAGCGTTCTCACTATCCCTGGGTAGCCCAGTTATCCGAACAGAAGCAATAAGAGACAAATGGCTTTCGAGAACTATCACGCTCATTTCGCTCTATTCATCAACACTCCAGGTTCTCAATGGGGATGTAACGTTGGCTGGGGAAAGGCGTTTTGATTCGGGTTGAACCGGTCAGTGACCGTGCTTCCCTCAAGGAATTTATTCGCCTTCCCTGGAAGCTGTACCACTCTGATCCGCATTGGGTTCCCCCTTTACTTGTTGAACGTTTCCATACCTTTTCTCTGAAAAATCCCTATTTTCAGCATGCCCGGTGGCAATGCTGGACTGCCTATCGAGGGAGTGAACCGGTTGGTCGGATAAGTGCACAAATCGATGACTTGCATTTGAGCCGGTATAAGGATCAGACCGGGTTTTTTGGGTTGGTAGAAGCGGAACATGATGCCAGTGTTTTTCAAGCTCTTTTTCAGACTGCGGAAAAGTGGCTTCAGGCTCAAGGGATGACGGCTGTTCGCGGGCCATTTAATTTGTCAATCAATCAAGAATGCGGCCTGTTGGTGGATGGATTTGACTCTCCCCCCATGATTATGATGGGACATGCCAGGCCTTACTACCGCCAGTATATTGAACGAAATGCCTATGAAAAGGCGCAAGATCTGCTTGCCTATCGAATTGGAATTCATTTTACCTTTCCTCCTGGGGTTTGCCTGTTTCTCAAGAAAGCTAAAACCTCAATGCGCATTCGTCCGTTGCGACGGAAGCACTTGAAGGAGGATTTAGCTATCATCAAAGACATTTATGAAGAGGCTTGGTCGGAAAATTGGGGATTTCTTCCGTTTACCAATGCAGAGTTTTCCGAGATCGGACAACAGCTTAAACTATTGGTAGAAGATGATTTTGTGCAGATCGCTGAGATAGATGGAGAACCAACCGCGATGTTGGTCGCCTTTCCCAATATTCATGAGGTCATCCAGGATTTGAATGGGCGTCTTTTCCCATGGGGGTGGCTCAAGATCTTATGGCGACTGAAAGCTTCCTATCCTCAATCGGGTCGGGTGGCCTTAATGGGAGTTCGCAAGCGATTCCAATCCAGTCCGATGGGTGCGGCGATGGCCTATGGCTTGATTGAGGCTGTAAGGGAGGCCGGACTTCGAAAAAATATCCAGCAGATCGAAACGTCCTGGATTTTGGAAGATAATAAACGCATGCGGCACATTCTTGAATCTCTTGGAGCAGAGCCGTACAAGACGTATCGAATCTATGAGAAAAAACTTCAATGATCACGTTCGTCCTATCTGCGAGTACCTATGGGTCTTGACCACCAAACTGTCACGGCTCTGGTTTTGGCTGGGGCAAGAACCGATCGAGATCCCGTTGCCAAAATGGTCGGGGTATCGAATAAGGTCTTGGCACAGGTGGATGGTGAACCCATGGTATCCCGTGTATTGCAGGCCTTAGAAAAGTCCCACACGGTTGGAAAGAGAATTTTATGCGGACCTTCGTGGGAAACGGTTCAAGACAATCCTTTTCTCGTGGGGTTGGTTGAATCAGGAAAGGTTCAATGGGTTCAACCACAGCGAGGCCCAAGTTTAAGCGTGAAAAGCTTTTTAAGCGAGCATCCCCAGGAATTCCCTGTTTTGATTACGACTGCTGACCATGCCTTGTTGACTTCAGAGATGGTTGATTATTTTCTTCGAGAGGCGCAGACAGTGGGGGCGGATGTTGCTGTGGGACTTGTGCCGTATTCATTGGTGGTTGCGTCGTATCCCCAATCCAAACGAACGGTCAGTCGGTTCACGGGCGTAGGGTTCTGTGGGAGCAATCTATTTGGCCTATTTACACCAAAGGCCGAACGAATGGTGGAGTTTTGGAGTCACGTTGAGCGGGAACGCAAGCATCCTCTTCGCTTGATTCGAACCCTTGGGGGGCTGGTTCTGATCCGCTATGTGCTTGGCTGTTTATCCCTTTCCGAGGCATTGGATCGGCTTGGCCGGAGGCTGGATCTTCAAGTGAAGGAAGTCCTGCTTCCGTTTCCTGAAGCCGCTATTGATGTGGATACTCCTGAAGATCTTGCATTAGCAGAAAAAATCTTGATGGAACGCCGAAAAGGATAAGAAGGCATGAAGAGGGGGGCTTGCCTGTGAGCGGATATTGCATGAATTGGCATGTCTGGCATCCTCGTAAATCAGCCACGGGGAGAAATAGATGGAGAAATACTCAAAGGTTCACGCCTTTTTAACAGACGCTCAGCCTGTTCTAAATCGGAGGGGTTGTCGATCTCAGCCCAAATCAAGCCCTTGATGGAAAAGGTTGATACGTGGCCTTGTTGGGCCAATTCGTCGATGAGTGATAAATACCATTGGTTGAGTGCCTCCGGCTTTCGAATGCGTTGGTCCAACGTCGAACAAAATAACCGAGGTCCTTCGTCTTGAAACCGAATCATACCGATGGACTCCCCATTGACTTCCCCTATCGGGAGTGTTTTGCCGATGCGGACTAATTGTGTGTCACGCACGATCACTTTCATGTCGTCGGCATCGTAGTGAGATTTTTCATCGGTCACCAAGGTGATCGGGGCGGAGGGGGCTTGCAGCAGACCTGCCAGGACTGCTGATTCAAACAACGTGTCGCCATTAATTAATACAAAATCTTGGGTCATTTCATTCCGGGCAACCCAACAACTGATAAGGTTATCGGCCAGGGCAAAAAATGGATTGTAAATAGTATGAATGGACCTTGCCTCCACTTGCTTAGCCAGCAAGGTTTCGACTTTATCAGCTCCAAAGCCGACGACCACGTGAATTGAATCCATCCCTACTCGGAGCAGCTCCTGAACTTGCCACTCTAAAATGGAACGTCCATTAATGGTAACGGTGCATTTGGGTCGGTCGGTTGTTAACGGCAGCAACCGTTTTCCTTGTCCGGCACTTAAGATCACAGCTTTCATCGTGTGAAATCTCCTATCATGGGATGCCTAATGGGTAACGTTGCGTTGAGGTTCGTCGGATGTTAGTCAGATATCTAGTGCGAGAAGTTCTTAAGCCATCAGCTGTGGTCTGCGGGCTTTTGGTGGCGTTGTTTGCCGGATATAGTTGGGTCATCTTTTTATCCAAAGCCGTCAATGCGTTGTTGCCCGCGAATATGATTTTTACGTTAATTGTCTTAAAAGTGGGAATTGCCCTTGAGGTCTTAATGCCTATTTCGTTGTATTTCGGAGTTATTTTAGGGTTTGGTCGTTTGTATACCGATTCTGAAATGAAAGCCTTTATGGCGTGTGGTGTCAATCCGTATCGGATCCTTCTTACCGTTTTTTCCCTTTCCTGTTTTGTGGCGGTGCTTGTCAGCATATTTTCGTTGTATCTTCGCCCCTTGGCTTATGAGCATAGTTACCGGTTAAGAACCGAGGCCGAATCGGGTTTCCGAATTTCCAACGTGGATTCCGGGCAGTTCTATGAACGCCGTGACGGTTCTCTGGTGTTTTATGCGGAGGCAGTGGATTCAACGCGACACCGGCTGAGGGGAGTCTTTGTTCAGAGTGAGCATGGAGATGACTTGCAGGTCTTTTCGGCTACGGAAGCTCAAGAGCAAATGGATCCTCAAATCGGTGTCTCTATTCCGGTGCTCTTTGATGGATTCGAATATAAACTGACCAGGGAGGGAGAGATCAAGCATATTTCTGGTTTTTCACGGCTGGCGATCTACCCACAGGAGCTTATCACGGAGTATAGACGGAAAAGTGAATCCACACAAAATTTATTGAAATCCGATTCTCCCAAGGATATCGCAGAACTTCAATGGAGGTTTTCAACCCCATTTTCGGCTATTCTCATGGGGCTTTTAGGTGTGCCCTTAAGTCGCGCGTCTCCCAGACAGGGAAAATACGCCAAACTTTTTACAGCGACGATTATATTTTCAGCATATTACTTTACAGGGTTGATGGTGAAGACTCTTGTTGAACAGGGAACGCTACCTATTGTTCCCGGTCTGTGGTGGATTGTTCTTGCGTTAGGAGCCTTACTGGTTTTTTTATTGGTACCATCGCGTTTCACAAAAGTCATGTCTTAAAGAGGCCTGAGCTCATTCTCCTTAACTATCCTCAGGTAACCTGAACAGGGAATAGGAACATCTGAGAGCCTGACGTTCATCATGGGTTCCTCAATATCCTCATGAAAATTCTGAATCGGTATCTGGCCGTCAGTTTACTGAAAGGGTATCTTCCAGTGCTGGCGATTTTTTTGGCGGTATTCAGTCTAATTGTATTTGTTGAGGAACTGGATGAAGTGGGTAATGGTCGCTATACCTTTTTGAGCGCCACTGAGTTTTTGTTGCTGACCCTGCCAAGCCGGTTCATCTTTTTGGCCCCGTTTGTAGCTCTGTTAGGGAGTATCATGGCCTTAGGCGGCCTCGCCAATGGCCGGGAACTCATCGCGATGCAAGCCGGTGGGATCTCTCCCTATCAAATTGCCTGGTCGGTCATAAAGGTGGGGGCAGGGTTTATTCTGATTGTGGGTTTCTTAGAAGAGGTTGTCACGCCACCTTTGGACCAGGAGGCCCATTTGAAGCGATCGGTGGCTCTGTCAGATTCACGGACCTATAAAGGACAGCAGGGATTCTGGTTTCGGGAGGGAAGGCGCTTTGTCAGAATTCATGAGATACGCTATGGAGAGGTTCCGCAGGGCATCGATATCTTTGAATTCAATGAGGCGGGACAAATGACGACCTATATGCATGCCCAAGAGGCAGATATTGTGAACCCTCAGAAGTGGACGCTTAAAAATATTAAAAAACAGGCCATTCAGGGGTTTAGTGTTTCACAAGAGTTTCTGGCAAGTCTTGAATGGGATTCTCCACTTAAGCAAAATGAAGTGCGGTTGTTGACACTCCCTGCTTCCTCATTAGCCCCTTCTGAACTTTATCAATACATTGAGGTTTTAAAAAGGAAAAAGCAACATTCTCGCAGATATGAGTTGAGTTTTTGGGACAAACTTCTTATGCCCTTAAATACGGGGCTTATGATTTTAGTGGCGATACCGTTTGTCTTTGGTCCGTTGCGAATGGCCGCGGCGGGCAAGAGAGTCTTCATTGGATCCTTAGCAGGCTTGGGATATTACTTAATGACGGAAATTTTTAAATATGTTGGCCTCTTGTTCGGAGCGTCTCCTTTTTTGACAACAGCCGCTCCCTTCCTGATCCTGTCAGTTGTTACCCTTGTTTGTTGGCGGCGTTATGTACAGTAAAAAGATGTGGAAAGTATCATGGGGGATCATGCATGATTCGGAGCGAATGTGTTCATTTGCGGGTGATTATCCATGCGCAAAGGGAGCTGTCTAATATTCAGTTGGACTCCTATCGATCCGGCATATACAGACTCGTGGACGATGTCAGCTTTGTGCGGTTTCGGGCGTGGCTGTGAGATACTCGAAACCGACAATAGATCCGCCGGGGGAGCACTACATAAGGCTTTGTCCGCTCGTTCCTATTCGAAACTTAGATCGACTCTATTTTCTTAAAATGCATCAGAGATAAGGCGTGATGATTCTATGAGTGTGTATGCTTACATTGTGAATGACCCGAATGTTCGATTGTGGAATCTGACCTCTCGTACGCGGTATCAACGTATTTTAAATCGGATGGGGGTCCAGAATTTCCTGGATAACATCAACGAACTTCCATCTAATCATCCTGTTCTCATTATTCGGGGGGATTTTTTATATGATGAGCGAGTGTTCTCCTATCTCTTGAAGCACCCGAATGTCGTCCTGGAAGTTCAGGCTGGAGGTGGACTTCTGCCTGTCGCGGCGCATGTTGATTCTTCTCTGGCTTCCTCAACGTGGTGTGCCATGCAGCAGGAACGCACAGGAAAAATGGCGAATCTGCAATCCGTCAGTCTGAGGGACCTTTCGATTTCTTTTTCTAACGAATTGCGAAAATCTGATCATCCCTATGTATTCCCCATTTGCGAGGATAACCGGATGGCCCTGGAAGAACATTTATTTACGGGATCATACAAAGGGGTCACTGATCTGGTGACAAAATTTCTTTGGCCTGTTCCAGCTAAATGGGCCACTCGGCTTTGTGCGCTTTGGGGGATTTCACCGAATCAGGTGACCTCGTTGAGCTTAATGCTTGTCATTGCTGTGGGGATTTTGTTCGGATATGGATTATTGTTCTGGGGTCTTGTGCTGGGATGGGTGATGACGTTCCTTGATACGGTTGATGGAAAATTAGCTCGAGTGACCGTGACTTCAAGTAAATGGGGTAATATTTTTGATCATGGCATTGATTTAATCCACCCTCCCCTTTGGTATTTAGCCTGGGGAGTTGGTCTTCCCGCATTTGCACCTGCTCTCTCTTGGTTGACTCTGGAAATGACCTTTGGAATCATTTTAATCGGATATATTGTGGGACGAATGGTAGAAGGAATTTTTCAATGGTGGTTAGGAGGTTTTGTCATTTTTTGTTGGAAGCCCCTTGATTCCTATTTCAGGCTAATCACAGCTCGACGGAATCCAAACCTCATTTTATTAACTGGCAGCTTTCTTTTGGGACGCCCGGATTTAGGCTTGGAAGCAGTGGCGGTTTGGACAGTGGGCTCCACGATAATTCTTCTCACGAGGCTGCTCATGGCGGTTTGGGAAAAAGTCACGACAGGCTCCCTCACATCCTGGTTGGCTGAGATCGATCCGCTGAATCGAAATTCCTTGGAGGTTAGACTGTTTACGAATCCTCCTGCAACGTTAAAATAAGATAACAATCGTTCCGACCGATCAGACTCCCTTGTTGCCCAAAATCGCAGATTCGGTTGGTTTTTTCCTGACCATTTTCCGCTATTCCAAAGCTAGGCAGGCCTGAAATGCATATCGGGGTCCTCTATAATCCGCTCAGTGGGCGCAATAAACGGCAGCCTCTTCTCTTTCAAGGGGTGTACGCCCGGTATCCCGCAGTGCAATATGCTGAGGTCACCACTCCTGTGGATGTCATGAAAGCCCTCGAAGCATTTGCTCACAACCATGTGAATCTGGTTGTGGTGATTGGAGGAGATGGTACGGTCCACGCGACGGTGGATGTGTTGTTCAACTATCAACCTTTCTCAAAAATGCCGCTCCTGGCCGTTATCCCGGCAGGGACGGCGAATATGATTGCAGGGGATGTCGGACTGGGAAAATATGAAGAGGCCACACTGGAAAATCTTTTAGCATTGATGGTGTCTTCGCGACCTGTGATGGACCGTGTCAAGAGGCCAATTCTTCGAATTCGGTTCCCCTCTAACCAGAGGCCAATGCATGGGATGTTCTTCGGTGCCGGGGCTATTTATCATGGGACACAAATGGGGCGAGAGACCAAGCAGACAATTGGCCGTTTGGGGGAATTGGGAGCCGGCCTCATTCTTGCGAAATTCTTATTGGCGTTGGCCACGGGGTCGCGGAAGGGGCTTCAGCCGGTGACTGTGGGTGTAGCCACAGGAGAATCAACAATCAAGCATCGAGAGTATCTGGTGTTGTTGGTCACGACATTGGAACGGTTGTTTTTAGGGATGAGGCCATTTTGGAGCTCGACGATCGGGCCGTTACGATTTACCAGTTTAATGGTCCCTTATCGTTATTTATGGCGTGTGTTACCGGCTCTCCTGCGTGGGAAATCTCATCCTTTGGCTACAACCGATCATGGATATGTGAGTGAGAATCTTTTCGAGATTCGACTGACTTTAAACAGCGGATTTGTGTTGGATGGGGAAGTGTATTCGACGCCTCATCAGGAAGAGCCCATCATTCTTGAATTAGCTGGAGAACTCTCGTTTGTTCGTCTCTCCTCCGGAGTCAAATGAAGGTATCGCCTCTCGTGGTAGAGGTCGTGGCTCAACCGAATAGCCGGCCCATTCCCAAAGCCATTCGTCTTGTTGGAGATGCCTTATCGAAGAAGTATGGCCCATCTGCTTTGGGAGTGTTGTTGTATGGATCATGCCTACGGGCGGGAACCGATCATGACAGCTTGGTGGACTGTTATGTGTTGGTGGACCACTATAATTCGGTGTATCAGAAAGCTTGGCTGGCACTGTTCAATCGCTGGTTGCCCCCAAATGTATTCTATTGGGAAGTGCCAGTGGAGGAACGGATCGTCCGTGTGAAATATGCTGTGCTGTCTTTGGAAGATTTTGAGCGAAGCGTATCTCCTCAATGGTTTCATTCCTATTTTTGGGCAAGGTTTGCGCAACCAACGGTTCTGTTGGTTGTCTCATCCCAGACAATACGACAGCGAATTTTGAATGGGTTGGGAATGGCGGCCTTCACCTTTATCAGGAAAGCGCTCCCAAGGGTATCCGGCCGATTTACGGCCAGGAAACTTTGGAGTGTCGGGTTATCACTGAGTTACGGGGCAGAACTTCGCTCGGAATCTTCCGGGCGGGTGGATACTTTATGGAAAAGCGATGGCGATTATTATGAACAACTGACCCACGCTGTCCTTTCTTCTCATTTTCCGGGCATTCAGGTGGTACCACAACAAGAAGGTTGTGCTTATGTATTTGAGGGGGCAGGGTGGGAACGATTCAGTAATCGTTTGGGGTGGACCTTTCGTCGGTGGCAGGGGAAAATTTTGTCCGTCCTTCGACTCATAAAGGCGGCTTTCACCTTCCAAGGTGGCGTGGATTATCTCTTGTGGAAAATCGAGCGGCATTCCGGAGTCAAAATCGAATTAACTCCAGCGCAACGGCGGCATCCAATTTGGACCGGGCTGAGAACCTTTTGGCGGGTATACCGTCAAGGGGGGTTCCGATGAGGATTATTCATGGAGACAGAGAAAAGGGTTTCAGTTCCAAGGAATCCGTGCAAGTGTTGGTAAGGTGTATTCAGAAAAAGTGTGACAAGAACTGGAAATAGTCTTAAGCCCTACCGGAAAGGCTTTGAGGATGAGAGGGAGGGAACGATACGAAGAACAATGATTTTGATGGTTTTATTGATCCCGGTTGACCATATAACACGACACGATAGCTAACGAACGTTTAGCTGTGCTATCGGGGAATCCTTCCAATTCCAACGCGGCCGCCTCGACATATTCTCTTGCACGGACAGTGGCGTAGGCTAAAGAACCGAGTTTTTTCATGAGGACGAGGATGGCTTGCAAATCATGATCGTCCACTGAATGGGAGAGAATTTTTTCTGTGAGCCAGGTGCGTTCTAATGTGGAGCATGTTTGCAGTAGATGGAGCAGGGGAAGAGTAATCATGCCTTGGCGGATGTCCTGTCCCAAAGATTTCCCCAGCCGGCTCCGGTCTGCGGCATAATCCAAGCGATCATCAGCAAGTTGAAACGCCATTCCAAGGTGAAGGCCAAAACGATATAGCGCGGCTTGTTCTTCCAGCGAAGCTCCGGCAATAATTCCGCCGACTTTACAGGATGCGGCCACCAGAGTTGCGGTTTTATACTCGACAATCTTGAGATAGGCCGCTTCGGTCAGGTCGGGCTGGCTGTTGGCGCACAGTTGAAGTACTTCTCCCTCAGCCATTTTGCGACATGCATCGGCTAAGACTTCGTTGATCCCATGGTTATGGAAGGTGGCGATGAGCGCCATGGCTTGTGAATAGAGGTAATCTCCGACCAGAATGCTGGCTTGATTCCCCCAGATCCGTCTGGCAGTTTTTTGTCCGCGCCGGATATCGGCTTCATCCAGAACGTCGTCATGGAGGAGGGTGGCTGTGTGAATAAATTCAATGAGACTGCCAAGTAGAAGAAAGTCTTTTTCAATATACCCATACATCCTGGCGCCAAGGATGAGGAGGAGCGGCCGAATGCGTTTGCCTCCGCTATTCAGAATATGTCCGGCGACGGTATTAATGAGGGGGGCGTGGGAATGCAGATGTTTGTGAATCTGAACTTCGACCTCATTAAGGTCAGACTGGAAGGCATCCCACACATCTTCCATTGAATCCAGGTTTTTGACAGCTGGTTCATTTGGCATGGCGGCGATACTAGGGGGTCGCCTGTGGATTGTCAAGCTGAACCAACGCCTGGAAGCCGATCAAAAATCCCCCTCCAAAACAGGGAATGTTGAGGGAGATATTTCCTGGAGGAAACCGTTTACCTTGACAGATTTTTTGACCATCCATTAATGTTGTTGTTTACAATTTTGATTCGTTCTTCCCCTTTCTTCCATTACTCTCCGGGACCACACAACGGCAAAAATGGCCCATTGAGTCTATATAAGGGGTGGCGTGTCTCTTTTAACGATGACCAGCAAACTTTTTAAGTTTAAGGTGAACAGTGAAACAGGTGGATAATCGACCAGAGTTAAGTCTCCCGGGATTGCCTTCAGCTCAAGGCCTCTACCATCACGGGAATGAGCATGATGGCTGCGGGATCGGGTTTGTCGCTCATATCAAAGGGCAAAAATCCCATGATATTGTTGAAAAGGGGCTTCAGGTACTCGAGAATCTGACTCACCGTGGGGCACAAGGGTGTGATCCATGTACGGGAGATGGAGCAGGGATTCTCTCGCAAATTCCTCATAATTTTTTCCAACGGTCCGCTGTTGAAACCGGCATTGATCTGCCCACGGCCGGAGCCTATGGCGTTGGAATGGTATTTCTCCCGCAGGACCCAAAGGCACGCAAACAGTGCGAAGCTCTCTTTGAAGCCATCATACGGGAAGAGGGACAGGAGTTTTTGGGGTGGCGGGATGTGCCGGCCAAGGAAAATCAAATCGGGGCTCAGGCTCGGAAAACGATGCCCGTCATTCGGCAATTCTTTGTCGCACGGGCGTTATTGAATCCCACGCAGTTTGAACGCAAACTGTACGTCATTCGTAAGCGAATAACCCGGGCAGTTCGAGAATCGGCTCTACCCGGGCAAGAATGGGTTTACATATCCAGTCTGTCCTGCAACACGATTGTGTATAAGGGGATGCTGTTGCCAGAACAAGTTTCCTTGTTTTATCCCGATCTAGCGGATCCCACATTTACGTCGGCTTTGGCTGTGGTGCATTCTCGCTTTAGCACGAACACCTTTCCTACCTGGTCCCTGGCGCATCCCTATCGATATACGGTTCATAACGGGGAAATTAATACGCTGAAGGGGAATGTCAATTGGATGCGGGCTCGGCAGGGGAGGCTTGCTTCGGACCTGTTTGGGGATGACCTCAAAAAACTGTTTCCCATAATTGATGATTCCACCCAAAGCGATTCGGCCTGTCTGGATAATGCCATTGAATTTTTGGTCATGGCTGGCCGGTCATTACCTCATGCCATGATGATGCTGATTCCCGAACCGTGGGTGGGTAATCCACAAATGGATTTTGACCGGCGAGGGTTTTATGAATATCACGCGGCGGTCATGGAGCCGTGGGACGGACCGGCGGCAGTGTGTTTTACCGATGGGAAATTGGTCGGTGCGACCTTGGATCGAAATGGTCTTCGGCCATGTCGATACCAAATTACGAAGGATGATGTGGTCGTGTTGGCTTCAGAAGCCGGAGTGCTCCCCGCTGATCCTTCCACCATTCGAATGAAAGGTCGACTGCAACCGGGTCGGATGTTTGTTGTGGATACTATTCAAGGACGGATTCTTGACGATGAAGAAATTAAAGCAGAGATCACCAAACGCAAACCCTATCGACAATGGTTAACGCAATATCGAGTATCCCTGGATGAATTGCCCGAGCCACTCAATGTGCCTCAACCCGACCATCCGACACTGCGTCAACGCCAACAAGCGTTCGGGTATACTGTGGAAGAATTAAAAATGGTCTTGTTTCCCATGGCGGTGAATGGCGAAGAGCCCATTTCCTCGATGGGAACCGATACGCCCTTGGCGGTTTTGTCCGAACGGCCGCAACTCCTCTTCAAATACTTTAAGCAATTATTCGCTCAAGTCACGAATCCCCCAATTGATCCGATCCGAGAACATCTGGTGATGTCTCTGGTCACGAATATTGGTCCCAAGCCGAATGTTATTGCGGAGATTCCAGAGGCCTGCCGACGGATTAAATTACAGCAGCCGATTCTCAGTAATGTGGATCTGCAAAAAATTCGGATGATTGGAGATCCTCACTTTAAAAGTAAAACCCTTTCCTTACTCTTTAAAGTAGCGGAAGGGCCGGATGGCTTAGCTGCGGCTCTTGATCAGCTGTGTCAGCAAGCGTCGAAAGCCATTAAAGAGGGTGAGAAATTCTTGATTCTGAGCGATCGGGGAATTAATGCCGAATGGGCGCCAATCCCCAGTTTGTTAGGGGTATCGGCGGTCCATCATCACTTGGTTCGGGAAGAAACCCGTACGGAGGTCGGATTGATTCTGGAAACAGGGGAACCGCGTGATGTGCATCATTTTGCGTGTCTCATTGGATATGGGGCGGGGGCCATCAATCCTTATTTGGTGTTTGAGTCACTCGTGGATATGGAACGGGAGGGATTTTTCCCTGAAAGTGTCGATGCAGCGACGGCGGAATCGAAGTTTATCAAAGCGGTGAACAAAGGGTTGCTGAAAATTTTCTCTAAAATGGGCATCTCCACGGTCCAGTCCTATTGTGGAGCGCAAATTTTTGAAGTTATTGGCCTCAATACCAAGTTGATTGATCGGTTCTTCACCGGAACGGCTTCACGGATCGAGGGAATCGGTCTCAGCGACGTGGGAGAAGAGACGTTGCGCCGGCATGCGCTTGCCTACCGTCCGGTACCCGTGCGGCAATTAGATTTTGGCGGGGAAATTCACTACCGGATTCAGGGAGAGCATCATAATTGGAATCCCGAAACCATTTACAAGCTTCAGCATGCCACCCGTGCGAATGATGCCAAAACTTATGCGGATTTTGCGGCCTTGGTGAATACGGAGGACCAGCGGCGTTCTACGCTTCGCGGATTATTTGAGTTTAAGTGGGCCGCCGAATCGATCCCCCTTGAAGAAGTGGAGCCCGCCAGCGAAATTGTGAAACGCTTTACGACGGGTGCCATGTCGTTTGGGGCGATCAGTAAAGAAGCGCATGAGACATTGGCCATCGCGATGAATCGCCTGGGTGCCAAAAGCAATACCGGCGAGGGTGGCGAGGATCCAGAACGATTTAAGCCTTTGCCAAACGGGGATTCAAAAAATTCCTATATCAAGCAGGTGGCGTCCGGTCGCTTTGGGGTGACGGCGCATTATCTGGTGAATGCCAGGGAATTGCAGATTAAAATGGCTCAAGGGGCCAAACCGGGCGAAGGGGGTCAGTTGCCGGGACACAAGGTGGATGAAATTATTGCCAAACTGCGATATTCCACGCCAGGGGTTCAACTGATCTCTCCTCCCCCTCACCATGATATTTATTCGATTGAAGATTTGGCTCAATTAATTTTCGATCTCAAGAATTCGAATCCCGAAGCGGCGGTTTCCGTGAAGCTCGTGTCCGAAGTCGGGGTCGGTACTGTGGCGGCAGGGGTATCAAAGGCCCATGCCGATAAAGTTCTCATTAGCGGCGATTCAGGGGGGACGGGAGCGTCTCCCTTATCCTCCATTAAGTACGCGGGCATACCCTGGGAATTGGGTTTGGCCGAAACGCATCAGACATTGGTGCTTAATGACCTTCGTGGACGTATTCGAGTGGAAACCGATGGGCAGTTGAAAACTGGCCGTGATGTAGTTATCGCGACCTTGTTGGGGGCGGAAGAATTTGGTTTTTCAACAGCGCCCTTGATTGTCGAGGGGTGCATCATGATGAGGAAATGCCACCTCAACACCTGTCCGGTGGGAGTGGCCACGCAAGACGGGGAGCTACGCAAGCAGTTTACGGGAAAACCGGAACATGTTGTGAATTTCTTTATGTTTGTGGCGGAAGAGGTTCGCTCTCTGATGGCCAGGCTCGGGTTCAGGACTATGCGCGAGATGATTGGCCGTGTAGACAAGCTGAAAGTGCAAAAAGCTGTTGATCATTGGAAAGCCAAAGGACTGGATTTGTCTCCCTTATTGGTGAAGCCTGAGGTCGGTCCTGAAGTGGCCACCTCTTGCGTGCAAGAACAGGATCACGGACTGAAGGGAATTTTGGATAATCAATTAGTGGAATTGTGTCAACCTGCCATTGAACGGGGAGAACCTGTTTCGTTGGATCTGCCGATACGAAATGTGAACCGGACCACGGGTACTGTCCTGTCCAGCCACATTGCACGCAAGTACGGGACGGAGGGGCTTCCTCCCGATACGATTAAGATAAAATTTACCGGCTCGGCCGGACAATCCTTTGGAGCATTTTTGTCAAAGGGTATTACGTTAATCCTGGAAGGCGAGTCGAATGATTATTTGGGTAAGGGTCTTTCGGGAGGAACAATTATTGTGGTGCCGCCAAAGGGTGTGACTTATTTACCGGAAGACACCATTCTTATCGGGAACACGTCTTTGTATGGGGCGACCGGAGGAGAAGGGTATTTTTACGGTATTGCCGGTGAACGATTTGCTGTTCGGAATAGCGGTGCCCGCGCAGTTATCGATGGAACCGGCGATCATGGGTGCGAATATATGACCGGAGGTGTGGTGGTGGTTCTGGGAAAAACAGGACGTAATTTTGCGGCCGGCATGTCCGGAGGCGAAGCCTTTGTCTTGGACGAGGATGGACAATTCCCAGCGCGCTGCAATATGGGGATGGTGGAATTAGAGCCTGTCGCGTCACCTGAAGATAAACAGACTCTCCGTTTAATGGTTGAGGCTCATTTTCGATATACCCGAAGTGCCAATGCAAGCCGGGTTCTCGAATCCTGGGATACGATGTTGCCGAAATTTGTCAAAGTCATGCCGAGTGATTACAAACGAGTGCTACAGGAACGGAAAACCGCCTTGGCAAAAGAGCATGCTAAGCGGGGACGGGAGGCGGTGAGCCGTGGGTGATCCTCGTGGTTTTTTGAAATATAAACGGGAAGGACCGCAACGGCGGCCTGTTGAGCTTCGGGTCCGGGATTGGAGGGAGTTGTACGAACCGTTTCCCGACGAAAAGTTGAAAGTTCAAGGGGCCCGCTGCATGGACTGTGGTGTGCCATTTTGCCAAAGTCCCACTGGCTGTCCTGTGGTCAATCTGATCCCAGAATGGAATGATCTGGTGCATCGAGGCCGATGGAAAGATGCTCTCAAGGCTCTCCATGCAACCAATAACTTTCCTGAGTTCACCGGGCGGTTGTGCCCGGCTCCTTGTGAGTCGGCGTGTGTGTTGGGCATCAATAGCGATCCGGTTTCTATCCGCGTGATCGAGTGGAATATCATCGATAAAGGGTTCGAAGAAGGTTGGGTCGAGCCTGTGTTGCCGGTGGTCTCAACCGGGAAACGTATCGCGATTGTGGGCTCTGGTCCAGCAGGGTTGGCGGCGGCTCAACAATTAGTCCGAACTGGTCATGAAGTAACGGTATTGGAAAAAGCTGATCGGATTGGTGGATTGCTTCGCTATGGCATTCCCGATTTTAAAATGGAGAAGTGGGTGTTGGACCGGCGTTTGGAGCAGATGCGAAAAGAGGGGGTGCTATTCGAGCCTAGCGTGTGTGTCGGAGTTGATATGACCCTTGATGAATTACGTCGTGACTATGATGCGGTGCTGCTAGCGATAGGGGCTGAACAACCTCGGGAATTGCCTGTACCAGGGAGAGATCTCAAAGGCATTCATCTCGCCATGGACTATCTCACGCAACAGAATAAGCGAGTGGCCGGGGATACCGTTCCGGGAGAGCAAATATCGGCGAAAGGCAAACGGGTGGTGATTATCGGTGGCGGAGACACCGGTTCAGATTGTTTAGGCACGGCTCATCGTCAAGGGTGTGTGGAAGCGCATCAGTTTGAGTTGTTACCTGAACCGCCACCGACGAGGGCTGAGTCTACTCCATGGCCCTTATGGCCGATGCAATTACGGACGTCTCATGCCCATGAGGAAGGGTGTGATCGTGAATGGAGTATCTCAACCACTAAATTTTCTGGTCAGAATGGCCAAGTCACCAAATTGCATGCGACCCGGGTGAAATTTGAACAAAATAAGGTGATTTCTGTGCCTGGGTCCGAGGTAGATCTGGATGTTGACCTGGTGTTTTTAGCAATGGGGTTTGTGGGGCCTGTGAAAAGCGGCCTGTTGGATTCTCTGGGGCTCCAATATGATCCCCGGGGTAATGTGGCGGTTGACGAACACTTCATGACTAATGTGAATGGGGTGTTCGCAACTGGAGACACCAAGCGAGGTGCTTCCCTGATTGTCTGGGCGATCGCAGAAGGCAGAAAAGCTGCGGCTGGCGTCCACCACTATCTGCAAGCCGGAAAATCCTTCCGGGAACCCTGACTTCTTTCCCTTCCGATGGGCTTTTCCGCCTCCTTCCTCCATCTTTCCGCAATTTTTTCTAAAATTTGAGCTGCCCCTTCGCGTGTGAGATTTCTGTAAAAGACCAGCACGTATGTCAGGCATGTATCAAGAGTTTCTTCGGCGCGCAGGCAGGATTCCATTTTTGGGCCTTGGCTTGTCGGTAGATGTGTATTCCCCGGATATCGTTGAATTATGCCAGGAACTTCGAAATCGACAAATCTCGATGGCGTATCTTGAAATATTCCATGCGGCTTCCGAGGCCTTGGAGGTCGTTCGAGCGCGGCTTTCAGGCATTCCTCTGGCCTATCATGCAGAAGGGTTGTGGTTCACTCAGCCTGACTGGGAAACCGCGTATGCTGCT
>Ga0224496_10000954_pt1 | contig 18711 bp, 17 predicted proteins | sample SF_Jul11_sed_USG_2_FD_168127 | JGI IMG/M metagenome (GOLD analysis project Ga0224496, IMG submission 168127) | Sediment microbial communities from San Francisco Bay, California, United States - SF_Jul11_sed_USGS_8_1 | ecosystem: Environmental > Aquatic > Marine > Sediment | place: USA...
TGATTTCCAAGAATTGATGGATGAGAGTCGGGTTTGTGCCCGTGATGTCGTGTCGTTGTATCAAGATCTTTCCAGTTGGGCGAAGCCGTTGCTGCAGGTGGGATATGATCGAGTGGTCAATTTGACTTTTAATCGTCGCAGTGCCTTTTTGGTGAAGTATTTTGGATGTGCCGATGAGCGGGGAATGACGACTGCCCATGATGGAAGTTTTCTTGTGAAAAATCCCTGGATGAAATATTTTCTAGATTTCCAAGTCTATCGCCATGTGAATCGCTTTAATATCGTTGATCTGTTCGCGCTTGGGGGAAGCGGCCCAGGCAGCTTTCATCCCATCGAATTCATCGTGACTCATGAACTAGCTGATTGGGCGCGGACTTTTCTGCGGCTTTCTGGAACACCCAACCATTGGGTGGCTGTCCAAGTCGGTGCCAGTGATCCCATGAAAGCGTGGCGACCAGAATATTATGGACAATTGATGGCTCATCTCAGTCAAGAACGGAATGTGGGATTTCTGCTCATCGGTACAAAAAAAGAAGAGCCAACTGTAAAAGAAGCCTTGCAGGTCTATCGACAGGCCGGTGGGCAGGGAATCCTGTGTGAAGCTGTTGGGAAAACCTCCGTGCCAGAGGTTGTCGCGCTGTTACAGCAATGCCAACTGATGGTGACGAATGATACAGGGCCTATGCATATGGCTGTTGGGGTAAAGACGCCCGTTGTGAATATGTCGGTCGGACATGTGGATTTTCGCGAAACGGGCCCTTTTGGGCCAGGGCATTGGGTGGTGCAACCGGATATTGCATGTGGCCCTTGTGGATTCGACAAAGTTTGTCCTCATCACGCCTGTAAGGATCAGATTATTTCGCTGGAAATCGCGCAATTGTGTGCGCATCTGTTAGGCAAAGGAGCCTTGCCGAAATTCTCTTCTAAGATGCGGGTCTATGAGGGAGCGATCGATGAAGATCAACTTGGGACGTATGTGCTGCGATCCGGCCATGAACCAGCCCTTACGACTTGGTATGGAGCCTTTTGGCGGCGTTATTGGTATGAAATGTTTACTGGCCGGTGTAGTCAGAATTTCTTTTCTTCGAATGTTCCTCCCGATCATTCTGAGGTTGTAGGGTTGTGGCCGCAATTTGCCTCGCAGGTTGATGTTTTGTGTCAACAGGCTGAGGAGGTGCGGTCTCTCTGTAGGAAACAGCCGATACCTGTGCTGAACCTCAAGGAAGCACAACATCAATTAAAAGAACAAACTCTCGCTATGAAAGAACTAGTCAGGTCTTCCTACGCATTCGGGCCGCTGGTAGTGGCCTTCATTCGAGAGACCTTTAACTTAGAAGGGCAGACATTAATGGCAATGACGGAAGAATATGTAATCGCTTCTCATTCCTTGAAACAACGAGCGAAGCTCACATTTGGACAGTTCTCGCAGTACTCATCTGAACCTATAAGGAGGGAATTATATGCTGGTGCAATTGGATGAAGACAAATGGGAAGTGAGCGATACCGCCCAATTAGAAGAAGTCCTCGCCAATTTAAGTGATCGGGCTGAGGCTCAAGGTCGGTTGGTGACCAAACTCTATGTTGGTAATCGACCCATGACTGATCGGGAATTGGTGCCGCTTACGTTATCTCAGCTCGCAAGCAACTTCGGATCAATTTCCGCGAAAAGTGAAAGAATGGAGAGTCTTGTCAAGCAATCAGGTGAAACGGGAAAACAATTTGGGCGGCAGTTGCGAGCTGATGCCCAAAAAGTCCTGGAGGAATTTCGTCAGCGTCGTGGAGGTCTGCGCCATTTAGACCAATGGTTTGGGCAAATGGCTGATTATTTAGAATGGATACAAATTCAGCAATCCGTTGTTGGCTCACAACCGACTCAGTCCCAGAATTTGTCTCATTGGGTGAATGAACTCATGTTGGCTAGAAAAAGTGTTGACGAAGTGCGAGTGGCTGACATGTTGGAATATGAAGTGATTCCTCGGCTGCCACAATAAATTTTCAGCATCATTAAATGTCGCTGGATTAGCACGTTTTGTTCAGTTGTATGACAATCTTCAGGTACACGAAAAAAATGTACAGCATGATTAGGAAGCTTCTCAAGTTTTCTTCTTGATGGACGATAAGTAGGGCCAGACAACGAAATTGGTCACATTTACCAATCTCTAAGGAGGCCAGTCGGCTTATCTAACTTACTCTCCCTCAAGGGACGGATCCTTTGAGGCACAGCCATCAAGGAGGAATGTATGGCACTTATCGTTAACAACAACATCGCATCGATCACCGCCCAACGGAACTTGGGAATTTCCACAGCCCAGTTGCAAGGGTCAGTCGCCCGCCTGTCTTCAGGTTTACGAATCACCAAAGCTTCAGATGATGCTGCCGGTCTGGGTATTTCCGAAACCTTACGAGCTCAAATTCGTAGTATCAATCAAGCCGTTCGGAATTCCAACGATGGTATCAGTTTGCTGCAAATTGCCGACGGTGGTGCCGCGAATATCGGTGGCCTCTTGGCTCGCCTTCGGGAATTGGCGGAACAATCTGCCAGCGGCATTTTGGGTTCAAACGAACGATCTTTCTTGGATCAAGAATTTGTAGCCCTTCGGTCGGAAATTGACCGAATTTCCGCTGTGACGGAATTCAACGGAGTGAAGTTGCTCAGTGGGACAGGGAATGACTCCTTGTCTATTCAAATTGGTTTCCGTAGCTCAGCCAATGACACACTCACTCTTTCACTCAATGACTTGGATACCAGTCGGTTGAGCTTGACGAGTGTCAATGTGTCAACTTCGGTTAATGCCTTAAGCGCATTAAGCAATATTGACAGTGCCATTAGTGCTGTGGCGTCTGCCCGAGCCAATGTCGGGTCGTTGCAAAACAGAATTGATGCTGCAGTCCAAAATTTGGAAGTGGCGAATGAAAACGTGTCGGCTGCTGAATCGCGGATTCGGGATGCTGATATTGCCTTTGAAACGGCGTTATTCACTCGAAACCAAATTTTGGTTTCGGCTGGTACGTCAATCTTGGCGCAAGCCAATACCTTACCTCAGCAAGCCCTGTCCTTGCTGCAGTAAAAGGATATTTAGGAGGAGGCCAGGTCATATGACCTGGCCTCCATCCTGAATGAGGGGGTTACCCACAATGATCGCATCTATTTCACAAGGCGCTTCATCCGTGATTTCTCTGTCCGTTGGGCAAGAGATTCGTGTGCGCGACAATCAAAAGGTGGGAGTGATAGAAAAGCTACGACCCATAGATAAAAAGGCCGCTGACCAAAAAGAATCCACGGAACTTCAGGACGCTCAGGTCCCTAAAAATGCCCCGGAGCAGATTAAAGAAGTCGTCACCCGCCTGCAAACGACATTGCAGAATATTGAGCCAAAAATCGAACTCTCTGTCGATAAAGAATTAAAGCAAGTCATTATTCGTATTCTTGATAAAGAATCCGGTGAATTAATCCGACAAATACCTTCGGAGGAGGTGCTGGAGCTTGACCGGTTTTTTGCAGACCAGTCGGGCTTGTTCGTGGAAGAAGAAATTTAAGACCTACCCTCCGTGTGTAGGTTTTTCACATAAGAAGAATTTTCCTCAACTCAAATTATCCGGCTTGTGGCAATTTCATCGATGTGAGTGATTGTCGTTTTAGAGGGAGCAAGGAATGGCCTTAATCAGTTTTGGTGGACTAGGAAACGGTGTCGACTTTGGGCCGATTATCGACCTTCTCGTCCAAGCTGAACGCATTCCGATTGACCGAATCAATCAGCGAAAGCTGAATTTGCAAACCAAGCAAACCGATTTTGGGTTATTAGGTGGGAAATTACTTGGACTACAAAGTGCCGCCACTTCGCTCCGAACCCGTCTAAGTTTTGATAAAAATCAAGTCAGCGTGACATCTGCCAGTTCCCAAACATTATTGACAGCGAGTGTATCGTCGACTGCGGCTGCGGGGACGCATAAGGTCACGGTTAATCAATTAGCTTCTGCTCACCAGATTGTGTCTAAAGCCTCGACGGCCGTTTCCACCACGGATACGGATATTGTCAGTGGTGCTTCCGGTACGTTCTCTTTTTCGGTGGGGGGCGGCTCGACGCAAACAGTCAATCTGGATGCTAATGGGACATTGGAAGATTTGCGGAATGGCATTAATGATCTTGGTGCTGGAGTGAGTGCCTCTATTTTGAATACGGGTACAGAGGGCGTACCTGCCTATCGGCTCGTGTTGTCTTCAAATGATAGCGGTGCCAGTAATTCCATCACAATTTCTGCTGACGATACCGATTTAGATACTGTGACAACTGGCGTTGATACGTTTCAAGCTGCGCAAGATTCCCAAATTGTTTTGGGAGAAGGGGTTGGAGCCGTCACAATCGATCGCTCCAGTAATACGCTGACGGATGTGATTTCTGGGATTACCTTAAATTTACAGGCTGCAGATCTCGTTAATCCTGTAACGATTTCAGTGACACAAGACACGACGGCTGTGAAAGAAGGTATTTCGAATTTTGTGAGTGCGTACAACGAAGTGCAGAAGTTTGTGAATGAGCGGACGGTGTTTAATCTTGAAACCGGAGAACGGGGAATTTTTGTGGGAGATTCCCTGGCTCGAACCATTCTCGATCGTATACGACAATCGACGTTTTCTCAAATCAGTGGACTTACAACCTATACCAGTGCCTCTCAGATTGGGTTTGAAACGCAGACGGCGGATGGCACGATAAAACTCAACGAAACCACACTTGATGCGGCACTTAGCCAAAACTATTCAGCTGTTCGAGATTTGTTCGTTCAAAATCCCACAACTGGGACCGAAGGAATTGGGGAACTCGTGACTGATGCAGTTGATGCCTTGGATGACGTGGAATTTGGGGCTTTGACTCTTCGGCAGAATTCGCTCACGAGCCAAATCGATGATTTTGTCGAACAGATTTCGGTCAAGGAAGCTGCACTCCTTCGTTTTGAAGAACAACAACGAATAAAGTTTGGTAATTTAGATGGATTGTTGGCGAGCTTACAAAGTCAATTGGAGGCGTTAGCGACGTTGTCTCAACGAGCTCCAACGAGGTAATTCTTAAGGAAGGGAATGACGAATGACTGCTGGTGCTCAAGCCTATGCAAACACCCAAATTTCGACCTCGTCTTCAGTGCAAGTGGTGGTTCTTTTGTATGACGGGGCGATTTCCTCAATGAAATTGGCCCAAGAGGGTATGGTGGCTCACAATTTCCATGATAAGGCCCGTTTTCTTGATCGAGCGCTTCGAGTCGTTGGGGAGCTGTCGGCTTCCTTAAATATGGAAGAAGGTGGGGCTATTGCCAAGGATTTGCGACGTCTATATGAATATATTCAGTATGAATTGACTCAAGCTAATCTGAAAAACGAACCGGGTCGTTTAGAATCTCCCATCCGATGTATGAGTGAGATTAGGCAAGCCTGGCAGGAATTGGCGATGCAAGGGGCCAAGCCACAAGCGGTCGGGATGTAACGGAATGAGCCCATCAACTCAAGAAGAAGATGCCTTGGAGCAATTGACCAGTATGGCTATGGAGGCTGCGACACAAGGGAAGTGGGACTTTGTCGCCCAGTTCTATGATCGCCGCGCCAGAATTGGTACTCTTGGTTCCGTCTCTAAGGAAGTTGCCATAAAACTCATGCAGTACGATCAATGGATCATGGCCCGTATTCTAGAAGTGCAAACTCTCGTACAGCAACAGCTTGGAGAAGCACAACAACATCGTCGTAGCCTTGAGGGATTGAAGCGACAATGGGTTACCCATCAGCCTGTCCAAGCTCAACATCGCCTGAGCATCTGACATCTTCGATTCACTTAATCCAGAATCATAGTTTACGCGTGATTCCCGTTATCCTCTTTCTTCTACAAAAATCCCTGAGTCGCTCATCTCAATTATAGGTCTGGTTCTGTCAAAGAATTGACGAATTGATGCCATGCTGTCAGGGAAAGAGACATCCGCAATCATTCTTTACTGAAAAAAAACGGGTTTTTGAAGGTTTCATCGAGATTCTCGTTTTGATGTTTTAGGTACAACAATTGCGAAAGTAAATAAGGTCAGAGAATTAAATAAGAACCAATTTGCCGAGTAAATCGTTGATCAAGTTGTTCATACGTTAGGATCAATATGAGAACTCATCATGCGATTGCAACAAACACTTCAGTCTGTTCTACCACAGGAGATTTGGCCACCATTGGAACATTACTGCATTCGCTTTCCAATAAACTGTTGCCTATTGTGGTGTTTTCGGAATTAGCGCTCCGGCGATGTGAAGATATCCAACTCAAGTCGCAATTGGAAAAAATTCATGGAGCTGCTGAAGAAGCGCGCGATCTTCTTATTGAAATCCGGAAGCTTCAAGGGAAGGCAGCACCCTAAATGATCTACCTGATTGAAACAACCAGCGTTGTTGCCCCTGTGTCATCAGAACAATTTGGTGTCGTGAGCCCGACACTATTTGAAGGTGTGAAGGTGACCAAAGATGGATAATAGCCTTATTGCTTCTGAAGATCGTCGGCAGGACTGTCGTGCGGATATTCCTGTTTGTCTGTGGATTGAGCTGCCACTGGCATTTTCTTATGAGCCCGTTGAGCTTGATGCGGCCGCGTTTAGTCAGTGGCAATGGGAAGAGTTGGCAGTGTCTCCCGATCTTGTGAGGGCCATGGTCGACGAAAATGATTTGACCATTCGTGATCCGTTACTGTTACAAATGGTGACCCGCATTGATTGGATGCTCACATCAATTCTTCGGACCCTGGGAAAAGACAGAAATTTGAAACGGGCCATTCCGGAATTGGCAAAAGTGAATCTCAGTGGATCTGGGATTCGTTTCTTTTCTGAACAAGAATTTCCTGTTGATTCCTTCCTTGTGTTGAGGCTGATCTTGCGTCCTTTTATCCCAATGCAGGCTGTCGGAAAGATCATTCGAATTGAACCTACACAAAAAGGGGAAGCTGTGGGATTTGAGATTGCTGTTGAATTTACGCAAATAGCTCCAGATGATCGTGAAGCCATTATCCGCCATGTCCTGCGCTCAGAAGCCACTCTTCAGCGTCTTCGACATAAGCACCCCGCTGATTCTGTCATTGGGTAACACGAGAAATTGGATCAGCTTCCTTGGGTGTTGTGTTATTGGGTTGTGCGGATGTCAGGGAATCCTCACCGGCTCAGAGCAATCCAACGTAGACTCGTTTCTTTCCTCCCCCGTTGAAACACCTCGTACCCGTCCTCTCGATCCTCCCTACACGCTGGCAATTCTTCCCTTAGATAATTTGAGCTCCAATCCTAAGCTGCACTGGTTAGGTCGAAGTTTGTCAGAAATGTTGACGAATGATTTAGCTGCTTGGCCGTCTCTCTCCATTGTCGCGCGGGAAGCCTTAGGTCCCGTTCTTCGAGAACAGTGGCTTCAGCAGAGAGAATTTTCTACTCCCGTTGCACCGGTCTCTCTAGGGCATATTCAAGGTGTACGCTATTTGGTGCGTGGCGGGTTCTATCAACATAAGGACCTGTTGACCATCAATCTGCAAATCGTCGATGTTGAAACGGGGGCGGTCGTGGGGGCGTTGAAGGTTTACGGGCCTGAAGGAGACATTCCACGATTAGAACATGATCTCGTGAGGCAAATGCTTGCTGTCTTTGATTCTTCAGTCGATTCTACCACGAATGGTATTTCCGGTCAGTTGGAAGAAGACACCCCTAAGCCTGATGGGCAGAATCTTAAGGAAAAAAAGGATCGCCATCATTCGACGCCAACGGGGTTGTTTGGGAAACATTCGGTGCATCAACTTGATGTACAGTTATCTCTTGAACGTGTTACTCAACAACGCATTCAAGCCTATCAAGCCGCCGAAGCCTTTTGGCGGGATGGGTGGTCTATTGAAATTGGCCAGCCCACGTATCATGTTTGGCAGTTTTCCGAAAATTCTCATGTACGTACGCCGCTGCTTGGCCTCCCGTTTTCCCTATTTATGCAGCCGAATGCCATGGCTGATGTGTTGAAGCCAGTGGGAGGAGGGGACCCTATCTCGTTGGTCCATCTTGAATCAAATGGATTGGTAAAGGAATCGACAGATCACACGGGAGTCGGCCAATTATTCCTTGAACAGGTGCGTCAGCCACAGAGAATATATGTCCGAGCTCTCAACGAACAAGGGGAACTGATGGCAGTTTTTTCGAAGTGGTCTTGGCAATCAGGAGGGATTCTTTACAATCCGAGTCCCGACGAAATATTTTTTCCTCTGTGGCCTCAGCCATTTATCAGTGGAGTAGCTGAATTTCCTGTGGCATGGGTTGAACGAGGTGGGCAACATGTAACGTTTGATGTGGTCATCCTGCCAATTCCTGATGAAGAGGTTACTCTTGTTCTCGAGCCTATTCTTGCAGATGGAGCTGGAGAGCCGGACGATCATTCGACCTCCCTTGAAGAGGTAGACGTTCTTGGGCCATTACAAAATTGGATCCGAATGAAATGGAACCCGCCCATTTCAGAAGCCCTGCCGGTTGACGGGTATTTGCCAACAAATACGCAGACCGTGAATGCTCTCTTGCATGTGCATGCTGGAAAAATTGCCAGGGTTCAATTTCTTAATGCTTCTCCTAATCCACTTTTTTCTCGAAGCCTTGAAGAACTCAGGTCTGACCTCCTGGGATACTGTTTGAGTTGTCAAAATGCAGAAAAGGGTTCTTCCAGCCCCACTCCTCACACAATTCGTCTCCAATTGACGTTGGTGAAAGATCTTCATGGCCTTCGATTCGGATCCCGTACTCCCTAACCACATTTCTGATATCCCGCCAGACGGATGTATTGCCGGTTATGAAGGGTTCAACAACTTAGGCCAATGCGTCTGCAAGGTTTTTTCTGCGGCTTCTGCCAGGACCTCATCCAGGGAATGGTCTTGACTGAACACTCGTAAGGTGATCATTCGTGCAGGCAAATGTTGGAGATACGTTTGCAAGCTTTCCTTTTCAACCCGACCTGTTGCCGGATTCCATACGAAAATTTGAAATCCTCCCATGTTTAACAAGTTAATGGGTCTCGGGTCTTTATGGGCAAAGTCGACTCGAATATCCGTACTCCGCCATTTTTTCGGAAGGGCTTGGCGTATTCGTGATAAAAAGACCTGCGGTTGAAAGGACGACGATCCCTGGGGGATAGGCAGGAGAAGGCTGAAGGCAGTCTTCCATTTGACATGCCTTCCTAAAATTTTAGCCCATTCGTCGCCGAGTTGACGTTTTTTGAGAGAGCGGGACTTTGGCCAGGATCGAACGGTCTCGATGACGTGCCAATCGGTCAGATGTAAATACCGAGATAAAGCCTCGAGAGGATTGTGAGGAAACAGGAGTTCCATGGTTGGCTGGAAAATTTCTTGGAGATGTATATCGATCGCACGTGTGGTGCGATGGTAATACACATTGGCATAGAGGTAGAGCCTGGCATGCAGGAACATTTGGAGGGCAGATAATCCTGAATGATGAATCGTCAGACCGTGGGACGAAAAAAAGGTGTAATGCAGGAGGCGTTCAATATCGACAGGGCCAACGGCCACTCCGCACATATACGAATCTCTTAAGACATAGTCACAATTATCCGGGGTGAAAATTCCCCCCAGGAGTGGTCGTAGCGCGATGACCCATGGCGGCAACCCTTTGGTCAGTTGGTGAGGATCTTTGAGTATGAGAAATGCCATGTGTTCGGAATTGAGCTGTTCCCCTGGTGCAAAAGGCCCTGATGGACTGCGTTGAATGTTTTGAATTATTGGTGCGAGGTGATCGCGAATGATGTGTTGCCCCAAAATTTCGTGTGTGAGGTGGTATTGATTGAGAAAGTGATGGTCGAAAAAATGGCAAAAGGGTCCATGCCCAATATCATGAAGTAGAGCCGTGATTCGGATAAATTCTTCAAGGAATGGCAGGGAAGGAAGGTTCGGGATAATTTGGCGCAGCGAGGGATAGAGCTTGGTCATAAAGCGTCCTGCCAAATGCATGGTCCCCAACGAATGCTGAAACCGGGTATGTTCCGCCCCAGGATACACCCAATGGGCACTTTGGAGTTGGAGGATGTAGCGAAGACGTTGCACCCAAGGCGAGTCAATCAGATCTTTTTCTGTCTGTTCGACCCGCGTGGCGTGTGGGTAGGGAACCGTGATTGAAATGTAGCCATGGATAGGATCTGCCAGAAGGGCGACTCCATCAAAGGGAGAGGAAGATGGTTCAGTGGAGGACATTCAAGTCGGTCTGGTCTCTTAAAGATTGCAGCTAAACGGAGATCCTATATGTGTGTTTCGGATGATGGATGGTGCGTCATACTTCGGTATCGTGTAATGGTCCATCGCATGAGTGGATAGGCTATGAGCGAGGCAAAGACAGCAAGGGTACAGGCGCCCACGAGAAATGGAATGAGATAAGGCGCCAGCATGTCAAAAAGATTGTCCATGGTAAGCTCGCTCCATTCAATGGTTGGGTGAGTCGCATCTCCCATCAAAAAAACTCCAGTATAGAGACTGGCGGCTAGAATCGGGATAAGCGTCCATGGGTTGTTGATGAACGACCCGAGAAAGATTGCTACATAATTTAACCGAAACATCCAGGCGCAAAATACCGCGCTGACTGTATGAAACAAATAATGGGGAGCAAAGGCAATAAAAACGCCCGTGGCGAAAGCCAGGGCGGTTCGATGAGGGGTTTCTTGAAGATGGAGAACCTGTGTCAGGCGCTGGCGAAGAGACTCCACACTTAGCATGAAGGACACGTCGCTTGGGAGTTATTGAGAAAAATGTTCATAGCTTTTCGGTACCAACTCGTCCTGTGTGTGATCATCTTGTTCTATTCGGATACCGAACCGCTTAGGTTGAATCATCCCGATTTGGGTGATAGGTATTCTTCCCTTTTTAGCACATTTTTCGAACTCACGCTGCCATTTTGGAGGAATGGTGAACAGTAACTCGTAATCTTCCCCTCCATGAAGGCTCCAGTGTAGCGGATTGGCTCGAATTCGTTTTGCATAACGTTGCATCTCTTGAGACATGGGGATTTGTCCACTGAAAATTAATGCGCCGGTTCGGCTTTGTCGGCAGAGATGTCCTATGTCCCCAGACAATCCATCTGAAAGATCCATGGCAGCGGAGGCATAGGGTTGAGATGCCAGTAGTTGGCCGAGGGCAATACGGGCCGTGGGTCGCAAATGCCGTTGTAATAAATAGGTCATCGGTTTCGAGAGGGTCCAGGGTTTGGGGGGGCGTGTGTATTTCTTTAAGTAAGCGAGCCCTGCTGCCGAGTCGCCAAGTGTGCCGCTCACATAGATGAGATCGCCAATCTTTGCGCCTTGCCGAGTCAGAATATGTTCAGGATGAACCTGCCCGATAATCGTGATGGCAATAAATAAAGAGGAGGGTGAAGAAGATGTATCCCCTCCAAGCAGTTGCACCTTAAAGGGTCGACAAGGAACAGCTAGGCCCCGATAAAACTCCTGCCAATCATGGTTAGTCAGAGATGGAGGTAACGCGATAGCGACAAATATGCCCGTTGGGGTGGCCCCCATGGCAGCGAGGTCACTGAGATTGGCGACGGCCGCTTTATACCCAATATCAAAAAGTGTCGCGGTCTTTTTCGTGAAGTGGATTTCTTCAACAAGAAGATCCGTTGAGATGACGATTTGCTGTTGCGGAGAGGGAGACAAGACGGCCGCATCATCTCCTGTTCCGACTGTGGGACGACATCCCTGTGTGGTGAATTGACGAGGAATCGATTGAATGAGTTGGAATTCCCCAAGATTTGAAAGGCGCGCCGATTGGCGGTTTTGGGACATAACGGGTGGCTCAGGAAGCCTTGGTCACCTTGTGACGTACTGGTGTTCTTACGTGGCCAGATGCCACTTTTTTTCGACGTCCTGAAGTGGCTTGAGAAGACAGTGGAGCCGTTTTGAGTTTTGGTCGGCCTTTGGTGCAAAGTGCGGCTTCCAGGACTTCTAACATGGTATCCACGAAAATAAATTGCAGCCCTCGTAGGAGATGTTTCGGGATATCGTCCAAATCTTTCTGATTGCGTTTGGGGATAATAATGGTTTGGATGTGCGCCCGTTTGGCTGCCAGGACCTTTTCCTTTAACCCTCCGATGGGGAGAATGCGGCCCCGCAAGGTGATTTCTCCGGTCATGGCGATATCGCGTTTGACGGGCAACTGACTGAGACAGGACGCCAAGGCCGTGCCAATGGTGATCCCAGCAGATGGGCCATCTTTAGGGATGGCGCCTGCTGGGACATGGATATGGATATCCTGTTTGGGAAAAAGGCTTGAATCAATTCCTAATCGAGTCGCTTGCGATCGGATATAGCTCAAGGCGGCATGAGCCGATTCCTTCATGACTTCTCCCAGGTGGCCCGTTAATGTCAATTGCCCTTTGCCTTTGATGACAGAAGCCTCCACATATAAGACATCCCCGCCAGTTTCGGTCCAGGCGAGTCCGGTGGAAAGACCTACTTCATCTTTTTCTTGTTCCTGTTCCGGAATGAATTTTGGAACACCCAAGTATTGATGCAAATTTTTCGGTGTCACACGATATTGTTTGATTGTCCCTTCTGCAATGCGTTTGGCAATCTTGCGCATAATATTGGCCAGTTCCCGCTCCAGGTTTCGAACCCCGGCTTCTTTGGTGTATTGCGAAATGATTTGCGTTAAGCAGGTGTCCGTGAGGTGAAGATGTTGATTGGTGATCCCATGTTCCTCTAATTGCCGAGGGATGAGGTAACGTTGAGCAATGCCATATTTCTCTTCCTCGGAATAGCCTGGGATTTCAATAATTTCCATACGGTCGCGTAAGGCGGAGAGAATAGGATCCGTCAAATTGGCCGTGGTAATAAACATGACAGCGCTCAAGTCAACGGGGACTCCAAGATAATGATCGACAAATGCATTGTTTTGTTCGGGATCTAAGACTTCCAGCAAGGCCGCTGAGGGATCCCCCCGAAAGTCCATCCCAATTTTATCGACTTCATCGAGCATAAAAACGGGATTGATGGTGCCGGCGTGTTTGAGTCCCTGAATAATACGTCCGGGAAGCGCTCCAACATAGGTGCGACGATGCCCGCGAATCTCTGCTTCATCTCGTGTTCCTCCAAGACTCATGCGGACAAATTCACGCCCAAGGGCTCGCGCAATAGATTTGCCTAATGAAGTTTTGCCCACGCCGGGTGGTCCCACAAAGCACAAGATGGGCCCTTTCATTTTGGCTTTGAGTTTACAAACGGCTAAATATTCTAAAATCCGTTCTTTGACACGTTCCAAATCGTAATGATCTTCATGCAGGACCTTCGCGGCTTGGCCAATGTCCAAATTATCCGTCGAACGCCGGCTCCATGGTACTTCCACTAGCCATTCCAGATAGGTGCGAATCGTGCCCGCTTCAGCGGAGTCCTGATGCATTTTCTCCAGGCGTTTGAGTTGTTTTTCCGCCTCTTTAAGGACATTTTCTGGCATCTTGGCTTCTTGGATGCGATGGCGAAAATCCGTGACTTCTTCCGTGCGATCATCCAGATCGCCTAATTCTTTTTGAATCGCTTTTAATTGTTCACGGAGAAAGTATTCGCGTTGGGTTTTGTCCATCTCGCCTTTGGCTTCGGCTTGGATCTTCTGCTGCATCGACAAGACTTCTAGCTCTTTGTTCAAAATGTCAATCACTCGTTTGAGACGAATCAGTGGGTCCTCAATTTCTAATACCTCTTGAGTGAACTCAATTTTAAGTCCCAGGTTGGAAGCGATAATATCCGCGAGGCGACCGGGGTCATCCAGGTTTTCAATGACGGTTAACACATCGGGCATAATGACTTTGCCCGAACTCAGTAATTTTTCTAAGGCATTGCGAGCGGACCGAATAATGGCTTCATGTTCTATGGGAGACATTGCGGCAGGTTTTTCGGTAATCGTTTCGATATGGACGGAAAAATACGGATCGGATTGAGTGAAGTCTTTGATGCGAGCTTTGGCTAAGCCCTGCACTAAGATCTTGATACGTCCGTCCGGGAGTTTGAGCATGCGCATGATCACGCCAACGGTGCCCATACCATGAAGATCTTCGGAGGACGGTTGTTCGACTTCTTGATTTTTTTGCGTGGCGAGAAAGATCAAGCGATCAGATGACAGTGCGGCTTCAATGGCCTTTATGGATAGGTCGCGCCCGACAAAAAGCGGGAGAACCATATACGGAAAGATGACGATGTCACGAACCGGCAGAAGCGGTAATTCATCAGGAATATGTTCGATTGAGGGCGTGGCCAGATCGGAGGTGTCTTCTGTCATAACGGGATAACCATGGGATTCATGATAGCGGCAAACAAGGAAGAACCGTGAAGGTGGCGCACCAGACTTTCTTGATACACAATTTTCGATACTAGGAGAAGGTGAAAAAAGTTGTCAAGGTTTAATGCCGCTAATGATATTTAGCGTCCAGCCCAACTGGATCTGTTTTGGTCGGTTGAGCTTTACAAGGAAACGGTTCCTGAATATAATCTCACATCTATCAGTTGCAGAATTCCCGACCTCTTGAGTCGGGGCTTATCCCCACGTGTCGGCCAATCAGCACAATTTTACGGTAGGGGATCCATTCAAGAACATCGTCACGCCTTTTGTTGATCCTGTATTCCCTTCTGGACATTCTTCTTGCGCCTTTCCCACCTTTATCAGTCACGGTTTATGCCTTCACTATTCTCTGGATCGGATCATTTCAATGTTGTGAAGTGGGATCACCTGCTCATTTTTCAAGGGCTTTCCGGAATTCCACGAACATTCTTTCTTGTTTTTATGGTGATTTTTGGCTGTGTGAACCCCATATGGGCACAGAGTTCGGCAAATACTATCCAGCGTATTGAGATAGAAGGGAATCGTCATATTGAACGGCAGGCGATTGTTGGGAAGTTGGCGATTCAAGTAGGCGAACCGTTTTCTCCAGAACAGATTCGTAAAGAAATTCAGAACATCTATAGTATGGGGTTTTTTGAAGAAGTGGATGTGGACACCCAGTTGGTCGCTAACGAGGTGGTTGTGGTTTTTCAGGTAAAGGAGAAGCCCTTTACCGTTGAGGTAATCTATGACGGAAACGACGAATTATCTGACGATAAGCTTGGCGAAAAAAATGCCATTAGAAGCCAGACCTTTCTTGACCAGGAACAAGTGAAAGTTTCGGTCGAGCATTTCCGGAAGCTCTATCAGGAAAAAGGCTATTTTCATGCTCAGATTGTCCCGATTGTGGATTTGATTGAAGAAGGACAAGCGCGCCTCACCTATTATATCGAGGAAGGGAAGCAGGCGCATATCCAAACCATCGGTTTTGAAGGTCGAAATGTACTGAAGGAAAAACAACTCATTCAATTTATGGCGAACCAAGAATATTCTTGGCCGTGGTCTATTTTTTCCGATGCCGGTATTTTGCGTCGAGATGAAGTGCCCAATGATGTTGAGCGAATTAAGGAAGTTTATATGAATAAAGGGTACCTCGATATTCAGGTCGGTATGCCTCGCATTGATTTAGATGACACGAAAGAATGGTTTACCCTTGTATTCCCTATTGTTGAGGGAGAGCCCTATATTGTGAGTCAGATCCAGTATAAGGGGAATACGGTGTTTTCTGAAGATGAATTGAGAGAGGGGCTTGCCATACAATCCGGTGATGTCTTTCAGCGCGTGAAAATCCGAGATGAAATTACCCGTTTAACAGACCTTTATGGGAGTCGAGGGTACGCCTTTACCGAAGCGACACCCTCAATTGAACCTGATCCGGCGACTCGCAGTGCGCGTGTTGGTTTTTCAATTGATGAAGGCGAAATGGTGCGAATCAAAGATATTCGCATTACCGGTAATAATAAGACGCGTGACAATGTCATTCGTCGGGAGCTTCGGGTGGCTGAACGCGACATGATCGACTCTCCCGCTATAAAAAGGAGTTTTGAGCGACTGAATAACCTCAACTTTTTTGAAACGGTCGAAATTCTGCCAAAACAACTTGCGCCTGGTGAAGTGGACTTAGATGTCAAAGTCAAAGAAAAACCAACGGGGGCCTTTAGCATTGGTGGAGGGTTCAGTACCTTGGATCAGTTTACCCTCATTGCCGATATTTCAGAAGGGAATTTTTTAGGCCTTGGATATCTGGCAAAGATTCGAGGACAATTGGGTGGACGTCGTACATTGGGCATTCTTACCTTTCGAAATCCCGCTATTTTTGATACCTTAACTTCTGCTCAGTTTGATGGGTTCCGCACGCGTACAAATTTTTTAACCTACGATGAAACAAAAATTGGTGCCAACCTGACATTTGGTCGTGGGTTTTCCGAGTTCATTACGGGGACCTTTACCCTTGTTGCGGAGCAAATCAAGATTCGTGACGTCGATTCAAGGGCCCCTGATATTATTAAAGATCAGAAAGGTACGCAGTCCACGACTGGATTTCGGGCAAGTTTGTTCCGAGATTCACGGGATTTTTTCTTAGATCCCAGAAAAGGCATGCGAGTTGGTGTTCGAACGAGTCTTGGCACAGATCTATTTGGAGGGTCTAACAATTTTTATAGTGGGTCTTTCGATCTCTTGAAATTTACTCCGCTACCATTTTGGGATTTTCGTCATTCCATTCGAGGGCGGATTGGGTATGGTGCCGGATTTGGCGGGGAGCAACTTCCTGTTCCTGAGTTTTTTTTCGTAGGCGGTATTAATACTGTGCGGGGCTTTAAATTTGGCCGTGCAGGGCCAGTCACTTCTAGGAACGATCCTGCAGGCGGCAATAAAGAATTCATCATTAATAATGATTTGATCTTTCCTGTGTTGCCTGATGCAAAGTTGAATGGCGTGATCTTTTTCGATTATGGAAAAGGCTTTGCGAAAGGTGAAAAATTAGATTTTGATCTTCGTAAGGCGGCGGGTTTTGAAGTAAGATGGATCTCACCGTTTGGACCTCTTCGCGCGGCCTATGGGTTTAATCTCGATCGTCAATCAGGTGAGAAAAAAGGGGTGTTTGAATTTTCCGTGGGGTCGGTATTTTAGGCGTGGCTAATCTGAGAAGAAGAGGGAGCATGTGGCGCATGGATTTTGGTTCCTGGTCTATTGGTAGTTTTTTGAGGGGAAGCAGGAGATGCCTCATTCTCCCTCTGTTGGTGAGTGTGGCCTGTTGGAGTTGCGCCCCCATTAATAGCGAGCTGCAATCAGATCTCGTGATCGGTGTCGTGGATCCTCAACGAATTTTACTCGAAACAACTAAAGGAAAGCGTCTTTCAGATACTCTTAACGCCTTTATGAAAGACCGGCAACTTCTTGTGGAATTAGAACAGAAAGAACTTCGTGATCTGGAAGAGGAATTGCGAGCTCAAAGGACCGTCCTGAGTCAATCAGCACGAGAATTGAAAGAGGAGCAGTTTCGTCAAAAAATGGGGGTCTATCAGCAGAAAGTTGCCGACTTGAACCGAGAGGTTCAAGATAAACAACGAGAGCTGCAAAATGAATTTCGCCGCGAAGTCGGTGCCGTTGTTACCCAAATTGCGAAAGAGCAAAATTTGGGGTTGGTGATTGAGCATGGGCCTAGCTCCGGGACCTTGTTTTACCAGGAGAGTTGGGATATTTCGGCAGAAGTTATTCAGGCTCTGAATCAGAAGAGTGAAAATACGGGATCCCCATAAGGGCATTGTGATTGTTGACGAGATCAGTTGCCTGCTACGGAGCTGGAACATTCCACGGAAAGGAAAAAGGAGGAACTCATATGGCTCAGGAGGAATTAGATATCCTCGCTATCCAAGCCTTGCTTCCGCATCGGTATCCGTTTTTGCTGGTTGATCGGATTCTTGAGATAGAAGACGCGAAGCGAATTATCGGAATTAAAAATGTCACCGCGAATGAGCAATTTTTTCAGGGCCATTTCCCTGGGCAGCCGATTATGCCAGGCGTGTTGCTTCTCGAGGTGATGGCACAGGTGGGCGGGGTCTTAGCCAGGAAAACGGCCGCAGGGAAAGGTCGACCTACTGTCTTTCTCACGGGAATTGAAAAAGCAAAATTCCGTCGTCCGGTTGTTCCGGGTGATCAATTGCGTGTAGAGGTTGAGGTTGTACGGAGGAAAGACCCGTTCTGGAAAATGTCCGGTCAAATACTTGTTGAATCATCCTTGGTTTGTGAGGCGGAAATGACCGCGATGGTGAGAGATGAAGCGGAGAGTTGATCTCGAAGGATTGAGGCCACTCTTTTTTAAATTCAGGTGTCCTTGTGGCTGACAAATTATTCATTCATGAAATGAGAACGTCATGAACATTCATCCCACAGCGATTGTGCATCCGAAGGCAAACATTGGAGAAGATGTTAGCATTGGCCCGTATTGTGTGATTGGTGAACATGTTACCATCGGCGATCAAACCGAATTGTCTCCTCATGTGTGTATTGAAGGGCATACGGAAATTGGCCGATGTTGTCGAATTTCTCCTTTTGTGTCCATTGGGACCCCCCCGCAGCATTTGCAATATAAAGATGAGCCCACCAAGGTCTGTATTGGCGATCATAATATTTTCCGTGAAAATGTGACGATAAATCGAGGTACGGTATTTGGAAATGGCATCACCCGGATTGGGCACCATAACTTTTTGATGGCATATACGCATGTGGCCCATGATTGTGAGCTAGGCAATCATATTGTGATGGCGAATGCGGCGAATTTAGCGGGGCATGTATCGGTGGGCAATTCGGTGGTGATTGGAGG
>Ga0224496_10000955_pt1 | contig 18686 bp, 17 predicted proteins | sample SF_Jul11_sed_USG_2_FD_168127 | JGI IMG/M metagenome (GOLD analysis project Ga0224496, IMG submission 168127) | Sediment microbial communities from San Francisco Bay, California, United States - SF_Jul11_sed_USGS_8_1 | ecosystem: Environmental > Aquatic > Marine > Sediment | place: USA...
TGTGGATCTCGGGCTGGGGGACGTGCTCCGCCGCCGACCGGATCTTCACGACGAGACGGTCCACCACCTCCAGATAGGCCTCCGAATTCTCCGTGTAGCGCCCCCACTTGTCGTGTCCCGAGCCCCGGGTGAAGTACGACCCGCGAGGGTGGGTTCCCGGGAGGGTCCGGTACGGAATGCCGTCACCGTCCACGTCGAGGTACCGATAGAAGGCGTCCATCTCATCGAGATCCTCCGCGGAGAGGACCTTCCCACGATCGGGGCGGTACGCGTCGTCCCACTCCAGGCGGGGGATCATCCAGTCGTTCATCCCGATGTCGAGATCCGAGACGAGGAAGACGGGGGTCTGAAAGCGCTCGGCGAGATCGAAGGCCGCCACCGAGAACTCGAAGCACTCCTTCGGGTCCGCGGGATACAGGCAGACGTGCTTGGTATCTCCGTGCGAGGCGTACGCCGTGAGGAGCAGGTCTCCCTGCTGGGTGCGCGTGGGCATTCCCGTGGAGGGGCCCGTCCGCTGCACGTCCACGAACACGGACGGAACCTCCGCGTAGTAGGCCAGACCGATGAACTCGCTCATGAGGGAGATTCCCGCTCCGCTGGTGGGAGTGAAGGATCGCGCCCCCATCCACGAGGCCCCGATGACCATTCCGGCCGCGGCCAGCTCGTCTTCCGCCTGGAGGATGCAGTAGTTGTTCTTTCCCGAGTCCGGGTCCACGCGGAATTGCTGACAATACTCGGTGAAGGCGTCCATGACCCCGGTGGCCGGGGTGATGGGATACCAGCACCCCACGGTGGCGCCGGCGTACACGCACCCCAACGCGGTGGCGGAATTTCCCGTGACCATCACCGAATCCCGGGTGGCGTCCATCCGCTCGACGCGGATGGGGAGGGGGCACTCGAAGTGCTCCTTCGCGTAATCGTAGCCCATGGCGATGGCCGACATGTTCGCGTCCACGAGCTGACGCTTGGCCGCGAACTTCTCCTCCAGCATACCCGCCACCACGTCCATCTCGATATCCAGCAGCGCGACCAGGGCGCCCACGTAGCCGATGTTCCTCATGAGGATGCGGGTGCGGGCCTTCTCGAACCGGTCCGCGCACATGGCGGCCAGCGGGATCCCGTAGAAGGTGACGTCGTCCCGCCGCATCTCCGCGTCGAGCTCGCGGGTGGAGTCGTAGAGAACCCATCCGCCGGGATCCACCTCGGCGATGTCCTGCTGGTAGCTCTTGGGGTTCATGGCCACCATGAGCTGGAAGTGGGGGCTCCGCGCGGTGTAGCCGTCCTTGTTGACCCGGATCTCGTACCAGGTGGGGAGTCCCTGGATGTTGGACGGAAACACGTTCTTCCCCGATACCGGGATGCCCATGCGGAAGAGCGCCTGGAGGAGGAGCCCGTTGGCGCTGGCCGATCCGGTGCCGTTCACCGTGGCGACCTTGAACGCGAAGTCGTTCACCTGACTCATGACACCTCCGCCCGCGACGCCTGTCCGGCGTGGGGATAGATGAGATCGAATTTCTTCATGTCCCAGGCGGCCGTGGGGCAGCGCTCGGCGCACAGCCCGCAGTGCACGCAGAGGTCTTCGTCCTTGACCATCACGCGCTTCGTCTGGGGCAGGGCCTCGGAAACGTACAGCGCCTGCTTCAGGTTATCCGCCGGAGCCGTCAGGCGTTGGCGCAGATCCTCCTCCTCTCCGTTGTCCGTGATGGTGAGGCAGAAGAGGGGGCAGATGTCGATGCAGGCGTCGCACTCGATGCAGAGCTTCGCCTCGAAGTCGGTCTGGATGTCGCAGTTGAGGCAGCGCTGCACCTCCCTCGCGGTCTGCTGCACGTCGAAGCCCAGCTCGGCCTCCACCTCCATGCTGCGCAGCCGCTCCTCCAGGTCCACGTAGCGCATCTGGGTCCGGGCCGCCGGGTTGTACTCGTTGGAGTAGCTCCACTCGTGAAGCCCCATCTTCTGCGAGAAGAGGTTCATTCCGGCCGGCGGCCGGTCGGTGAGCGGGATCCCCTGGCAGTGGTTGTGGATGGAGATGGCGGCCTGGTGGCCGTGCTCCACCGCCCAGATGATGTTCTCCGGGCCCCAGGCGGCGTCACCTCCGAAGAAGATGCCGGGGAGGGAGCACTGGTGGGTGACCCGGTCCACCGTGGGCATGTCCCACTTGCCGAACTCGATCCCCATGTCGCGCTCCATCCACGGGAAGGCGTTGTCCTGCCCGATGGCCAGGACCACGTCGTCGCAGGGGATGAAGACCTCCTCCACCGTGCGCGACTTCTCCCGTCCCGCCTCCTCGTCGTGGTACCACTCCACGACGTCGAACTTCATCCCCTTGAGCACGCCGTCCTCCACGACGAACTCCTTGGGGGAGTGGTATTCGAGGATCTCGACCTTCTCCTCCTCGGCGTCCTCCAACTCCCACTCCGACGCCTTGAAGTCCTTGCGGCCCCGGCGCGCCATGACCTTCACCTCTGCGCCGCCCAGCCGCTTGGCGGTGCGACAGCAATCCATGGCGGTGTTCCCCACGCCGATGACCAGGACCCGCTCGCCGATGGAGTCGATGTGTTCGAACGCCACGGACTCCAGCCAGTCGATCCCGATGTGGACGTTGGCGCTGTCGTAGCGGCCCGGGAGCTCCAGGTTCTTGCCGCGGGGAGCGCCCACGCCCACGAAGACGGCGTCGAATCCACCGTTCTCCCAGAGGTCCCTCATGCTCGTGACCGGCGTCTCCAGGTGCACCTCCAGCCCCATGTCCACGATGAAGCCGATCTCCGCGGAGAGCACCTTCTCGGGGAGGCGGAAGGAGGGGATGTTGGTGAGCATGAGCCCGCCCAGCCGGTCGTGCTTCTCGTAGAGCACCACCTCGTAGCCGAGGGGGAGGAGATCGTTGGCCACCGTGAGGGAGGCGGGACCGCCCCCGATGAGCGCGACGCGCTTGCCGTTCTTCTCCTCCGGGACCTCGGGCATGAGGTGCGCCACCGGATCGCGCAGGTCCGCCGCCACACGCTTGAGGCGGCAGATGGCCACGGGCTTCTCGTCCACCCGCGTCCGCCGGCAGGCGGGCTCGCACGGACGGTCGCAGGTCCGCCCCAGGATCCCCGGAAAGACGTTGGACTTCCGGTTGAGCATGTAGGCGTCGGTGTACCGCCCCTGGGCGATGAGCCGGATGTATTCGGGCACGTTGGTGTGAGCGGGACACGCCCACTGACAATCGACGACGCGATGGTAGTACTGCGGATCCCCGGTGTTGGTGGGTTCCATGGATTACTCCGACCGGGAGGGTCGACACGGACCGACCGCGGAGGTGCGGCCTGCCCGGCAAATGCCTCCTGAAGATAAACGGTCGTCATCATGCTCGCGCGGGGGAGGGATTGGCAAGCGCGAGGGCGAAGGCGCCGCGCCGTCAGGCTTGCCGCCCACACTCCTCGGTCCTACCGTGCCCCAGGCGCCGCGGGCGTCGTCCGTTCCCCTGTCCTCGCGAGCACGGTACACATGACCCGAGATCACAGCCTGCACCGCGTCCTCCGTGTTCGCGACGGGATGGCCGTCACCGTGGGGATCGTCATCGGCGCCGGGATCCTGCGCACACCGGGGCTCATCGCCGGCTATCTGGGTGACCCCTGGAGCATCCTGGGTGTGTGGGTGCTGGGAGGGGTGGTGGTGGCCCTGTCCACGCTCATGCTCTCGGAGATGGCGGCGGCGCTTCCCGAGGCGGGAGGGAAGTACGTCTACGCCCGCCACGCCTGGGGTCCCACCATGGGATTCGTGGCCGGGTGGAGCGAACTCCTGGTGTCGCGGGGTTTTTCCGGGGCGTCGAAGGCGGTGGTCATCGCGGAGTACATCCGGATCCTGGCGGGAGGGCGGGGCTCTCTCCCCATCCTTTCCGTGGCCGTGGTGCTGGCGTTCTTCTTCCTGCACACGCGGGGGCTCGAGGCGAGCACGTTCTTCCAGAACGTGACCACCTTCCTGAAGATCCTGGTCGTGCTTCTCATCGCCGGGGCGGGAATCTGGGCGGGCGACATGACCGGCTTCCAGGCGGGTGCCGTCATGACGCCCGAGTATGCCGGGCTCCTGGGCTTCGCCCTGGCGTACCAGTCGGTCTCCTTCGCCTACTACGGATGGGAGGACGCCGCGAAGATGGCCGAGGAGGTGCGCGATCCGGGGCGGGCGCTCCCCCGGATCCTGGTGGGCGGGTCCCTCGCGGTGATGGTCCTGTACCTGCTCATGAACGTGTCCTTCCTCGCGGCGCTCACCCCCGCGGAGATGGCCGGTTCGGAGTTGGTGGCCCAGGACGCCATCGCCGACGTCTTCGGAGGCACGGCCGGGACGGTGGTGGTGGCGGCGAGCCTCCTCATCCTCGTCAGCAGCGCCAACGTGAACTTCCTCGGCCTTCCCCGGGTGGCCTACGGGTTGGCCCGCGACGGCCTCGCGTTCGGGGCGTTTCGCCGCGTGGACGAGCGAGGGACGCCGCGCAACGCCCTCTACTTCATCTCGGCCTGGATCGGGCTCCTGGCCCTGACCGGAGCCTTCGAGCTCCTCATCCGCTTCATGATGATGGTGGCCATCACGGTGGATACCATGGTGCTCCTGGGATATTTCCGGCTCCGGAGCACGCGAGCCCACATGGAGCGACCCTTCGTGATGCCGGGGCACCCGGTGCTGCCCATCATCACGATCATGCTCTACGTGGCCATCCTGGTGATCCTCGTTTCCACTCAGCCCGAGCTGGCCTCGGGGGCGGGGGGCATGTTGGGCGCCCTGGTGGTCGCGGGGATGTGGACCAGCCGCCGAGCCGCCCGCACAAAGGATTGATCCGTCGTACCCCAGTCAGGAGGTGATCCCATGAAGACGAAGCCGTTTTCCCGCGCACGCGCCGTCGCCCTCGTCCTGGTGGCCGGAGGGGCCGTCGCGTCGCCCGCCGCCGGGCAGGCGCTCAAGAACGAGATGGTGTGGGACCTCGAGCAGGTCGCGGACAAGTACCTGGCGTTGGCCGGAGCCATCCCGGTTTCGGACTATACGTGGCGTCCCGGCGAGGGGGTGCGGTCGGTGGGTGAGGTGTTCATGCACATCGTATCCGCCAACTTCGGCATTCCGGGCATCATGGGCGCCACTCGGGCGGAGATCCCGGAGGGATGGGCGAGGGGAGATGCGGAGGGGTTGGACCCCGAGGCCGCCGTGGAGGCGCTCCGTGCCTCCTTCGACTACGTGGTGGCGTTCGTGGAGGGGCTGGACGAGTCGCAGATCGAGGGGGAGGTGACGGTGTTCGGACGGCCCACCGACGGGCACGGCTTCCTGATCCTACTCACCACGCATCTCCACGAGCATCTGGGACAAGCCATCGCCTACGCCCGCGTGCGGGGGGTGGTGCCACCCTGGAGCAGCTAGCGGGAGCGGGTGGGGCGGGCTACGCCAGCACTTCCTCGATGCTCTGGACGAGCGTGCCCATGGAGGGGGGCTTCGCCGGCACCTCCTTCCCGGGGATGTCGAGCCCCTGGGGTCGGGAACCACGGGCGGTCACCAGGCCGGTGAGGAAGATGGTGGGGATGTCCGCGAGGCGTTCGTCGTCGTTGATGTTCTCGGCCACGGCGGTACCGTCCATGTCGGGCATGGCCACGTCCAGCACGATGACGTCGGGCTTCACCGTCCGGGCGGGCTCCACCGTGCCCCGGCCCCTGTTCGAGATCCGGACGTTGAACCGACCCACCACCTCCAGGGCGCCCCGGAGCACGGAGGCCAGCTCCTGGTCGTCGGCGACGATGGGTACGCGGCGTGTGATGGACATGGATTCCCCTCCGGCGATGCTGGGCCCCAGCCCGTATCGGGATCGGCACCAGGGGTGAGAGATTGAGAATGACCGTGTGTGACCTGAAGGGGGAGTGCGCCCTCCTCCCACGGGTATACAGGAGATGTCCGACGGACGAATTCCAATGAGATCCGTTCCTGCAAGTGGCTTCATGCGGGTGCTGACCGGCGCGGGGACGAGTCACGTGGTGGGCATCCCGGACAACTCCTCCGCCGGACTCTTCGACGCACTGGCGGGGCACTCCGCCATCGCCCTGGTGAGGGTCTCCCGCGAAGGGGAAGCCATGGCCGTGGCGGCGGGGCTTTGGCTGGGGGGCGCGCGTCCTCTGGTCGTGATCCAGAACACGGGGCTGCTGGAGTCGGGGGATGCCCTGCGAGGTACGCTGGCCAGGATGGCCGCGCCCGTCCCGATCCTGGTCACGGCCCGGGGATACGGGAAGATGAGCGCCGCCGGGCTCATCCCCGCCCCCCGCCCACCCCGCGACCTCCTCGTCCGTCCGGACGTGGACTCGGTGGCGCTCCTCACCGAGCCGACCCTGGACGCCTGGGGGATCCCGTTCCGGCGATGGGATGGAGGCGAGGTGGAGGTCCTCGCCGACTTCCTGTCCTCCGTGGAGGCCGACGGATGGCCGGCCGCCCTGATCTTCACGGGGACGGTGACCGCCTCATGATGACCACCCTGGAGCTTCTCGAGCCTCTGGCCCGCCGCCGCGGCGACCAGGTGGTGGTGACCACCATGAGCGTGACTCGTCCCTGGGGGCGCCTGTCCGATCACGATCTCGACTTCGCCTCGGCGGACAGCGCCATGGGCCACGCCGCCGACCTGGCTCTGGGGATCGCTCTGGCACGACCGGAGCGCCGGGTGGTCTGCCTGAACGGCGACGGGAGCATGCTCATGACGCTGGGCACGCTGGCCACCGTGGCGGGGAGCGGCGCCGAGAACTTCATCCTGGTGGTGGTGGACAACGCCGGATACGAGATCACCGGCGGGCAGCCCGTGGCCGGAGTGTCCGTGGACTACGCGGCCATGGCCAAGGGGGCGGGGATCCCCCGCACCTTGACCGTGACCTCGGCGCGTGAGTGGGACGAAGCGCTGGATCACGTCCTGGGGTCGTCCGGCCCGACCCTGATCCACGCGCGGGTGGCGCTGGGCGACGAGGGCCCCATCAGCCGTAGCGCCCGGGAGGAGGCCCGGTATCTGCGGACCTCCCTCGCCGAGTGGTCGGCGTCCCTGCGGGAGTGCCTCACCCGGGGTGCCGGTTAACGAATCGTCGTCTCGCGACTCCAATCCCATGAAGCGGAAGGGCTCCCACGGGGGCCACCACAGCGGATGCGGAGGATGGAGAGGATGACGAAGATGATGAAGGGAATGGGTGGTCCGGCCTGGGCGGGAGCCCTGCTGCTTGCCCTCGCACCCATGAGCGCCGCGGCGCAGGACGCACCCCCCCCGCGGGAGCGCGCGGAGATGCGGGGAGACGGCCCCGGGGTGGAGATGATCCTGCGGATGCGCGAGAGACTCGAGCTGAACGAGGACCAGATCGTCCAGTTGAATCGGATACGGGAGGCCGCCGTGGCCCGGCGCGCGGCGCACCAGGCCGAGATGGCCGAGCTTCGCTCCCGCGTGATGGCCGGTGAGGCCGACCGGGAGGTGCTGCGGGAGGCCATGGAGGCCCGACGGGAAGCGGCGCGAGCCGTGCGAGAGGATCAGCGCCGGGAGATCGAGGCGGTGCTCAACGAGGCGCAGCGGGAGAAGCTCACCGAGATGCGGGAGCGCATGCAGGATCGGATGCGTGGGGGCGCGGAACGCCCCGGGCGGGGACACGCCTTGCGCGGCCCTCGCGGGGGCCGGGAGATGGCCGGTGGCCCCGGGGCCGGCCGGAGGACGCGAGGGCTCGGGTCGGGCCCCGGCGGCGGATGGCGGGGGCGCTGATCCCCTTCAGGACGAGGCGAGGGCGGCTCGCATGGCGGCATACCCCTCGTCCACGAAATATCCGACGTGCTCGAAGTCGAAGGCTTCGTAGCCGTCGAGCTTCGGACGGACCGCCCTCAGGGGCGGTCCGTTCCACGTCGCCAGGGCATCGCGCCGCCGCCGGAAGGTCATGATGGCGAAGATGCGCTGGTGCACGGCCAGCATCCCCTTGGCGACCACCTGCTCCGCCGGGGACTCCGGCCCGGCCCCCACGTCGACGGCGGTGACGTGGTCGGCGCCCAGGTGGGCCGCGCGATGGATGGCCAGGGGGTACGCCGTACCGCCGTCCACGTAGGCGCGTCCATCGATCCACACCGGCGGGTAGAACACCGGGAGGGCCGCCGAGGCGTGGACGGCATCCACCAGGGACACGTCGGTGCGGGCGCCGTGCCCGAACCAGACGGTGTCGCCCGTGCCCAGGTCCACGGCGTTCACCTGGAGGGGGATCTCCAGGGCGTCCCACCCCCCGCTGGGGAGGATCCTCTCGAGGTACTCCCGCAGGGTGTCGCCACGGAATACGCTCTCCTGGCGGATCCCGTTGATCCATACGGCCAGCCGGTTCACGCGGATGATGTCTTCCTTGCGGAGCGCCGCGGCGAGCGCTCTCATCTCCGCGCTCGTGGTGCCCGCGGCGATGAGCGTGCCCACCAGGGCCCCGATGCTGGTTCCCACGATTCCCGCGGGGCGGTACCCGTATTCACGCAGAGCCTGCCAGGCGCCCACGTGCGCCAGCCCCTTCAGCCCACCACCCCCCAACACCAGCCAGGGGCTGCTCGCGCCCGCGCTTTCGACCATATTTCGGTCCACTTGACCCCTCCTGGGGCGAGGTTACGTTTTGAGGGTAAAACCCGGAATCATTCTTGATAAGCCAATCACCGAGGCACGGATGAGCGACGCCCCCATTCTGAAGATCGAGAACCTCCAGGCCAAGGTCGCCGAAGAGGACCTGAGCATCCTCCGCGGATTGAATCTCGAGATCGGCAAGGGAGAGATCCATGCCATCATGGGTCCCAACGGGTCGGGGAAGAGCACTCTGGCCAAGGTACTCGCCGGCCACCCCGGATACGAGGCCACCGGCGGATCCGTGACCTTCGACGGCGACGACATCCTCGAACTCGAGGCCGACGAGCGTTCCCGCGCGGGCATCTTCCTGGCCTTCCAGTACCCGGTGGAGATTCCCGGGGTGTCCATCGCCAACTTCCTCCGCACGGCGGTGCAATCCCACCTCCCGGAGGGGGAGGAACTGGACCTCTTCGACTTCCAGGACATGCTCATCGACCGGATGGCGATGCTCGAGATGGACACGTCCTTCGCCGAGAGGCACGTGAACGCCGGCTTCAGCGGCGGCGAGAAGAAGCGCAACGAGATCCTCCAGATGGCGCTGCTCAAGCCCAAGCTGGCCGTGATGGACGAGACCGATTCGGGTCTCGACATCGACGCGCTGCAGATCGTGGCCGAGGGGATCAACAAGCTCACCCGGGAGGATCCCGACATGAGCGTGCTCCTCATCACGCACTATCAACGTCTCCTCAACTACATCAAGCCCGACCACGTCCACGTGATGGTGGAGGGGCGGATCGTGCGTTCGGGCGGTCCCGAGATCGCCCTCGAACTGGAGCAGGAAGGGTACAAGCTCTGGAGGGAGCACGAAGATGCCTGACAACGAACTGGTACAAGGGTTGGACCTCGACGAGTACAAGTACGACTTCGTCACCGAGTCCAAGCCCGTCTTCCAGGCCCAGAAGGGCCTTTCGGAAGAGGTGGTCCGGCAGATCCACGCCCACAAGGAGGAGCCGGAGTGGATGCTCGACTTCCGCCTGAAGGCGCTGGAGGTCTACTACTCCAAGCCCATGCCGAAGTGGGGCGGTGACCTCTCCACGCTGGAGTCGGTCCTCGACGAGATCTACTACTACGTGAAGCCCCAGGACCAGATGGAACACTCCTGGGACGACGTGCCGGAAGAGATCAAGAACACCTTCCAGAAGCTGGGCATCCCCGAGGCGGAGCAGAAGATCCTGGCCGGGGTGGGCGCCCAGTACGAATCGGAGATGGTGTACCACTCGCTCAAGAAGGAGTGGGACGACAAGGGCGTCATCTTCGACTCCATCGAGGACGGGCTGAAGAAGCACCCCGAGCTCTTCCGCGAGTACTTCTCCACCGTGGTGCCCGTGGGCGACAACAAGTTCTCCGCCATGAACTCGGCGGTGTGGTCGGGCGGCTCCTTCGTGTACATCCCCAAGGGAGTGAAGCTCGACACGCCGCTGCAGGCGTACTTCCGGGTGAACCAGGAGCGGATGGGGCAGTTCGAGCGGACCCTCATCATCGCCGACGAGGGGTCGCACGCCCACTACATCGAGGGATGCACGGCGCCGGTCTACAGCACCGAGTCGTTCCACTCGGGCGTCATCGAGATCATCGTCAAGGAGAACGCCCGCTTCCGCTACACGACCATCCAGAACTGGTCGCACAACATGTACAACCTGGTCACCCAGCGGGCCATCGTGCACGCCGGCGGGCACATGGAGTGGCTGGACGGGAACCTGGGCTCCAAGCTCACCATGAAGTACCCCTCCTGCTACCTGGTGGGAGAGGGCGCCCACGGCGAGATCCTCTCCATCGCCTACTCCGGCGACGGGCAGCACCAGGACACCGGCGGGAAGGTGGTCCACGCGGCACCGTACACCACCTCGTCCATCGTGTCCAAGTCCATCTCCAAGGGGACGGGCCGCTCCACGTACCGTGGGCTGTGCAAGGTGCACGACGGCGCCCATCACGCCCGGTCCAACGTGGAGTGCGACGCCCTTCTCATCAACGACACCTCGCGCACGGACACCTATCCGTACATCGAGATCGAGGAGAACGACGCCAACGTGGGGCACGAGGCGTCGGTGTCGAAGATCGGCGAGGAGCAGCTCTTCTACCTCACCTCCCGGGGGATCCCCGGGGACGAGGCCATGGCCATGATCGTGCGCGGGTTCATCGAGCCCGTGGCCAAGGAGCTTCCCCTGGAGTACGCCGTGGAGCTGAACCGCCTCATCGAGATGGAGATGGAGGGGAGCGTAGGATGACGCAGAAGCTCACGGAAGGCGTCACCGCGGCGTTCAACGCCGACGCGGTCGAGCGTATCGCCCAGGGGGAGCCGGAGTGGCTGCGGGAGCGGCGCCTCCAGGCGTGGGAGGTGTACGAGTCCCTCCCCATACCCACGACGCGGCTGGAGGAGTGGCGTTACACCGACCTCTCACGGAAGCTGGAGCTCGACGCCCTCGTACTCAGCAGCGCCGCAGCCGCCACCGACGACGAGTCGACATGGCCGGCCGGACTGCGCACCGCCATGGAGGAGGACTCGGAGGCGTCCGGGCACATCGTCCTCATCGACGGACACGTGGTGCACACCGACATCGACGCGGAGTTGGCCGGGAAGGGTGTGATCCTCGCTTCCCTGCACGACGCGGTGGCCAACCACTCCGATCTCCTGGAAAAGCATCTGGCCACCGAGGCCGTGCCCGCGGAAGAGGGCAAGTTCGCCGCCCTCAACGCGGCACTCTGGAACGACGGGATCTTCCTGTACGTCCCCCGGGGAGTGAGGCTGGAGCATCCGGTGCGGGTGACCCGGTGGTTCAGCGAGTCGGGCACCGCGTACTTCTCGCGGACCCTCATCGTGGCGGAGACGGCCAGCCAGGTCTCGTACGTGGACGAGGTTCTCTCCGACGACTTCTCCGCACAGACGTTCACGTCGTCGGCGGTGGAGGTCCTCGCCGCCGATGGGGCGCAGGTCCAGTACGTGGCCGTGCAACGGTTGGGGAGAGGCGGCTTCTACCAGGCCGTGCAGCGTACCCTGGCGCAGCGGGACTCCACGTTGGACACGCTGAACGTCGCCCTGGGTGGAAGCGTCACGCGGGTGGACCTGAATGCCCGCCTCCTCGGTCCGGGTTCCAACAGCGACATGCTGGGCCTCTACTTCGGAGACGGAGACCAGCACTTCGACTTCAACACCAGCCAGGACCACGTCTCCCACAACGCCGGGAGCGACCTCCTGTACAAAGGGGCGCTGGACGGCGCCAGCCGCGCCGTGTTCCGGGGAATCATCCGGGTGCACCCCGGCGCGCAGCGCACCGACGCGTATCAGACCAACCGGAACCTCCTCCTCTCTCCCCACGCCAGAGCGGACTCCCTCCCGAACCTGGAGATCGAGGCCGACGACGTGAAGTGCTCCCACGGGGCGAGCGTGGGCGAGCTCGACGCCGAGGCGAGGTTCTACCTCATGAGCCGCGGGCTGAACCACGTGCAGGCCGAGAGGTTGGTGGTGCTGGGCTTCCTCGGTGAGGTGTTGAGCCGTCTCCCTCTGGGCGGGGTCGGCCAGAAGGTCACGCGGGTGATCGAGGAGAAGCTGCGCAACCATGGCTGAGTGGGTCCGCATCGCCGCCACCACCGACTGCCCTCCCGGGAAGCTTCTCGGCCGCATGGTGGGGAAGATGGGGGTGGCGCTGGTCAACGTGGACGGCGACTACTACGCCCTGGAGGATCGTTGCTCCCACCAGGACCTTCCCCTCTCCGACGGCGAGGTGGACGGATCCACCGTGGTGTGCGCCTACCACGGGGCACGCTTCGACGCGTGCACGGGTAAGAACAAGGGCCTTCCCGCCGTCCGGCCCGTGAAATCGTTCCCCGTGGAGGTGCGCGGCAGCGAAGTCTACGTCGATGTCGGGTAGGCGGGGCCGACGTCACCCAGATCCGGGCGGAGCCCGCACATGACCACGACCGCATTCGACGTACAGGCCGTCCGGGCCGACTTCCCCATCCTGGGTCAAGTCGTCCACGGGAAGACCCTGGTCTATCTGGACAGCGCCGCCACGTCGCAGAAGCCGCGCCCGGTGCTCGACGCGCTGAGATCGTACTACGACCTCGACAACGCCAACGTCCACCGGGGGATCCACGAGCTCTCGCGACGGGCCACCGACGCGTACGAAGGCGCCCGGGAGAAGGTGGCCCGCTGGATCAACGCGCCCTCGCCGAAGGAGATCGTCTGGACCCGCGGGACCACCGAGGCGATCAACCTGGTGGCGCACAGCTGGGGGCTGGACAACCTGAACGAGGGCGACGAGATCCTCATCTCCGTCCTGGAGCACCACTCCAACATCGTCCCGTGGCAGCTCGTGGCCGCGCGCACCGGCGCGAAGCTTCGGTACATCGAGCTGGACGACCAGGGGCGGTGGATCCTGGACGATCTTTCCACGCTCCTCAACGACCGCACCAAGCTGGTGGCCGTCTCCCACGTGTCCAACGCGCTGGGGACCATCAACCCGGTCAAGGACGTGGTGGCGCGGGCTCGCGAGGTGGGTGCGGTCGTCGTGGTCGACGGGGCCCAGGGCGCGGTCCATACCCGGGTGGACGTGCAGGATCTGGGAGCGGACTTCTACGCGCTGAGCGGCCACAAGATGTGCGGCCCCACGGGGATCGGCGTGCTCTGGGGGCGGGCCGAGCTCCTGGACGCCATGGCGCCGTACCAGGGCGGTGGCGAGATGATCGAGTTCGTCCACCGGGACCACTCCACCTGGGCGGGCCTCCCCCACAAGTTCGAGGCGGGAACGCCCAACATCGCCGGGGCGGTGGGGCTCGGCGCGGCCGTCGACTATCTGGCGGGGATCGGGATGGACGCCGTGGTGGCCCACGAGAGGGAGCTGGTGGGATACGCGCTGGACCGCCTCCGGGAGATCGAGGGAATGCGCATCTACGGTCCGGAGTCCCAGGCCGAGCGGTCGGCCGTGGTTTCCTTCACCCTGGCGGCCTCCCACCCCCACGACATCTCCACGATCCTGGACGCGGAAGGGGTGGCGGTGCGCGCGGGCCATCATTGCGCCCAACTCGTGATGAAGCACTTCGGGGTCGCCGCCACCGCGCGGGCCTCGTTCTACCTCTACAACACCCGCGAGGACGTGGACCGCCTGGTCGATGCCCTGGGCGTGGTCAAGCGCATCTTCGGCTGAGGTCGTCATGGAAGAGCCCCGACTCGATTCCCTCTACCAGCAGCTCATCCTGGAGCACTACCGCGCCCCGAAGAACAAGCGGGAGATGGATGACCCGTCCGTGGAGGTCCACCTGGCCAATCCCGTCTGCGGTGACGAGATCCGTCTCCAGTTGAAGGTGGAGGGCGACCACATCTCCGACGTGTCGTTCGTCGGTCAGGGGTGCTCGATCTCGCAGGCCGCGGTCTCCATGATGACCGCGCTGCTCAAGGGGCGGTCTCTCTCCGAAGCGGACTCCCTCGCGGAGCGCTTCAAGGAGATGATGCACGGCGACGAGGCGGCGTCCAAGGATCGGGCCATGGGCGATCTCCGCGCCCTCGCCGGGGTGAGCAAGTTCCCCGTGCGCATCAAGTGCGCCCTCCTGGGATTCGACGCGCTTCAGCAGGCCATGGGGAAGGCGGGGAGCGAGTAGCCTCCTCCGGTGGGATCCGGAGTTCCGCCGTTACCGGGGTGCGGCACCCGGGAGTGATGCGGGCGCGGTGCGACACCTCCTGCGGAATCGGCTCCACCCCGGTATTATCGATGGCGATAGGCCGGTTGCCCCCGTCTGTGCAGGGAGGTGGTACCGTGACCGCGGCCGACGTCCACTACGCTCATCTTCCCGGAACACCCGTGGGGCCCGTCACCGTATGGGTCTCCTCCACCGGGGTGCGCCACATCGAGTTCGGCCCGCTCCCGTCGACCTCGAATCCGGACCCGCCTGAGAGTCGGCCCGAACTTCTCCGCCGGGTGGTGGGCCAACTGGAGGAGTACTTCGGTGGGGAGCGCCGGTCCTTCGCCCTCCCCCTCGACCTGCATGGGGTCACGGACTTCCAGCGCCAGGTCTATGCGTGCCTGCAAGATATCCGCTTCGGAAACCTGACCACGTATGGCGATCTGGCGCAGGCGGTGGGATCACCCCAGGGCGCGCAGGCCGTGGGACAGGCCGTGGGTGCCAATCCCATCCCCATCGTCATTCCGTGCCACCGGGTGGTGACCTCAGACGGACGGCTGGGCGGATTCAGCGGGGGGCTGCCCGCCAAGGTGGCGCTCCTGGGGATCGAGGGGGTGGAGGTCGCGGGGACCCAGCCCACCAGCCGCGTGCGCCCGGAGATCATCCGCCTTCCCTTGTAGCGCCGGGCTGCGTGGGGCCGGGCGCTTCGGGCGCTCCCCTGGCACGTTGGGCGGGAGCCGTCATATTTGCGGACGTTTCCGTCCACCCTCGTCCCAGGCCCCACGTGTCCGCTCTGCCCCGGATTCCCGTGCGTCATCTCGCCCGCCTGTTCGCCGTCGTCCTCACCGGCGTCTCCGCCGGGTCCCTGTCCGGACAGGCCGTGGAGCCCAGGGCACCGGTGGAGAGGACCGAGGTGGGGGGGCGGATGCACATGCAGTTCGCCACCACCTCGGTGGACGGGGTGCCCTCCAGCGAATTCGTCCTGCGCCGTGCCCGGATCTGGGCCGCCGCGCGCGTGAACGAGTGGATCGACGGCGCGGTACAGGTGGACTTCTCCAACGGGCAGGTGTCGGCCCGGTACGCCTTCGTGCGGTTCTCCATGGACCCGGCCCTGCGCGTGTCCGTCGGCCAGTTCAAGCGGGCCTTCGACCTGTTCGAGCTCACCAGCTCCAGCGAGATCCTGGTGGTGGAGCGGGACGGGCAGATCGAAGGAGTGGACGCGTGCGGCGCCCTGGGAGGGGTCTGCTCGTATTCCCGCTTTTCGGAGAAGCTCCAGTTCTCGTCACTGGACGTGGGGATCCTGCTCCAGGGGGACCTGGCGGAAGGGAAGGTGGGGTATCTGGTGTCCGTGACGAACGGCCCGGGAGGGAACCAGGCGGAGGACAACGACGCCAAGTCGTGGTCTTCCCGGTTGGAGTGGCGCCCCCGGTCGGGCGTCACGGTGGGCGGAAATCTAGGGATGCACGACTTCACCAACCCCGTGCTCGGGGTGGCTACCTACGCGCCGGTCGGAGCGGTGGACGTGGAACTGGGGGACTTCGACCGCGGGTTCCACCTCCAGGCCGGCGTCATGACCGGCGAGAACTGGCGCAACCTGGATGCCGGCGGAGCGGGGAGCCGTTTCCTCGCGGCCCAGACCATAGCGACCTACCGGGTGCCCGTGGAGGGCAACGGGAAGGTGCGGGCCGTGGAGCCGGTGGCCCGGGTGAGTTGGGGCGATCCCGACCGCGGCCGGGGAGGAGACGGAGGCGTTCTTCTCACGCCCGGCGTGGTGCTCCACTTCGAGGGGCGCAACAAGATCGGGGTGAACCTCGACGGATGGCGCGGGCGAGCGGGGGAAACGGCCTGGGGGCTCAAGCTCCAGAGCTATCTCTATTTCTGACCCGCCTGTCTTCTTCCGGGAACGAGAGCGCGCTCCGGACCGGGCACTCCGCCCGAGAGGATCCAGTCGCGCACCATCCGTCCCGTGACGGGTCCCAGGGTCAGGCCGAGCATCCCGTGCCCGGTGGCGACCACCAGCCCCTCCACGCCTTCCAGCGGTCCCACGATGGGGAGGCCGTCCGCGGCCACGGGGCGGAGTCCGCACCATTCGGAGGTGATGGTGTCGGTGGCGAGGGTGGGGAAGTACCTGCCGGCCGCCACGGTGAGCTGCTCCAGCCGTTCGGGTCGCATGACGTGGTTCAGCCCGGAGAACTCCATCGTCCCCGCGAATCGTATTCCCCCGGCCATGGGCGTGCAGAAGACCGAGCTCTCGTTGAGGACACAGGCCACGCGTAGGGGAGGCGCTCCTCCCGGGCCCACCGGGAGGTCCCGGTGGTATCCCTTTCCCGGCTGCACCGCGATGCGCGTTCCGTGGCGCCGCAGGAGGTCGAGGCTGAAGGGGCCCGTGGCCACCACCACCGCATCGGCCTCGAGTCGCTCCCCGTCCGCCGTGACCGCGCCGTGGACGCGATCGTCCCCCAGGAGACGGGTCACGGACACGCCCTCTCGGAGATCCGCCCCGAGACGTCGGGCTCGCTCCGCCATCTCCATGACGAAGGCGTACGGGTCCAGCGTGGCGGCCTCGGGGAAGTAGACTCCGCCCACCACGTCCGGCGTCAGCGCCGGCTCCCTGCGGAGCAATTCGTCACCGTCCAGCGTCTCGGGGTGATAGCCGTGGCCCCGGATGATGTCCGCCTCGTGGCGAGCGTCAGCCAATCCTTCGTGGGTCAGGCACACGTCGAAGTATCCCTCGCGCCGGTACCCGCACTCCAGATCCTCCTCGGACACCAGCCGGTCGAACCACTCCAGCGCCTCCTTTCCCAGGGGCGCCATGACGTCCATGCAGTGCGACACGTGGCTCCACGTGCAGTGGGCCGCGAACTCCGCGAACCATGCCGCGAGGGCGGGATCGAAGCGAGGCTTCACGTAGAGCGGGCTGGTGGAGTCCAGCATCTGGCGGAGGGCCTTTCCCACCCGTCCGGGCCGGTTCAGGGGAGGGTGTCCCGCCGACACCGTTCCGGCGTTTCCGAAGGATGCCTCCCGGGAGAGCCGCCCCCGCTCGAGCAGCGTGACCCGGACCCCCTCCCGGGCCAGGAACCACGCACAGCTCACTCCGATCACACCTCCCCCCACGATGACGACGCGCGGGGCGGATGACGATGGAGTCATGATCGGGTCAGAGGTGGGGGTCGAGAAGAACCTTGATGGAGCCCGTGCGCCGCCGGTTGTGCGCCGCCGACAGCGCGTCCCGGTACTGCCCCAGCGGGAACACGTGGGTGACCATGTCGGCCACGGGCGCGCGGGTCTCCAGGAGGAGGTCGTGGGTGATCCGGAAGGTGTGGGAGCGCTCCCCCCGCCAATCCTCCATTCCGTACCCGACGAAGCCCTTCACGTCCAACTCGCGGGCCCACACGAAGGTGAGGTCCAGCTTCGAGATCTCGGCGGCGCACCCCAGCATCACGATCCGTCCCCGGGGGGAGGCGAAGCGGAGGACCTGCTTCATGGTCTGGCCGCTCCCCACGCAGTCGAAGATCAGCGGGAAGCCGCCTCCCGCGAAGGCCTCGTCGCCCACGATGGGTTGGTACGCCTGCGCACCCGTGCCCACCAGCGCGTCACGTGCCTCGTCGCCGGGAGAGACCGTGCGGGTGGCTCCGAGGCGGCGGGCCAGCGCGGCCTCGTTCTTCCGCTTGATCTGCCCCACGATCTCGCCCTCGAATCCGGCGGCCCGGAGTGCCCAGATGGTGCCCAGGGCGATGGGACCGCTCCCGACCACCAGCACGGGACCAGGGCCCCACGGACGGGTCTGGAGCACGGCGTGCATCCCCACGGCCAGGGGCTCGATGAGCACGGCCTCGCGGTCCGAGAGATCGTCCGACACGGCAAAGAGCTGGCTCTCGTGGGCGATCATGCGCTCGGCCCACCCGCCGGGGAGGCTGGCGTGATACCCCACGGAGGTGCCGGGGCGCAGGGGCTTCCCGTCCACCAACGTGGCGCCCTCCTCGCCCGCGTTCTCACATGTGCAGTGGCACCCGGAGGCGCACGAGGGGCACGTGTCCGGTCCGGAGAAACCGCGCACGGTGCAGGAGATCATGGGGTCCACCACGACCCGCTGGCCGGGCGTGACGCGCGTCACCGCCGGCCCCACGTCCATCACCCGCGCCAGGATCTCGTGCCCCAACACGGCGGGGAACGACCCGAAGGGCTCCAGCGCCGTGCTCGTCTTGAAGGTGAGGGTGCCCACGTCGGTGCCGCAGATTCCGGCCTGGAGGATCTCCAGGCGCACCCAGTCCCCTCCCGGGAGGGAGGGCTCGGCGACGTTGGCGAAGGTGAGTCCGCTGGGTCCGCCGAACACGGCGCCCTCCCAGAGGCCCCCCATCCCCTTCCCGAGCAGATACCGGGGAATCGTGACGTTGAAGGTGACGGCTTTCATGGGGGAGAAGGTAGCGCCTGGCCGGTCGTCGGGGGAGCCTTCCGACGTGCCCCGGAA
>Ga0224496_10000958_pt1 | contig 18660 bp, 18 predicted proteins | sample SF_Jul11_sed_USG_2_FD_168127 | JGI IMG/M metagenome (GOLD analysis project Ga0224496, IMG submission 168127) | Sediment microbial communities from San Francisco Bay, California, United States - SF_Jul11_sed_USGS_8_1 | ecosystem: Environmental > Aquatic > Marine > Sediment | place: USA...
TGAAATACGGTTCTCCCCGTAACCAAAGATGAACATAATCCTGTTTCGACATCATGGTGTGAGTGACAATGGCATACAACCCTTCTGTTTCCCCAAACAGAGAAGTCGAGGCATTAGAACAAAACGCCAGGATTCCAATGACCAGAAGGAGCGGAATATGGAAAGCAGGGCGATAAAGGAAAGTGGCCCAGGAGGTGTTCATCAGAAAAATGGAAAAAACTGACTGCCCGCGATGGTCATTTCCAGTAAGAAGTGGGCACACCCTACAACAAAGACCCTGGGCTTGTTAACCCAAGCGATAAATCAACAATTCTCTTATCTCATAATCCAAGGAAATCGGGACCGACTCAGGGACTGTGGCATCTGTAAAATCTCTTTAAGTCATTGAACACATTCCATGCATCATCACTCTTCAGAGAGAATACACGCAGCCGAGCGAATTGGAGGAACATGCCCTAATGCACGGTTGGCCACCAGAAATACATGATAAGCGTAAGGCCTGGCGTTGAATCCCAAAAGTCATCAAGCCGGGGGGAGTGTGAAATGGCGCGCCCGGAGGGACTCGAACCCCCAACCCTCGGTTCCGAAGACCGATGCTCTATCCATTGAGCTACGAGCGCGTAAGGAGTTGCCTTTATACATCCCGGCAATGCTCCCGTCAACCGACTTTCTTCCCATTCAGAGAACTTCCCAACACCTTACTTTACTCACCACCTCCATGGCTGATCGGCCATTTGGCAGAATTACCTCATTTGCCTCCCTCGTCTGGGGAATAGTCACAAATACTTCTGTTGGGTTTGAATGGCCTGAAGCAAGGGGTCCCACAGTTTCTGAAAAAGTAGGAATCACATGATACGCACCGAACAGCTTACACCCGACACGATGATGTTTCATGTGCGAGGGCGATTTAATCCACAGACTGCGAAGGAGTTGAGTTTGTCGGTCTTTCGTTCATACCACTTAGGGTTCCAAACGTTTCTTTGCAACCTGAGTCGGGTCACTCTATTGGATGAAGGAGCAACCAACCAGCTTTCGCTGATTGGAGACGGATTGCGGAATAAAGGGAAAATTTGGAGAGTGATCGGTCCCCTTTCTTCGAGCGGGGAGCAGCTTATTCTCCGCACCTCTCTTCAGCAGCTTCCTCATGCAACCTGGAATTAAACCTCCTCCTTCCCGGAATGTCACTGTCGTCTATCCTTCTCCGGTCAAATAAAAAACATGTTTCGACTATCAACTCTCTCAAGTCCTTTTCGAATTCACCTGAAACCCCAACCACCTCGCCTACTTCTGGTCCTTGTAAACTTCTGGCAGAAACTTATCTTCTTCTTTTTGAGGAGAGATGCCTGAGAACACATTGGGGGACATGACGGAAGGAAAAATATCCACCAATGACCGGCGGGATAATAAAGTAGACCACCAACAGATTTCTTTGCTGATTTCCAATCAGAGGGATAGCTAATACGATTCGGGGGCAGGGAGATCGACTTCGGATTGAGTGGCTTCCGGGACTAGTTTTTCTAGACGACGATGATAGTCACGAAGACGTTGTTGCTGGGGTGGGGTAAATTTAACGGTTCCTTGATTGTGCAATTCCACCAACTTTTCGACGCATTGCAAGAGGGGAGGAACGGCATCTAATACTTTGCCGGCCTCAAACGCCTCTAATGACTCTACGAATAATGGCGGAAGAGTCTTATACATGACTCCAACCCGGTCACGAAATCGATAGACCGTTTCCTCATAGGCCTCGACTGCCTCCGGGGTCGGACGAACCCCACCTGGCAAGGCCAGAATGGACTTGGCCGGTACCTTGGCGGCAAACGCCGCTAGACTGGCAATCAGTTCTCCTAAGGTATCAACCACCTGCCCTGGTTCCAGTTTTGGCTCCTTTTTCATATGTCGGAATCTACTCCAAAACCTTGGCTCCCTGTCAAGACGACAACGCCTCGGCCTTGCCCTTTAACGCATTCCGCACGGCCACCATATCTTCTGGCAATTCCGCGGAAAAGGTCAACTGTTGATTGGAAACGGGATGCATAAAGCCGAGCACCTTGGCATGTAACATTACGCGGGGAATTGTAATCCCTCCAACAACCATGACTTTTTTCCCGCCATAGGTTTGGTCACCCAAAATGGGGCATCCGATAGCCTTGAGGTGGACCCGAAGCTGATGCGTCCGTCCTGTGCCAGGGAATAACTCCACATGTGAGGCCACGATCCCAAACCGCTCCTTCACCCTGTAGCTGGTCAGCGATTCCTTTGGATTTGTGGTGCGGGCAGAAAAGGTTTTCCGGTCTTTAGTATCTCGCCCGATCGATAACTCAATCCGGCCTTCCCGTGTTTTTGGACCACCCCACACCAGCGCCTCATAGACGCGGGTAATCGAATGTCCTTTAAATTGTCCGGCCAATGACCGGTGAGCCTGATCAGTTTTTGCCACGACTAATATTCCTGTCGTTTCCTTGTCCAGTCGATGCACCAACCCCGGACGCTCCTTTCCTCCAATAGATGAGAGATGCCCTTCTCCGCTTTGCATATGATGCAAGAGCGCGTTGACTAACGTCCCGCTCCAATGGCCCGGCGCGGGATGGACAACGAGGCCTGCCGGCTTGTTGAGGACGAGAAGGAAATCATCTTCATACAAGATGACAAGGGGAATCGATTCAGGATTGATTTCAATGGGCTCGGGACGGGGAACCACCAGCACAATGTGATCACCGGGCCTGACCTTGTGGCTGGGTTTCACAACCTGACCACCGACGGTGATATGGCCGTCTTCAATTAATCGTTGGAGAGCTGTCCGGGAGAAATAGGGTTCACGGTTGGCGAGAAAATGATCGAGGCGCTTGGGCGATTCGCCCGCGGTAACGATGAACTCCGTCCGCGTGGCGACATGCGGCATGGCTGGCAAAAAATAAAAAGGTGATTAATCACTCTACAAAGGACGGAAACCGGCCTTTTCCCGAAGGCGGCTGGCAATTTTTTGCCGGAGTCTGGCTTTTTCCAAGCTGACGCGAGCTTCTTCAAGCTCTGAGGGCAAACCGCCTCGCTCCAGACGCTCTTCAGCTTTTCGAACGGCAGCCTCGGCCCGTTCCACATTGATGTCTTCGGCTTTTTCGGCAATTTCAGCCAGAATCGTCACTTTAGTCGGCGTGACTTCAGCAAATCCCCAGAGTACAGACATATAGTCGGTCTGATCACCCACACGGTATTGCAATTCACCAATCCGCAAAGTGGTCAGAAAGTGACAATGACCAGGCAGCACACCGAAATCTCCCTCACTCCCAGGAGCCGACACATAGTCGACTTCCTGACTAAGCAAGCGGTGGTCTGGCGTGACCACCTCCAAAAGAATCTTCCCTGAGGACTCTCCAGCCATTATCGTTTATATCCGAGTTTTTCAGCTTTTTCGATGGCTTCTTCAATGGGCCCAACCATATAGAAGGCCTGCTCGGGCAGATCATCATATTTGCCATCCACGATTTCTTTGAAGCTCCGAACCGTATCGACAAGCTTGACGTATTTTCCAGGAGATCCCGTAAAGGCTTCTGCCACATGGAACGGTTGAGAGAGAAAGCGTTGAAGCTTTCTAGCCCTTGCCACTAGTTGTTTGTCGTCTTCCGACAATTCGTCCATTCCCAAGATGGCGATAATATCCTGGAGATCTTTATACCGCTGCAGGGTGCCTTGCACCCGTTGCACCACCTGGTAATGCTCCTCACCCAGAATATGGGGATCTAAAATTCTTGAAGTCGAATCCAATGGATCGACCGCAGGATAGATCCCTAACTCGGCCAATTGCCGTGACAACACCGTAGTGGCATCCAGATGCGCAAACGCCGTAGCCGGGGCAGGGTCAGTCAAGTCGTCAGCCGGCACATAAATCGCTTGAACCGAGGTGATGGATCCCTTCTTGGTCGAAGTGATCCGTTCTTGCAAGGTCCCCATCTCCGTACCTAAAGTCGGTTGATAACCCACGGCTGAGGGCATTCGACCGAGCAAGGCGGATACCTCCGAACCTGCTTGAGTGAATCGGAAAATGTTGTCGACAAAGAGCAGCACGTCCTGATGCTCCTCATCACGGAAATATTCTGCAATGGTCAGTCCGGTGAGTCCCACGCGGAGACGCGCCCCTGGAGGCTCATTCATTTGACCATAGACCAACGCGGCTTTCGATTTGGCGAAATCATTCGGATCAATGACCTTGGACTCCTGCATCTCATGCCAGAGATCATTGCCTTCACGAGTCCGCTCACCGACACCGGCAAAAACTGAGAATCCGCCATGGTGGAGGGCAATGTTATTGATGAGTTCCATGATAATGACGGTTTTCCCCACGCCGGCACCACCGAACAACCCGACCTTCCCTCCTTTGGCATAGGGTTCCAAGAGGTCAATAACCTTAATGCCGGTCTCCAGTATTTCCGTTTTGGTTTCCTGGTCTTCTAGCGCAGGGGCCGGCCGATGAATAGACCACCGTTTTTGCGTTTTGACGGCACCGAAGCCATCGACGGGATCACCCAACACATTGACCACCCGTCCCAGTGTTTCCCGTCCTACGGGAACAGAAATCGGGGCACCGGTATCTTTCACCTCTAAGCCACGGACCAATCCATCGGTCGAGGACATAGCAACCGCCCTCACCCGGTTTTCCCCAAGATGCTGGGCCACTTCCATGGTGACCCGGATGTCCGCCTGTCCGCTCTGATCTCCCGAGCTATGGGTGATCGTTAATGCATTAAAGATATTTGGGAGTTTCCCCGGAGGGAACTCCACGTCCACCACCGGTCCAATGACTTGAATGACTTTTCCATTTACCACATCCGTACCCACCATAGACTCCTTGGTTGAAAAAGATTGGTGAACGGCGCACGGGGAACCCTGGCCGGTCATGATCAACCTTCGATTTATTTCAGGGCCTCTGCGCCTCCCACAATATCCATTTCATGTTCATGGCTTCAGTTATTTTCTGCCTGTTATTGAAGGGCCAAAATTTACGTCCATGACGTGACATGGCAAAAAATTTTACGTGGTTTGGTCATAACCTTCAGACTTTTTAAATTCGGAGATGATTTGTTTTAATTTCCCCCCAAATTCATCATCAATTTTCTTTTTAGTCACGACCTCTTCCCGGATATTGGAGTATTTCTCTTTAATAAAGGCTAACAGGGTTTTTTCAAACTCCCGAATTTTTTTAACAGGAACATTATCAAGAAACCCGTTCACCCCTGCAAAAATTGACAATACCTGATCTGCCACGGGCAGGGGTTTGTACTGATCCTGTTTAAGCAGCTCCACCATGCGCGCACCCCGAGCCAATTGAGCTTGCGTGGCTTTATCCAGCTCACTGCCAAATTGGGCGAAGGCGGCCATTTCCCGATATTGCGCCAAATCGAGCCGGAGGGTTCCTGCCACTTGCTTCATCGTTTTAATTTGCGCGGCACCCCCGACTCTGGAAACCGATAACCCGACGTTAATCGCCGGTCGAATGCCGGAATAAAAGAGATCGGCGGCTAAATAAATCTGTCCATCGGTAATCGAAATGACGTTCGTGGGAATGTAGGCGGATACGTCACCCGCTTGAGTTTCAATAATGGGAAGAGCCGTTAAACTCCCAGCGCCTTTTTCATCACTCATCTTGGCAGCCCGTTCTAACAAGCGTGAATGCAAAAAGAAGACGTCACCAGGATACGCTTCGCGTCCAGGAGGCCGGCGGAGTAGAAGAGAGAGCTGTCGATAGGCCGTCGCATGCTTGGATAAGTCGTCATAGACGATAAGAGCATGCTTTCCGTTATCCCGGAAATATTCGCCCATGGTAACCCCGGCATACGGCGCAAAAAATTGCAACGAAGCTGAATCACTGGCCGTGGCGGACACCACCGTGGTGTACTCCATCGCCCCATGGTCTTCAAGAGTTTTCACGACTCGAGCCACCGTCGATCGTTTTTGTCCGATGGCTATATAAAAACAATACACCCCTAACCCTTTTTGATTGATGATGGTATCAACCGCAATGGCGGTTTTCCCCGTCTGGCGGTCTCCAATAATTAACTCCCGTTGTCCCCGACCGACCGGAATCATGGCATCAATGGCCTTGAGCCCGGTTTGAAGGGGTTCTCCTACCGATTGGCGGTCCACCACACCGGGTGCCCGAATTTCGATGAGCCGTGTCTCCGTCGTATTGATCGGTCCCTTCCCGTCAATGGGCTTCCCAATGGCATCAACAACCCGACCGACCAGAGCTTCACCAACCGGTACTTCGGCAATCCGTCCGGTGCGTTTCACCGGATCGCCTTCACGAATTCCCACATCCTCACCCAGAAGCACCACACCGACGCTGTCTTCTTCCAGGTTCAACGCCACTCCATAGACCCCACCAGGAAATTCCAACAATTCTCCAGCCATCGCCCCTTCCAAACCATACACCTTGGCAATATTATCACCCACCTGGATGACGTAGCCCATTTCCCTGACATCAACCCGCTGCTCAAATCCTTTGATTTTTTCCTTAATAATGGAGCTGATTTCTTCCGCTTTGATCTGCATGGATTATCCCTTCATCAACTGATCATGCATGCCGGTTAGTCGACCCAGCACGGTATTATCAAATACCCGACTGCCAATTTTTATTTTCAATCCCGCAATGAGATGGGGATCAACCTCAAATGCCACTTCGACTCCATGGTGCAGGGACTGAGTCAATGTATTTTTGATCTGCTCTTTCTCGGCCGAATCAAGCGGCTTAGCGGAGCCAACCCAGACTTGTTGAATACCCTTTTGTTGATCAGCCAATTCAGCAAAGGCCTCAGAAATTTCAGGAAGTAATATAGCCCGATTTTTTTGCAGCAGTTGGGTTAAAAAATCACTCATGACCGGAGGGGCCTGCATCCGTTGACTTAACTCATTCAGGACAGCCTGCTTTTCTTCAAATTTAAAGACCGGCGAGGCCAGGACGTGTTTCAAGGCAGGTATATCTTCCAGGCCTTGTTGCAACGCGCGTAAGGCACTTCGTGCGGGTTCAATACCCGATGGATCGAGCAATTGGAAAAGCGCCGATGCATACCGGCGCCCAATGGTGCTTTTATTCACAGTTTACAGAGAGTCCAGGCAGCCATGTGTTGAAAGGAATTGGGCGTGTGTTAAGCGGGTGAAAGTAGCATGAGGGAAAAAGCCTGTCAACCTGAAAGAGCGGATGTAAAGGGATTTTTTATCACTGAATCCACATTTATTTTTGGAGAGGCTTAGCGGAAGGGGTTTCTACGCAGATAGGGAGTTTTTCGCTTGTGGTCGGCACTTGAATGATGCCTCCGCCCAGGACGCGGTCTCCTAGATAAAAAACGGCTGATTGTCCAGGACTTAAGGCTCGAACTGGGCTTTCAAAGGTAACGCTCAGGGAATTTGGGCTATCCCAATGAAGTCTTGCCGGAACCGGAGGGGTACCATAGCGAAATTTTACGTCGACCCTTTGCCCCTCAATCACGCTCTCACCAGAGAACATATTGAGATCGGATACCTGGCAAGTCTTGGCGTCCAAATCTTCGGGTGGACCCAAAACCACTAAATTAAGATCGGGAACTACTCGCTGCACATAAAGGCGCTGGCCAGTGGCGATCCCCAACCCTTTTCGCTGGCCTGGGGTATAAAAGGCCACACCTTCGTGCTGCCCGAGTTCATGACCATCCGCATCAATAAAATCACCCGGATTCGTCGCCTGCGGAGCATGTTCTTTGAGGAAGCCCCGATAATCCCCTTGGGTGACAAAACAAATTTCCTGGCTTTCCTTGAGTTCTTCAACCGGCAGTCCCATGTCTCCCGCTTCCATCCAGACTTTTGATTTTTCCATCGTCCCGAGGGGAAACAGCATCCTGGAAAGCCATCTGGAAGGAATTCGATATAAAAAATATGATTGGTCTTTTTTGGCGTCTTTGCCACGAGCCAAGTATGGGGTTCCCAGTTCGTCCTGTCGGAGGTTGGCATAATGGCCAGTCGCCACATAGTCAGCGCCAAGCTCATCGGCCAATTGGAAAAGGCCCCCGAACTTCACGCGTTCATTGCAGCGGACACAGGGGTTCGGAGTAGTGCCCTGGAGATAGCCTCCAATAAAGTCCTCAATCACCCCCCGCTGAAAACGTTCGCGGGTATCAATGACCTGGTGCGAGATGTCCAACAATTCCGCGACATGCCTGGCGATTCCAACTTTGCAACATCCTCGTTCCTGCCATCGCTTGGAAACGGTTGTTTCGTCTTCTTCCTCCCAGACTTTCAGGGTGACTCCAATGACCTCATAGCCCTGCTCCTTTAGTAATTTGGCCGCAACGGAGCTATCCACCCCCCCACTCATACCCAACACGACTTTTTTGAGTTCCGGGACCGGCATTAGAGGCTCAAGGACTCGGCTTCAAGCTTTTTTTCAATATTTTGAGTCTTGGGTTGGCCATTGGTGAGTGCCCGATCGTCGATATCCATGTCTAAATTTGGAGCAGCACCCATATCGCACTCACCCTGGAAATAAACGCCTTCTTCCATGGCAAAGGTGGGAGTATGGACGTCACCAATAAGAACCGCCGGCTTCAGAAGTTGTATTTTTTTATTCGCGGTGATCACGCCCTCAATTCGGCCGCTACTCACAATGGTCCCACCGGTAATCGTTCCCTTGATCACGGCAGTCTCTCCAATGATGAGGGTATCATCAATCGCAATTTCGCCTTCAAAATTACCATCCACCCGCACCGTCCCCTCAAATTGTGCTTTGCCCTTAAAATCAACACCCTTCCCCAGAAAGGTGTAAAATTCCTGCCCAAAACCTGATTCCTTCTTCTTGTTGTCTTTTTCACCCCACATACAGCATTCCTCCTCTCATCCAGTAAAAAGCACTCGGGTGGCAAGTTAGGATCTCCATGTCCAACTGGGAACCGGCCCCATACACTCCTTGCAGAACGTCGTGTGGTATTACCTCACCTTCACAGCTTCTTCAACGGAAACCACGAGCTTTTTTGCCTCTCTGCCTTTTCGCTCTTTATTGGGCATATTGCAGGTTCCATTAAAGATCACCCCCTCATCCATAGACAGAAGAGGTGTAGTGATTGTCCCATCAAAGACGGCTGGACTTAACAATTTGACTCGGTGTTTGACTTCAACCTCCCCCGTGATTTGCCCCTGACACATAATTGTTCCAGCATGAATCTTGGCTGAGATGACCGCTTTTTGGCCGATGATTAAATTCCCATCCGTATAAATTTCACCCTCAAGACGGCCATCCACTCGAACCGTCCCCTGATACCGAATCGTTCCCTTAAATGTGACCTCTTCCCCAACAAAGGCGATGATTTCACCTGATTCCGGCTGGCTTTCTGAAGTCCCCTGACTGGGTATAACCGCTGGTTCCATAGGACCCTCACTCATTTCTGGTTTATTTTGACCGCTTTCTGCATTTTGTTTAAAAAACATGGCCCCCTCCCTCTTCGATGACTGTCCGCCCCATTTACTTTATCCCTGTTTAGGTACACGGTATGAATCTTTTTGCCCTTTCCCAATATCATGATATTTTCACACAACAGGGAGGAACCATGCAGCGCATAAGTCATCCCTTTATCTTATTCAAATTCTATTCCAGAATCATCGACGTAATTCGATCCAGTTCGTCATCGGAAAAATAGTGGATGATTAACTGCCCCCCCCTGGCTCCCGCCTTCACCTGCACTTTGGTGCCCAATCGCTTTCGAAATTGCTCTTCCAGGTTACGAAACCTATGGGGCTCTTCTTTTTTCGATCTGGGCCCATGAACTTTTTTTTGTCCTGAGATGATCTGCTCAACTTGCCGAACTGAGAGCTGTTCCGAAACAATCTTTTGTGCGAGTTGAAGTTGTGCCTCCGCCGTGGACAAGCCCGCTAACACCTTGGCATGGCCTAAACTGATTGTCCCGGACTCAATAAATTGTTGGACGGCTTTGGGAAGCGAGAGCAGGCGCAAAATATTGGCGATAGAGGATCGATCTTTTCCTACCGAGCGGGAAACAAGGTCCTGAGTCAAACCAAATTCCCCCATCAATCGGGAATAGGCTTTCGCTTCCTCCATAGGGTTGAGGTTCTGACGCTGGATATTTTCTACGAGCGCAACAGCTAACGCCTTTTCATCATTGGAATTCCTGACCAGGGCAGGAATAGTGGTCATCCCGGCAATTTTTGCCGCTCGAAATCGACGTTCCCCGGCAATGAGTTCATACATGCCATCGCCTTTTCGCCTGACCACAATCGGTTGCAGAACTCCATGTTCTTTGACGGATTGTGCTAACTCTTCTAATTCGGCCTCCACGAATGTGGTCCTGGGCTGATAGCGATTAGGGAGAATCTGATCCAGCGAGATCATGGAGACCGCTTGGCCATCCTGCTCCACCTTCCAAGCCAGAGTTTTTTTCTCGGGAAGCAGGGCCTGAAGCCCTTTACCCAGTGCTTTCTTTTCCATTTCTCAATATCTCCTTGGCTAGATCAAGGTACGCCTTCGCGCCACTGGACGCGGAATTATAGGACAGGACCGGTTTTCCATGGCTTGGCGCTTCAGCCAACGCCACATTTCTCGGAATGACCGTCTGGAAGACTTTTTCTTTAAAAAATCCCCGAATTTCATCCTGAACCTGTCGCGAGAGATTAATTCTTGAATCATACATCGTCAACACAATTCCTTGAATAGCCAGATTGGGATTATATGCCTCTCGAATTCGTTCGACATTTCCCAATAAGCGACCCAACCCCTCCATCGCATAATATTCACACTGGACGGGAATAATAAGGCCCGATGCCGCAACAAGCGCATTGATCGTTAAGAGGCCAAAAGCCGGAGGACAATCAATAATGACAAAATCATAGCTCCGAACTCCGTCCAAGACATTTTTCAGTACTGAGTGACGATCAGGGAGATTTGACAATTCGATCTCTGCCCCTACCAAATCACCTTTTGATGCCACAACATCTAGACCGTGTATACACGTAGGTGAAATTACGTCTTCAACCAACCTTCTTTCCATTAAACATTCATAAATAGTCCCGCTTTTAGGCTCAATAGACAATCCACTCGTCGCATTGGCTTGTGGATCCAAGTCAATCAACAAGACAGATTTTCCCGATATCGCCAGAGCCGCACAAAGATTAATCGACGTGGTTGTCTTTCCAACCCCGCCCTTTTGATTCGCGATAGCAATGATTTTTTTCAAGATAATTTGCTAGAAAGTAGTGGCGTTAGTTCCACGTGGAACACATCAATCGCCCGCTCATGATCCGTGTTTAAAAATTGACAAGATACGATTCCCATATCCAAATGGCAATTCATAGGGTATTTCTTCGTCTATTTTCATACCCTTGATTTTATATTGATTGTCAATATTTTTTGATCGAAAAACAACTAGTTTCCCATTTTCTTTCAAAATATGCCCAATAAATGGCACGATGTGTTCTATATTTACCCCTTTGCACAATGCCACGTCACACTTTTCTTCATCAGATACCATCGAACGAAAGTCTTCCAAGCGGCTTGGAATGACGGAGATTCTGGTCAATTCAAGTTTCCCAATAATGTTATGGAGAAAAGCGGTTTTATTGGCTCTTGGTTCCATTAATAAAACATTCAGAGTCGGTAGGGCTAACTTGAGAGGAATACCAGGAAAACCTCCACCTGTACCAACATCAATAATCAACGCGTCAGGTTTGTCAGAAAGAGCCAAATATCCAGCCAGTGAATCGACAAACAGCAAGACGGTTCGTTCTTTATCTGTGCGTAAACCAGTCAGGTTAATTGAACGGTCCCAACGGCACAGTTCATCATAATACAAGCAAAACTTTTCAAGGACTTCCCCGGCGAAAGAAAACCCCAGTTTATGCGCGCCAGGCAGGAAATTATCTATAAAATTAATAGATTGCATGCTTTGTTCCACGTGGAACATCCCTATGAACAATGATCAAGAAATTAACACAAAAATGCTTAAGATTTATTATAAGAATGCCTTAAGGCAAAAAACCAGAAAATAACGGGTGAGGCAAATTTACTAGCTGGCTTTTTTATGCTTTTCTACCGCAACAAGAAGCAAGGAAATGGCCGCAGGTGTAATTCCAGCAATTCTTGAGGCTTGGCCTATGGACGAAGGGCGGACTTTTTTTAGTTTTTCTAATACTTCAAGCGAAAACCCCTTTATCCCCTCATAATTAAAATCATCGGGAACCCGACGATGCTCAAGTTTTTTAAATTGCCCGATGATTTGTTCCTGCCGTTTAATGTACCCCTCGTATTTTATGGATATCTCAACAGCTTCAATCACTTCATGATCATGATATTGTATTCCGTTTAAAAATTGGCCCAAATGATGATACGAAACTTCAGGCCTCCGCAATAGCTGTGCAAGTGAGGGGTTTGGTCCCATATTTTCCAATTGAATCGGTTCAGCAACTTCTAAGCCGGATGACCTGGGAACGGTAGTTTGAAGCCGGCTTATCTCGCATTCAACCTTTTCCCTTTTTCGTTGATAGGTATCAAATGCTCCCTGTGATACCAGACCAATACGATACCCTTGGTCCATCAATCGAAAATCGGCATTATCCTCTCGGAGGAGAAGCCGGTATTCTGCTCTTGAGGTAAACATTCGATAGGGTTCTCTGGCATCTTTAGTGATCAAATCATCAATTAATACGCCAATATATGCTTGAGATCTATCCAGAATAAGAGGATGCTCACCTTTCACCTGAAGGGCAGCGTTAATACCGGCCATAATCCCTTGTGCCGCCGCTTCTTCATACCCAGACGTCCCATTTATTTGGCCGGCGTGAAATAACCCTTTGACAAGTTTGGTTTCCAATGTCTCATGAAGCTGGCGTGGTGGAAAATAATCATATTCAATCGCATAGCCAGGTCTGAGAAAAATCGCTTGCTCAAGACCTGGGATAGTCCTGACAAATGCCTGTTGTACGTCCACCGGCAAACTGGTAGAAATCCCGTTTGGATAATATGAGCGTGATCCAAGGCCTTCTGGTTCCATAAAAATCTGATGTCGTGTTTTGTCTGCAAACCGAACCACTTTGTCTTCAATAGAAGGACAATACCGTGGTCCGGTTGATTCAATGATCCCAGAATACATAGGAGATCGATCGAGATTTTCCCTTATAATGCGATGCGTTTCATCATTCGTATGGGTAATATGGCATTCAATTTGCTGGTTAGGAATTTTGCTGGTCCGTACTGAAAATGGCCGCTGTAGCGAATCGCCTGGCTGGGGAAGCATTACCTGAAAATCAATGGAATCTCGGTCAATCCGAGGTGGAGTTCCTGTTTTTAGTCTTCCAATCTCAAATCCGAAGTCTTTCATGCAATCCGACAGGTGCTCCGCAGACGGTTCACCCGCCCGCCCACCAGGAAGATGATTCAACCCAATATGCAACAGCCCTTTGAGAAAAGTTCCCGATGTCAGAACGACGGCTTTGGTCAGAATCGTTTCTCCGCTATTGATCCTCACACCATTGACAGCTCCGTGTTGCGTAAGGATCCGATCAACCGTGCCCTGCACAATAGTTAAATTTTCTTGCCTGGAGAGAGTCTCCTGCATTTGATTGGCGTAAAGTTTTTTGTCACATTGAACTCTGGTGGCCCTGACAGCCGGTCCTTTTCGCGTATTGAGGACACGGAATTGAATCCCGGATTGGTCTGTGTTAAAGCCCATTTCTCCCCCAAGGGCATCGATTTCCTTTACGAGATGGCCTTTCCCAATGCCACCAACGGCAGGGTTGCATGGCATTTGGGCGATTTTTGTGATATCGATGGTCAACATGACCACCCTGCACCCCATCCTGGCAGCCGCAAGCGCGGCTTCACAACCGGCATGGCCCCCTCCAACCACAACAATGTCATATTCCATAGTCATAATTTGATGCTTTTTATTTATTCATACAAAGTTGAATAGGATGACTTCCATTATTTGCCAATGCAAAACTCTCGAAAAATTTGATCTAAAATATCTTCATTCGTGATGACGCCGACAATTTCTCCAAGGGAATTGAGTGCAATACGTAATTCTAACGCAACACACTCGGCAGAGAGAGTATCATCAATGGCCCTAAGGGCATTTTGCAAGGCTGCCCCGGCATTGTGAAGTAACGTTTTATGTCTCAGCCTTGATACCAACACCGAATCTCCAGCTTCATATTGACGCCCAACAGCCAGACTCTTGATGGATCTTTTCAACCTATCGATTCCTTCCCCGGTTAACGCGGACACCTCAACATAATTCTTTTCCTCTTCAGGGACTCCTTCAGAATTTTTTCTCGTTCGTATCACGATATCCTGTAATTCTTTCAGGGAATATTTTGGTGGTAAGTCGCTTTTGTTTAGGACCATCACACAGGGTTTTTGTGTGTATCTTTCAATAAAATTTACGTCTTTTTCATTAAGTGAATCGCTTTTATCAAACGCCAGAATCAGGACATCAGCGTGATCAATGGCTTGAGTGGCTCGACTCATACCTTCATTCTCTAATTCATCTCTCGTTTCACGTAATCCGGCAGTGTCAAAGAGCCGAATCATCACTCCTTCAACCATAATGGCTTCCTCTAGCACATCCCGTGTGGTTCCTGGAATATGTGACACAATAGCTCGATTGGTTCCTAGAATGGCGTTTAACAAACTGGATTTTCCCACATTGGGGCGCCCAACAATGACCGTGCGAATACCTTCACGAATCATTCGTCCCTCTTCTGCAGAATCTACTAATTTTAAAATTTCCTCCAATACCAAATGTATACCGTTCTTCAGCTCGCTGTGTTCAATAAACTGAATATCGTCTTCAACAAAATCCATTCCAGCTTCCAAGTGAGCAACAAGTTTCAAGAGACGGTCCCGTTGATCTTGTATGATCCGGGATAACCGACCCTGGAGTTGTTCCTGGGCCATTTTCAGACTCTGGAGAGAATTGGCACGAATGGTATCCAGGACCCCTTCCGCTTGAGTCAAATCAAGCCGCCCGTTTAAAAAACCTCGTTTAGTAAATTCTCCGGGTTCGGCCAATCTGGCGCCAGCCTGAGTTAATGCTTCGCAAATGGCATTCACAATGACAGGTCCTCCATGGGCATGGATTTCCACGACATCTTCTCCTGTATACGATCGTGGTGCTCGCATAGTCACGACCAACACTTCATCCAATACAGAGGAAGTCTTTATTCCTGATATTTTCCCCACTTGAACAGGGTTCCAAATGAATTGGCCCAGAGACAATTTATAGGGCTTGATCTGCTCGAGAGATTTACCAGAACGTAATCGAAGAATGCTTGAGGCAACGGGGAGGGCATGAGTTCCACTCACTCGAACGATCCCCACGCCCCCTTCCCCCATGGGGGTAGCCACGGCACAAATGGTGTCGTCCAAAGAGCCCATAACGTACACTGAAGCGAGGATTACGATTTGGAGGAAGGACCTGACGGAGGGGACGAAAGTTTCTTTTTCCCCGACTCCGAACCGGGAACGTTTTCCTTTGAAGAATGAGCCGTCGTCCCACCTCTAGGCTTTTTCAGAATATACCTATCAGTCACAAATTGCTGCGTTACCGTCAGCACATTATTTGTCACCCAATATAACACCAAACCGGCTGGAAAGGTGACAAACAAAAAGGTCAATCCTACAGGTAAGATCATCATCATTTTGGCCTGTGTGGGGTCCATCGTGGTGGGCATAATTTTTTGTTGGACCACCATAGAAATTCCCATCAGCACCGGAAGCACGTAATACGGATCTTGGATCGAAAGGTCGGTAATCCACAGCATAAACGGCGCCTGCCGGAGATCAATCGTCATATACAAGATATTGAAAAGAGCCACAAAAACTGGCATCTGCAACACCATGGGCAGACACCCCCCCACAGGATTGACCTTATGCTCCTTGTAGAGCTTCATCAGTTCCTGATTGAGTTTCTCTTTGTTATCTTTAAATTTTTCCTGAAGCGCCAGGACCTTGGGTTGAATAGTTTGCATGCCTTGCATGGATTTATAGCTTTTGTATTGCAAGGGAACAAATAACAATTTAATCCCCAGGGTCAGTAAAATTATAGCCACGCCATAGTTATGGGTGTATTCATAGATGAACCGTAAAATTGAAAACAGTGGCTTCGCCACCGCTTTCACTATGCTCCAGCTGCCATAAATGAACCATCCAAAATCGATGGTATCTTCCAACCCGATCCCAAAAGATTTAAGGACATCGTATTGTTTGGGGCCGGCATACAGCTTGGTCTTGTGGACCTGTTCCCCTGAGCCCCCGGGAAGCGAAATGCCCGCCGAGACAACTCGTTCGTTTTCAAGCTTAGAAAAAAGACTGTTGGCATTTTCCGGAATAAACACACTCATGAAATATTTATCTTGAAGGGCCAGCCACCTCACAGGACCATCCCGACGCAGGGTTGGAGCATCCGCCTCTGGAGATTTTTTTTCTAATTCCTCTCCGATCATCCAGGCGGACCCTAGCAACCCAATAAATCCTTGACTCCATTCCACCACTCCAAAATTGGTGCCCAAAATCACATCAAGGTTTTCTGAAATTCCTCGGGTGCGAATAACAATATCCACCACATAGGAATCGTAATGAAACGTGATTTCTTTTTGGACCCAAAGATCTGATTCGGAAGACTCGTGAGTTAAAATCACTTTCCCGGTTGGATGCCCCTCATCTAATTGTGCAAAATCTTTTTGAACTCGAAACAGCCCCTGACGAAGACGTTGATTCGCCGATTCGTTGCCACTGATCTGCACACTGAGCGGACCGGGAAATTGCCCTTTGGAATAGACCAATTCAACGGGTTGACTGTCCGCGGTCTGAGTTAAAAATTTTTTTAACTCCCAAGAGGTAATAACCCCTCCCTGTGGTGAAATCCCGGCACGAAGGAGAGGCGTTTCAATCTCCACTATTTCTTCAATGAGAGGCTGAATGGAAGATGGGGAGGAGGAGATTATCGAATCGGGTACAGGAGAAGGAGATGTTTTCATCTCTTCTTCATGCCCTTTTGCGGGCTCACTTGTGGTGATTTCTTGATCCAGGATCGGACTGGTAGAGAAGGGAGAGTACCCCAACTGCTTCAGGAGCAGGTCATAACCAAAGATTATTCCTAAGGAAAGAACAAGGAAAAGGACGACGCGCTTTTCCATTTATCTAACTCGTGAGTCCCATTAAGACTGTTAGCAATTGAAAGTCAAACGAAGACGGATAGTTCAGAGTTTAGGGAACAGGGTCCAGGCCCCCAGGATGGAATGGATGACACTTAAGAATTCGACCTGTCATTAAGACCAGACCCTTGAGCCCGCCATGCCTATAGATAGCTTCTAAAGCATAATGAGAGCAGGTCGGTTCAAAACGACAACAAACCCCGACAAATGGGGAAACCCCTATTTGATAAGCCACGATAACTTTTCTCAAAATCCAAGACAGCATTGTTTACCCTTGAAGAAGCCCTGCCTGGGCCAATGTGCCCTTCCAGACTTTTCCGACCTCCTGATACTTCGCAGCCAGAACCTTAACTTTGGGGTAGACAATACAATGATAACCCGTTGCCATACCTGAATATGAATCCCTGACAAGTTCACGGAAAATCCGCTTCAGCCGATTTCGCGTCACCGCTTTTCCCACTCTTCGCCCTACAACAATTCCCATCCGGGAACAATCCTGATCCTGGACACGGCTGATAAGGAGGCTAAAGTACGGGTTCCGCACAACAGACCCGTTCGCTTTCACCCCATCATATTCATGTTTTTTCTTTAAAAAAAACGGGAAGCCCTCCGCTTACTCATCGGAAACCGTTAAGCGATAACGCCCTTTTTTCCGTCGACGGGCAAGGACCTTCCTCCCATTTTTAGTACTCATGCGTTTCCTAAACCCGTGATCACGTTTCCTCTTTAAATTAGAGGGTTGTCGATAGGTCATTGACACGGCATTATTCTCCTTTCAGCCATATTCTTATGAACCCGCCATTCTATGGTGGAAAAAATTGAGAGTCAAACAAATTTTCTATTCATCCCTCCCAAATAAGCCGCTTGATTCGTTGACTGGATCTGGGTAGGAAGATATAGTCGGATTCGTTTTTCCCCAACTTTTTCTTCAACAGAACAGGGCTTTCCGTGTTGCGTTCCATTAAAGGTCTTAAAGACATTTTACCTCAACAAACCCCTCAATGGCGCTATATGGAGACAATCGCCCACACCCTTGCAACCCAGTCCGGGTTCTCTGAAATCCGTATTCCGATATTCGAGTTTACAGAACTTTATGCGAGGAGCATTGGAGGATCCACTGATATCGTGGAAAAGGAAATGTACACCTTTCCTGATCGGGATGGGAGTTCTCTTACCTTACGCCCTGAAGGTACAGCAGGTGTGGTGAGAGCCGTATTGGAGCACCATCTTCTTGACTCCCCTTCGACCCGAAAATTGTACTACCTTGGTCCTATGTTCCGTCATGAACGACCTCAAGCAGGGCGCTATCGGCAATTTCACCAATTTGGAGTTGAAGCCCTAGGGACTGAAGATCCCCTTATGGATGTCGAGGTCATTACCCTTTTATGGAGATTTTTTTGTTCATTAGGGCTCAAGGATCTGACATTACAGATAAATTCCATTGGAAATCTTCAGGACCGTGAAAAGTATATTCAGGAA
>Ga0224496_10000959_pt1 | contig 18634 bp, 18 predicted proteins | sample SF_Jul11_sed_USG_2_FD_168127 | JGI IMG/M metagenome (GOLD analysis project Ga0224496, IMG submission 168127) | Sediment microbial communities from San Francisco Bay, California, United States - SF_Jul11_sed_USGS_8_1 | ecosystem: Environmental > Aquatic > Marine > Sediment | place: USA...
CCGATGTGGTCACCAGCCTGGAGTTCGAGCGGCTCTTGAACCCCTCCGGCCCGTTCATGGGCGAGGTACGCCGCCTCTCCGACAAGCAGCATCCGCACAAGATTGCCTTCATCCAGTGCGTTGGCTCCCGGGATCTCGGCTGCGACAACGGCTACTGTTCGTCGGTCTGCTGCATGTACGCCATCAAGGAAGCGATGGTGGCCAAGGAGCACGATCCCGACTGCGAGATCACCATCTACTACATGGACATGCGTACCCAGGGCAAGGACTTCGACGCCGCTCAGAAGCGGGCCGAGGAGCAGTTCGGCATCAAGTTCGTTCGCGCCAAGGTGGCCGACGTCATGCCGTGGGACAAGCAGTTGAAACTCACCTATGCCACCCTGGACGGCTCCCATCACTTTGAGGGCTACGACATGGTGGTGTTGTCGGTGGGCCTTGATTCACCGGCCGATGCCAAGAATCTGGCCAAGATCGCTGATTTTGAACTCAATCAGTACGACTTCTGCAAGACCTCGACCTTCGCCCCCCTGGCCTCAAGCCATGACGGCGTGCTGGTTGCCGGCGCCTTCCAGGGGCCGAAGGACATCCCGGAGAGCGTCACCCAGTCCAGCGCCGCCGCAGGCCTTGCCTCGGCACTGCTCAAACAGCAGCGCGGCAAGGGGGTGGTCACCAAGACCTACCCCGACGAGCAGGAGGTCAATGAAGATGACGAGGTTCGCATCGGCGTCTTTGTCTGCCACTGCGGCATCAATATCGCCGGGGTGGTGGACGTGGCCAAGGTCGCCAACTATGCCGGCGACATGGAAAACGTCACCTATTACGCCGAAAGTCTGTACAGCTGCTCCCAGGATGCCCAGGAGGTGCTGAAGCAACGGATCAAGGAACACCGATTGAACCGGGTGGTCATTGCCGCCTGTTCACCCCGGACCCATGAGCCGCTCTTCCAGGAGACCATGAAGGACGCGGGGCTCAACCGCTCGCTGTTCGAGATGGTCAACATCCGCGACCACTGTTCCTGGGTTCATGCCAATGAGCCCGCGGCAGCCACCGACAAGTCCATGGACCTGGTGCGGATGGGTGTGGCCAAGGCGCGCAATATCCGGCCGCTGCCCGAGCAGACGGTGCCGGTTACCGCCAAGGCCCTGGTGGTTGGCGGTGGTATCGCCGGCATGACCGCGGCGCTGAATCTCGCCGATCAGGGGTTTCCGACCTACATCGTCGAGAAGAGCGACAAGCTGGGCGGCCATCTCCTGGAGCAACACTATACGCTGCAGGGCGATAACACCCCGGCGTTGCTCAAGGGGTTCACCGACAAGGTCAAGAAGAACAAGCTCATCGAGGTCTTCACCTCGGCGGAACTCACCGCCGTGAACGGCTTTGTCGGCAACTTCACCTCCACCATCACCTCGGGGGCCGGCAAGAAGCAGCAGGAGACCAACGTCGACCACGGCGTGATCATCATCGCCACCGGCGGCCAGGAGCACCAGCCAGAGACGGTACTGGGCGCCAAACTGCCGGCCTCGAAAAAAATTGTCACCCAACAGGAGCTCGAGCGTCAGCTGTCCGGCAAGGCCAAGAATCGGGCCCCCAAGTCCATGGTGATGATCCAGTGCGCCGGTTCCCGCGGCGACGACCTGGCGTACTGCAGCAAGGTCTGCTGCAATAACGCGGTCAAGAATTCACTGAAGATCAAGGAGATAAACCCAGAATCTCAGGTAGTGGTTCTCTATCGCGAGATGCGCACCTATGGATATGCCGAGGATGCCTACCGCGAGGCGCGCGAGAAGGGAGTGATCTTCATCCCCTACACCATGGAGCAGAAACCGGCGATCAATGCCAAGGGCAGCAAGCTGGAGGTCTCTTTTTACGACCCAATCCTGCGCGAGGACGTCGTTATCGCTCCGGATCAGGTTGCCATCAGCGTCGGCATGGTGCCCCAGGATACCGAGGAACTGAGCAAGGTTCTCAAGGTGCCCATCAACGAGAACAAGTTCTACCTTGAGGCCCATGTTAAGCTGCGGCCGGTGGAGCTGCCGGTGGCCGGCGTCTATGTCTGCGGCCTGGCCCATTCTCCCAAGCCGGTGGACGAGGTCATTGTCCAGGCCCAGGCGGCGGCGGCCAAATCCGCCATCCCGCTGGTGAAGGGCTATGTGTCCGTGGAACCCACCGTTTCCAACGTCAACCAGGAAGCCTGCATTGGCTGCGGACTCTGTGAGAGCCTCTGCCCCTACCAGGCCATCCGGATTCACAAGATTGACAATAAACGGAAGGCGGAAACCATTGTCGCTTCCTGCAAGGGGTGCGGTATCTGCGCCTCCCATTGTCCGACTTTCGCCATCTCTATGGGTGGCTTTACCGACGAACAGATCTCCGCCCAAATCAAGGCGTTCGGGGAACTTAAAGAGGAGTCAGTCTGATGAGCAACGAAGAGTTCAATCCAAAAATTCTTGGGTTTCTCTGCAATTGGTGCTGCTACGCCGCCGCCGACTCGGCCGGTGTCTCCCGCTACCAATATCCCCCCAACCTGCGGACCATCCGGGTGATGTGCACCGGGCGTCTTGATCCGGCCTTTGTCCTCAAAGGCTTTGCCGAGGGGGCGGCGGGTATATTTACAGGCGGCTGACAACTCGGTGAATGTCATTACCAGGTTGGTAATTACGACGCAATGGGTGTAAACGGACTGGTGCAGAAGGTGTTGACCGAAATCGGTATCAATCCCGATCGTTTCAGTCTGCAGTGGGCCTCGGCCGCCGAGGCGCCGCGGTTTGTAAAGTTGATCACTGAGTTTACCCAGCAGGTCAAGCAGCTTGGCCCTCTGGGACAGGCCGAAGGGATCGAGCCCGACGAGATGCGGGCCCGTATCGACAAGGCGCTGGCGCTGGTGAGCGACCGCAAGCTGCGGGTAGCCTTTGGCAATGTCACCAAGACCCTGCGCAAGGAGGGCAACAAGGTGACTGGTGAGATGATCGCCACGCTGGTCGATGAAAAATTGAGCAAGACCATCAGCTCCGGACTTGGGTAATTGTCTGGCGGCGCGGCGTGGAGCCGCGCCGTTTCCTGTTCCGGAGATCACTCGGCGTTCCTTGTCGTGTGCTCTCCGGAATTCTCTTTCCTTCCCCCCCCTTCGCACCACTTCGCATTCCTCCTTGCCAATGGTCATGGGAATACGTTATTCTTAATTTATAGTATTGACGTGTGTTCCTCCCCCTCTCTTTACAATCAGATAATCGGCTCTGTGTCGCCGTGATGAGGATTCAGTTTGGCCACCATACTGCTTATCGACGACGATGAGATGGTACAGAACGTTACCCGGGAGCTGTTGAACCTGCTCGGCTACGAGGTTCTCAGCGCTGATGACGGTCGACAGGCGTTGGCACGGGCAGAGGAGGCGGCCGCGGCCATTGATCTGGTGCTGTTGGATCTCTCTTTGCCGGACATGAGTGGACTTGAGCTGCTGCCCAAGTTGCGACAGATCCTGCGTTCTCAGGCCAAGGTGGTTCTCTGTTCCGGCAGCATGTGTGACCAGAACGCCACCGCTGATCAGAATGGCAAGGGGCTTGACGCCGTTCTCCAGAAGCCTTTCGAGTTGACCACCCTCAAGGAAACCGTGGAGCGGGTTCTCGCCTCCTGAAAACGGTCTTTCCGTCTTTCCCCCCCATTTTCAGTGTGTCTTCCGTTTTTTATTTCCGTTCGTTCAGGGGATCCTGCGGCGTTGGTTAATCGGCTTTGCCGGCCAGTTGGCCGCAGGCGGCGGAGATGTCACCGCCTCGGCTGGCGCGGATGAAGACCGAGTAACCGGCTTGGTGGAGGATATTTTGAAAGGCCTCGATCCGTTCTCTGGGCGGCGAACGGAAGGGGAGGGCGGGGCAGGGGTTGAAGGAGAGCAGGTTGATCTTGCAGCGTACGCCGTGGAGTTTGCGCGCCAGTTCGCGGGCGTCCTGATCCGAGTCGTTGATGCCTTCAAAAAGGGTGTACTCGATCATGATCCGCCGCCGCTTGGCCAGCGGATATTCCCGGCAGGCGCGGAGTAATTGCTCCAAATCATAGGTGTCGTTCACCGGCATCAGGGCGCTGCGCACGGTGTCGTTGGCGGCATGGAGGCTCACGGCCAGGTTGACCTCGGTTTTTTCGCCCAGTTCGGCGAGGCGCGGAACCAGGCCGCAGGTGGAGACGGTGATCCGGCGTGACGAGAAATCGAGCCCGTGGGGATCCTGGAGGATTGAGAGGGCGTCGAGCAGATTGTCAAAGTTTGCCAGCGGTTCGCCCATGCCCATGAAGACCAGGTTGGTGAGTCGGCCGGCCATCCCGGAAGCGGTCATGTCGGCCATGGCCGTCGTTACCTGGCCCACGATCTCGGCCGGCCGCAGGTTACGTTTGAAGCCCATGGTGCCGGTGAGGCAGAAGCGGCAGCCCATGGCGCATCCCACCTGGGTGGAAACGCAGAGGGTGTTGCGCTCTTCCTCGGGGATCAGCACCGCCTCGATCAGCAGCCCGTCGGCAAGGCGGAAGCCGTATTTGACCGTACCGTCCTGCGACACCTCCCTGACTTCCGGATGCAGGATGGAGATGGCGCAGCGCTCGGCGAGCTGGGCCCGGAACTCCTTGTTGAGGTCGGTCATCTGGCCGAAATCGGTGATCCCGGGCCGGTAGAGCCAGGCAAAGATCTGCTTGGCGCGGAAGGGCGGGGCGCCCAGGCTCGCGACAAAGGCGGTGAGTTTTTCTAAGGTGAGGTCCTTGAGGTCGGTCTTGGTCATGGGAAGGGGCTTTTGCTTTGGGCGGAAACGGTTGAATCAGGGTGGTTTCTCAACGGTTGAGTCAATACGGTCCCCACAATAGGCGGCCGGCGGGGGGAATGCAAGGTAAAAAAATCTCCCGCCTCGGCTCTTGAGAGCGGAAATGATGCGTGCTCGCTGGGAAACGGTTGTTGTCGCCGGAAGGCGGAGGCTATCTGCACTCTGTTCGTGAGAAGTGCGGGCTAGGATCGTTTGGGAAGGTAGCAAACGTTGGGCAGGCCGGCAAAGTCGTCGTCCTGTGTCCAGATCGTGGCGTCATGGGCCTGGGCCGTGGTCAGGATGATGCTGTCGGCCATGGGCAGCCGGAAGCTGAGGCTGTTGCGGGCCGCCAGCAGGGCAAGGGGGGCGTCCAGGTCGACCACCCTGCCCTGGTGCAGGAGGGCCACGGCCTGGAGTGCCGCATCTTCACCCCGTTGGCGGAATACCACCTTGAACACCTCATAGAGGCAGATGCTTGGCACGATGAGGCTGGCCGTATCCTGCAACGGTTCGGCAAACCGGTCGGCGTTGGGGCCGTCGGCAAGGTATTCCAGCCAGGCCGAGGAGTCCACCACGTTCACAACCGGTCACCCTCACGGTCGACCTCGGTTTCGATTCCTTTCAAAAAGCCACGCATGGCACTGATCTCCCGTACCGGGATGAGCTCGATGCGGTTGCCGTACTCGATGACCTGCATCCGTTGCCCGGCCTGCAGGTGCAGGGATTCGCGGACCTTGCGCGGGATGACGACTTGAAATTTCGGGGAAATCTTTACCGCCTCCATGGGACACCTCCATTGATGGAAATATCGTAATACGATATGCCTGTCGATGTCAATATTCACTGATTGTATTGACTATTTCGTGATTAACATTATCGACAGACGATCACCAGGAGGGGGAAAAGGCGCACCTGCAGTTATCGCGGGAGACGCTGGTATCAGAAATGGTGCGGTTCCGGCACGCCCTTTATCAAGACTACTGGGCGCGAAAAGAGGTGGTGCAAGATCCTGCGCCTGCTGCACCACGCCCGGCGCTGGCCTGCCAGGGAGGGCTGAGGTGCCACGCCGGTGGAAAATATCCTCCATTTTCGCGGTGCAATCGATTTTTCCCCTTTGTAAAATCAAATAGTTGCGGGGTGGCCAGGGCCTTTTCTGGTCATGATATCGATATGTTGTCTTGGTCCGACCCCAAGCGAATTCAAGCGAATTATGCTTTCTTTTTCTTTCTAATGCTGTTGCCGGCAAGACCAGCTAATCCAGTTCCGAGGAGCAGCAGCGTTGCTGGCTCCGGAACAGGTTCCCCTCCTGCGGCGGACACTCGCAGGGAGCCAAGGGTATAGAGTTCCGAAAGATCCCACTCCAGCCCGGACTCCAGCACCGGCAGATAGATGCTGGCAAACTCGTGGTAAATGGTCGCAGCTGAAAAGTCAAACAGGTTGAAAATATCACCTTGCCCGAGAGACACATAAGAGAGCCCGAAATCACTCTCCCAAATCGCGACATCCAGGTTCACCCCTTCAAGATCAAGATCGCCATCAAAAATAATATGGGAAAAATCAATACCGGCAACTCCGTCGTTTCCGACCAGGTCCATATACAGAGTGGAGCCAAGGGTAAAGTCCACGTTGCTCATGGCTAGGATGCGGCTGAGATCTCCACTGAGGCCGCCGTCAACGTACACATTGCCAACCATGGTCGTGTTCTTCACAGAGCCAAAACCACGCAGGTCGCCAAATAAATCCAGGCCGAGGTCATCACCAGCCAGTTCGCCGCCACCTAATAAATATAGCCCATCGCTGCCGGGCTCGATCCGGCCGTGACCGGTAATGCGCTGCCCTTGGGTCAAGCTCGTAGCTTGATTGTGGTCGCGAAACGCACCTCCTTCAAGCGCCAGAGAGGCATTAGGGTACAACCCCAGATATCCTCCGGATTGGATGTTCAGATCGCAACCACCTTTCATGGTCAGGGTGGTCCCGCTGCCAACAATTAACGTACTGGCACTGTTCACATCCAGACCGAAAAAACCATTATCTCCTGTCAGCCACAATCCCCCGGCCGTCCAGTTAAAACTGTACTCACTATAGCGGGAATCATAGTCCAAGGTCTTCACCTGCAGTTTACCACCATCAAGATTGACCGTGCCCTGGTCCCACAGCTTGAGGGTGCCGCCCACATCAACGAATCCGTCACTGCCAATGGTCAACTCTCCGACGCCACCGTTTGCGGTGTACCCACCAACATAGAGCGAGCCGCTATTCTGCCAGGTGGCCATTGTATAATCGTAAAAGGATGCCCGGCCGGCAACAGTTACAGAACCGGAAGAACCTGCACCACCACCAATATATGCCTCTGCGCTCGATACAGTGGCGCCGTTTTGTACGTTCAGTGTACCGGTTCCGCGCCTGCCGACGCCAAGGAGCGAAGAGTTCGTCCAGCTGGAGTCCTTGCCATCCACCGTCACTGTGCCATAGGAGCCGGTTTCTCGGCCGATGTACCCCGCCGAACTGGTCACTGTGCCGGCATTTTCTATGAACAGCGTCCCGCTGCCGGAGTTAGCAACGGTCAGGCTTGATGTGTTTTTCCAGGTGGAACCTTTCCCGGTTACCGTCACCTCGCCGTTGGAACCCGACCCTCTGCCGATATAGCCATCCGAACTGGAAACCACACCGCCATTCGTGACTCTCAATCTGCCCTCATAGCCTCCTGCCACTGTCAACTCCGACGAATTGAGCCAGCTGCCAGAATCGCTTACATTCACAGAACCCGTGCCATACCTTCCGTCAAGCAACCCCGTTGTATCGGATACCATCCCTCCGTACGCCACATTCAACTGGCCACCCCAGATGGCAAGGTCCGATGAAATGTTCCAGGCAGAGCCTGTATCGAATACCTCGACCAGACTGGCAGCGTTGTTTATGCTTCCTGCCGCGCTCTCCACCGTTCCTCCGTTTTGCACTCGCAGCGTGCCGGTGCCTGATCCGCCCACCTTCAACCCGGCCGCGTTGGACCAGAGAGATCCGGCTCCGTCCACGATTACATTGCCTTCGGAGCCTGACCCGTAGCCCATAGAGCCCTGAGTGTTGGATACCCGGCCGCCATTGGTAATCTCCAGCGTGCCGGAGCCTGATGAGCCCACCGTCAACACGACCGCGTTGGACCAGAGAGATCCGGCTCCGTCCACGGCTACCTTGCCTTCGGAGCCTGACACGCTGCCGATAGAGCCTACAAGGCTGGATACCCGGCCGCCATTGGTAATCTCCAGCGTGCCGGAGCCTGATGAGCCCACAATCAACCCGGCCGCGTTGGCCCAGGTTGAGTTGGCGCCAGAAACCAGAGCCCTGCCGTCGGAACCTGCACCATAGCCGATGAACGCGTTATTCGCGTTATTATCGTTTTGTAAGGTGCTGCCGCGGGTGACGCCCAGCCAGCCCTCACCACTATTGCCGATGATCAAGATGGCGGTTGAAGGCAGAGAATAATCTGAGAGAGTCGCAATGCTCTGAGAGGTGTCGCCGCCTGTCCAGATATGATACGCGTACAGGTTCAGCTCAGCGCTGTCAAAGTAGGTGTTGTTGTTGTCGGTGGCAAAGATGCCGAGCCTGTCACCTGTCATCTTAAACGAAAGCTTGTCCACCCCGAGGTTGAGGCGCACATCTCCGCTTCGTTTGGTCCAGAGGGAATCGGAATGCCAGCCCAGGTTGGAGCTGGCAAGAGTCGTATTCCCTGACAACTGGTCCAGGGAAAACATCGTTCTGTCGAGCCCGATGGTGTTGTCGTAGCCGCCGTATCGTGCAAAATAACCACCGGAATCAAGACGGAAACTGTCGAACCCCAGCGCTGTTAAGTCAACGGTTTGCTGTACGGATGATTCCTCTGTGATCCCACCATGCCACATCAGGGAGCCGCTCTGCGGGGTGATGCCGGAATCACTGCTTTTGATATGAACTGCAGCGCCGCCGTCGCTGAATGTCCAGCCTGTGCCACCGCTTTCAAAACCTGGGTTGATCAGCAGGGAGTCAGCACATACCGGGACGGCAAGGAATGCGAGAAGGCCCAAAGGGACTATGGATATAATGGAGGAGGGAAGCGTTGTTTTTTTCATTTTTCACCGATCCTTCTTTAAGGTGGAGAAAGCAGCTACCTCACAGGCAAGCAATGGCTCAAACGCTTATGGGAATCTTGAAAAATTGTCTTTTCGCCCGATCTCTGTGTTATGCTCAAAATTTTATCCTCGGAGGTAAGCGAAACGAAGTGAAGACTCCGATATCAACTATATGCCTGCGGTAAAATTTTGAGCATGCCTTGATCTCGAACGAAAATCCTAATTTTTCAAGACACCCTTATGTTTACTTCCGTATCTCAATTCTTGGCACTATCCAGCAGCACCGCATCTGCTTCGGAGTCTCCCGATGGTCGCTTATCTGCAGCGCCGCTAAATAGTTAGGGTGTTGAGCGAATCAATCATTTTCCCTCCCAAGCCGGATAGTTACATTCATTGCCAACGAGCTCTCACTCAGTGGTAGTTTTTATTCTTAAAAGTAGGGAACATAATGAAAGCAGAAAACATGCCAAAGCATCAGGCCTGAAAAGGCAGAACCAAGGCAAGTGTCGAGAAAACAATCAAATAAATAAACAACACCCTGGTTGCTATGCAATATGGCCAGGGGTATCGGGAGGAAGGGTGTCCGGTATTACGGAAAAACGTACGCGGAAAAATGGAACGCGTATGCGTTGTTGCATGTTATAAGCTCAACTGAAAAGGAATTGACCACCGACGGTGGTCGGACCAGGCTAACAAGCTAAGATTAAAGAAATTTCACCCGCAAAACCATTTCTTTCCGTCACAATATCAACGATTTCAGCCCGACTTCTGGCGCGGCGGCAAGGTGCGGCCCGCAGGAAAGAGGAAAGGAGCACTCGAATGGAAGACAAGTATGTCTGCCCCTGCGGGCTGACCTGTTGTGATTGTCTCTTCTACAACAAGGAGTTCTTCGCGGCGGCGAGGACCATGAAGCGGCTGATCGACGAGTACCGGTTCGACCTCTTCTTCGCCATGCTGAGCAAGCGCGAGGTCAGCGCCCACATCGCCTCGCACCTGAAGCGGGAGAGCACTGAGTTCGAGGCGATGTTCCGCGTCTTTGCGCGGATGCCGGACTTCGTCAAGGTCCTGGAGGGCATCATCGCCATCCAGTGCCAACACACCTGCCAAGAGAAGAACGGTTGTTCCATCGGCGGCAGCACGCACCAATGTGAGGCACTGGCATGCGTCAACACCAAGGGGATCGAGGGGTGCTGGCAGTGCGCCGCATACAGGGATTGCGACAAGCTGGCGTTCCAACGACAGAGCTACGGGAAGACGGTAACCGAGAACCTGGCTCGGATGGAAAGCGCAGGGCCGGATGCGCTGCGATCGCGAGGCAACCAGTACTATGAATGGCAACGAAAGCTGATTAAGGCGCGCGAGACTTCATAGCTCGGGCCGGTTTCGAGCCAGCCGAGCAGGCAGCAAGCCCGGCCGCACATAAAAAGGGGCCTGCGCTCCGCGCTGCTTCGGTACCCTTTTGAAAAATTCGGCCTCGGGGGGCGTTTTTTCAAGTCGGGACGGAGCCGGAAGAATCACTTTTTCCCTGATCGCAAACCCTAAAATGATATCTGATTACCACTCAATCTCAGCATTCTTTGCAACAAAAGCGCTGGAGCGGCCTCTGGCCGCGAAAAAATGATGGGTGTCCGTCGTCGTTCGGCCTGCATTCGCGGCCAAAGGCCGCTCCTACTACGGATACGTAAAACGTGGCTGAAAGTGAGTGGTAATCAAAAAATGATAAGGTATTATAATTTTTCGATCATCGGCGAAACCCTTCCCTGACAGGCGGATTCCATGGCCCGCAAGAAGAGTCCGGACGACGCATTTGTAAAGAGCATCCGCTTGAACTGCGATATCTCCGATGCTCGGGATCACGGGATCTATTCGGTTTGTGTCCTGGTGCTTAAGCTGCGGGTCCTGTACAAGTGGGAGAAGGGGCTGGAGCCATGGGTCGAACCGGGCCCGGCCGAGGTGCTCGACTGGATAGACCAACGGGAAGGGTATTGGGCCGGGATAGCCGAGAACGAGTTCCAGCCCCTGGAGTTGAACGGCGCCAGCTTCGATCCCTTTGATGTTGAGGGCGTCAACGGGATACTTTTCGCGGACGGTCTGTACTACGGCGCCGGCTACGGCAGGTCAATGAAGCCGGTGTTCTTCCTCGCCGAGATCCTGGAGCAGCGGACCCTGGACGGCAATACGGTGCTCATCCTCGGTACCGAAAAGGCGCGCGAGCTAGCCGGTCCGTTTGCCATGCGGCAGGAGCGGAACATCATCATCCGCAAGCAGCAACTCAAATACTTTTTGTGGGACCATCTGCAGGAGATCCGGCCCTCGGCCAAGGATGTCATGCTGCAGGCGCTGCACAAAGGCAACATTATCCAGCAGCGGTGCACAGCCGACCGCGAGGGGTTGAAGAACCATCTGGCCAGGCTCGTTGAGCAGGAGATCCCGATCTTTGTCCACCACGAGATCGGCGAGATGCAGGCGACGCCGTTGAGTGGCGGGGTATTCCAGAGGATCGTCAGCGACTTTCCGGATTCGTTGATCGAGTTCTTCTCCCGGGCGGTGAAAGACGTGCTGGCCGACACCCATCCGCAAGGCATGTTGCGCTTCATCATCAACGAGCGGAGGGAGATGTCGCTGGCGCTGTACCTCTCGTTCATGACCGGGATCGGCAGAACCCTGTTCCCGGAGATAGTCACCGTGGTCAGGCGGTTCATGGTAAATGGCGAGGGCGATTGGAGCGATATCGAACGGGCCAGGGAGGCTGGCTGGGCCAATAACCTTGCCCGCGCCGAAAGGATCGCCCAAATCGTCATGGGCTCGCCGGAGAACGGTGCGGTGGCCCGCGAAATGGAAAGAGAGCTCCTTGCCCCCTTGGGCTTGGGCAGGTAAATCCCCCGTGCAATCCATGGCGGTTTCCTGGCAAAGCGGGCAGGTGGGCACCACCCTTATGCCAAGCGTCACGGCGGAAAAACAAGGCCGGAAACCACGTGCAAAGATTGTTGATTAAACCGCTTCAGTATACTACTAATTAATTGACAATCGTATCTGGCAACTTTTTCCCGTGATCCGTTTATTTGACGAGGTATCCATGACTGACGAGCTTTCCCTTTCCTTTGATTCCCGGGTGATCCATGCCGGCCAGGCGCCTGAGCAATGGCAGGGCGCCACCCTGCCGCCCATCTTTCAGAGCGCCTCGCATTGCCACCCGACGGCCGAAAATTTAAGCGACACCTTTGCCGGCAAGACCAGCGACCATATCTACATGCGGCTCACCAACCCCACCAACCGGGTGCTGGAGGAGAAGATGGCGGCGCTTGAGGGCGGCCGTGGCGCTGTCTTCATGGCCTCCGGGATGGCGGCGATCACCAACAGCTGCATGGCGCTCTTGCGGGCCGGCGACGAGTTTGTCTGCGGCAACTCGCTGTTCATGTCCACCTATCTGCTCTTTAAGAACGTCTTTGCCAAGTACAACATCACCGCCCGGATGGTGGAGTCCACCGATCTCGAAGCCCTGGCCGCGGCGATCAACGACAAGACCCGTTTTATCTATCTCGAGACCATCGGCAACCCCAAGATGGACGTGCCGGATCTTGAAAAGGTGGCCCATCTGGCCCATGCCCACGGCCTGCCGCTCATCGTCGACAACACCCTGGCCTCACCCTACCTCTGCCGGCCCATTGAGCTGGGCGCCGATCTGGTGATTCACTCCACCACCAAGTACCTCTCCGGCCACGGTGACGCGGTGGGCGGGGTGGTGGTCGATGGTGGCAACTTCGACTGGGAGGCCAGCGGCCGTTTTGCCGACATGCGGCCCTTCATCGACCGCAAGGGGCCGCTCGCCGGTCTCGACCGGATCTGGCGTGAGCACCACATCAATTTCGGCACCACCCCAGCCCCCCTGCATGCCTACCTCACCATGGTGGGGCTCGACACCCTGGCTCTGCGCATGGAGCGCCACCTTGCCAATGCCATGCAGGTGGCGGAATTTCTCCAGTCGCGGCCCGAGGTGGCCTGGGTCAACTACCCGGGGCTTGCCGATCACGCCAGCCATGCGGTGGCCGAGTCACAGTTCGACGGCAAGGGCTTCGGCGGCCTGCTCGCCTTTGGCCTCAAGGATCAGGAGGCCTGTTTCAAGTTCATCAACGGCCTCAAGATGGTCTATCATCTCGCCAACCTGGGCGACTGCAAAAGCCTGGTCATCCATCCCTACTCGTCCCAGTACGTTTCGTTCGCCGAGGAGATCAAGACAGGCCTTGGTATCACCCCGGATCTGGTCCGCCTCTCCGTGGGCATCGAGGCGGCACCGGACATCATCGGTGATCTGGGCCAGGCCTTGGCTCGCTTGCAGGGCTAAGGGATGAGCGAGTATCTGTCATCCCTGGATGGCGACGCCGCCTCGGTGGGGGTGGTGGAGAAAAAATTCTTCACCTTTGCCGCGCCGCCCCACTGTCTGGTGCTGGAAAGCGGCGCCAGGTTCGGCCCCATCACCCTGGCCTACGAGACCTGCGGCACCCTGGCGCCGCAGGGCGACAACGCCATCCTCATTCTCCACGCCCTCACCGGCGATTCGCACGTGGCCGGGACTTACAGCGCCACCGACCCCAAGCCGGGCTGGTGGGAGATCATGGTGGGGCCGGGCAAGGGTATTGATACCGACCGTTATTTCGTGATCTGCGCCAACGTTCTGGGCGGCTGCATGGGCTCCACTGGCCCCTCGTCGCTCAACCCGGCCACCGGCGAACCCTACGGACTCGATTTCCCGGTGGTCACCATCGGCGACATGGTGGAGGCCCAGAAGGCGCTGCTCGACCATCTCGGCATCTCGCGGCTGCTTGCCGTGATCGGTGGCTCCATGGGCGGCATGCAGGTGCTCGAATGGTGCGTCCGTTTTCCGGAGCGGGTGGCCGCGGCGGTGCCCCTTGCCACCACGCCGCGCCATTCGGCCCTGGCCATCGCCTTCAATGAGGTGGCCCGCCAGTCGATCATGGCCGATCCCAACTGGAACCAGGGCAATTACTACGGCGGCAAAAAACCGGATCTGGGGTTGGCGGTGGCGCGGATGATCGGCCATGTCACCTATCTCTCCGACGAGGCCATGCGCCGCAAGTTCGGCCGGCAGCTGCAGGACCGCAGCACTTTTTCCTTCAACTTCGACGCCGACTTCCAGGTCGAGAGCTATCTGCGCTACCAGGGCACCAAGTTCGTGGAGCGTTTCGACGCCAATTCCTTTCTCTATCTCACCAAGGCGGCGGATTATTTTGATCTCGCCGACCGGGGCGGGGGGAGTCTCGCCGCCGCCTTTGCCAAGGCGCGGGCGCGGTTCCTGGTGGTTTCCTTCACCTCGGACTGGCTCTATCCCACCGCCCGGTCGCGCAAGATGGTGCAGGCGATGAAGAAGAGTGGTCTCGACGTGAGTTTTTGTGAGATCGAGGCGGAGTGGGGCCACGACGCCTTTCTGTTGCCCAGTCCCCGGCTGAGCGAACTGATTCGCGGTTTTCTCGACCGGGTCTGGCGCGAGGAACACGGGGCGGGAAGAGGGGAGGGCGAGCATGCGTTTTGATCTCCAGATCATCGCCTCCTGGATCGAGCCGGGAGCCCGGGTGCTCGACCTGGGCTGCGGCGAGGGCAACCTGCTCTACTACCTTAAGGAGACCAAGGGGGTGCGGGGCACCGGCATCGAGACCCGCGAGGATAAGGTGGCCCAGTGTATTGCCAGCGGCCTTTCGGTGCTGCAGGGCGATCTGAACACCGAGGTGGCCGACTACCCGGATCAGGCCTTTGACTACGTGATTTTGAGCCAGACCCTGCAGCAGGTCTACGAGCCGGCCGTGCTCATCGCTGAGCTGCTGCGGGTCGGGCGGCGGGTGATTGTCAGCTTCCCCAACTTCGGCCACTGGCGCAACCGGCTGCAGCTCCTGGTTTCTGGCCGGGCGCCGGTGAGCGAGCATCTGCCTTACGAATGGTACGACACCCCCAACATCCGGGTAATCACCATCCGCGATTTCAAGCGCTTCGCCGTCGGCATGGGCATCCGGGTGCTGAAGGAGGTGGCGATCAACACCCATCACCACAAGGAACAGGGCCATATCGTTCATTTCCTTGCCAACCTTCGCGGCACTTATGGTATTTTTCTGATAGGCAGTGGCGGGGCGCGGAGAGAAAAGGGATTCGGCGGAGGATGGCGGCATGGCTCCTGATCGATTGCCGGGCGTGTTGTGGTGGCTGTTGGCGGTCTTCGTGGCGGTACCCCTGACGGCTGCCGCCGCCTTGGTTAACCCCCACGTCATGCCGGAGCCCTGCCTGAGTTGCCACACCAAGGTTCCGGACCGGGCGGAAACAGAAGCGGGGCGCTATTTTCTCATCAAACCGGGGATCGACGACACCTGCAAGACCTGCCACGAATGCTGCCGGGTGGGCATGCTCCATCGGGAGATGAATCACCCCTCGGATTCCGCCGAGTGGGATCGCAGCCGTTTCCAGAAACCCAAAAGCCTGCCGCTCCACGACGGCAAGATTACCTGCAACACCTGCCATCTGCACCGGGCGTCCGCGTCGCCCACCGTCCACCTGCTGCGCAAGGTCAGGGTGGGCGACCGTTTCGGCACGGATTGGTCGGAACTGTGCCGCGACTGTCACGTCGGCTACTGATTCCTGTTTTCAGGCCATCTCAAGGAGAAATTTCGCATGGGAACAATCGTTTCGTTGAATGTCAGCACCAAGAAGGGAGAATCCAAACAGCCGGTGGCGTCGGTGACCGTGCGCCCCGATCACGGCGTGGAGGGCGATGCCCATGCCGGCGACTGGCATCGTCAGATCAGCCTGCTGGCCATGGAAAGCATTGAGGTGATGAAGGCCAAGGGCGCGGAACTGGTCCCCGGTGATTTTGCAGAGAACATCACCACCCGGGGCATCGATCTGGCCAATCTGCCCATCGGCACCCGGCTGGTGTCGGATGCGGTGGAGCTGGAAATCACCCAGATCGGCAAGAAATGCCATGCCAAGTGCAATATCTTCACCAAGGTGGGCGACTGCATCATGCCCCGCCAGGGGGTGTTTGCCAAGGTGATCAAGGGCGGCGTCCTTAGCCGGGACGCGGCCATCGAGGTGGTGGCCAAGGCTTAGACCGGCTCCAGGTCCATGGACCGATACAGAGGATCACGCTTGGATGAAGCGCTCACTTGTTGAAGCCGCAATGAAGGCGCTGCGAAAAATTCTGAGCCGGCGGATCTGCTTTGCGGTTTGCTCTCTGGTCTATGTGCCGTGGTTGGTGCTGCTGAGTCTCAACAATTTCGACATGGTGCACAGCCAGTATCGGCGGGCGGGTGAGCGGTTGCGGCCGGCGCACATCGCGGCGGTGGCGCTCCGGGAGCTTACGGACCAATGCCGGCAGGAGGCAAGGCACGGCCAGCGTCTCCCGCCGGTCGGCGAAAAAGGGGCGGCCGCCGCAGACCCTTGCCAATCCTTGCCTGCGGCTGTGGTCGAGGCCCGGCAAAAGGTTGTCCAGGCGCGGTTGGCTCACGAGCGCAGCCTGGCCGGCAGGAAGCTCGTGTTGTTCTATGTTTCTTTCGGGGTCTTTTTTCTCCTTCTGCCCCTGGTTTTTCTCTACCTGCTGCTCTTTTTCTCCTCCTGGGTCTTCAGGAACATCAAAGTCATAAAATAACGGTGGGCAACCGGCAGCAGACGGCCTTTGCCGTACCCCCCCAGAAGCATCACCTCCCTGGCCTGCCTGTTGCCGCTTGCGTTTTTATCGGTGTCGACGCATTTCAGAGTCCATCGTCTTTGCGCGCCAGGCTCTCTTTTTCAATAATCCCGGCGGTCATCACAAAGCGCATGGCCTGCTCCATGGGCATGTCAAGGGGCGTGAGCTGGTCGACGGGCACCATGACCGTATAGCCGCCGATTTGGTAGCTCAGGGGGAAATAAACCGCGACCTTGCCGCTGGTCACATCGTTTTTAATAAAGGAGAGATTGCGTTTGGTGATAAATCCCACCATGGTTATGTTGTTGGCAAAGGTGTATGCCACCACTTGGCGTGGCCCCTTGCCTTTCCCCTCCAGGAGGAAGGAGAGAAATTCCCGGGTGGCGCCGTAGATGCTCTTGACCAGCGGTACCCGATAGATAATTTCCTCGAACCTGGTGGCGATGGCCTTGATCAGAAGGGACTCCATCAAAAGTCCGACCAGGAAGACCATGATCAGGCTGGCTGCCACTCCCATGCCGGGCCGATACCATTGGCCCGGGAGAATAAGCTGCAGGATACTGCCGAAGAATCCCTCGGCCGCGCCCATGACCCAGAAAAAAAGGTACAGCGTTGCCGTGATCGGCAGCAGGGCGATAAGGCCGGTGAGAAAGGTTTTGTTGAGGTTGCGGACGGGGAGCATGGTGCGGACGGGAAGCATGGCAAAAGATCCTTCTCCTGAAAGAATTACATCTCAAAAATGTTCCGGATGTTTTATCTTTGCGTGTTCCTGCTGTCGGGTACAATGGGCAGCACGGCCAGGCGGCTGTTCCTTGGCCATCCGTGGCGTGGCCTTGATTCTGGGTGGATTGTGGCCAGGCCAGAGAGGGAAAGGCCAAGAAAGAAAGACCAGGCAAAGAATTTTTCATGCGTACCACAAAGCCATTGATTCATCATCTTGTTTTCCATTCTTCCCCGCCATTGCAATAAATCATGATGCAGACGAGTGCGTCCCGCAGCCAGGGTCGGGAACAGCACGGCGTGGCTACACGTTTACGGAGTTAAATTGAAAATGGCTTTGAAACCGACAATTTACAAACTGAAAATCGCCTTGGCCGATACCGACCGCGACTATTACGACACGCTCAGCTTGACCATCGCCCAACACCCTTCTGAAACGCTTGAGAGGATGATGGCCCGGGTTCTGGCCTTTTGCCTGAATGCCCAGGAACATCTGGTGTTTACCAAGGGGCTTTGTGCCGTGGAAGAACCCGATATATGGGCATTTACCCTGGATGAGCGAATAGCCTTATGGATCGATGTCGGGGAGCCCGCGGTTGAGCGGATACGGAAAGCAAGCCGCCGTGCGCAAGCCGTGAAGGTTTATAGCTTTAATTCAAAATCAGATACCTGGTGGACGCAGGGGCGGGACAAGTTCAATGAGCTGCCGGCGTCGTTTTTCCAGTTTCCGTGGGAAGGTATCCAGGCCTTGGCCGCGCTGGTGAAGCGGACGATGCATCTTTTTGTCACCATTACCGGCGATACCGCCTATGTTACCGCTGAAAATGGGGAGTGCGAAGTGTCCTGGGTGTCATTACAGGTTGCGTAGACAGGCGGGGAAGGGGCAAAATCAATCAATTGATGTGATCCTGAACCCGTGCGCGTTCTTGCCGTAGTCATCTTGCGAATATCTATCTGCCGGAAGGAGTCCTGCCGATGCAAGGCAGCAAGGGAAACCCGATCCTGATTGCCATGATTGCCTGGGTATGCATTCTGGCCAGCTTTGCCTATTGGGTCGAGATGGACACCCGGCAGGAGGAACGACATCGGGCGTTGACCACCGCCAATGCCTTTTTCAAGCAGGTCGTGATCAGCCGCAAGTGGAATGCCTCCCACGGCGGGGTCTATGTTCCGTCCACCAGTCTAACACCGCCCAATCAATATCTGCCGCTCCAGGGCCGCGATCTGACCGCTGATAACGGTCTCAAGCTGACCAAGATCAACCCCTCTTACATGACCCGGCAGATAGCGGAACTGGCAAAAGAAAACGAGAGCGGCATTCAGTTCCACCTCACCAGCCTCAATCCCATTCG
>Ga0224496_10000960_pt1 | contig 18616 bp, 18 predicted proteins | sample SF_Jul11_sed_USG_2_FD_168127 | JGI IMG/M metagenome (GOLD analysis project Ga0224496, IMG submission 168127) | Sediment microbial communities from San Francisco Bay, California, United States - SF_Jul11_sed_USGS_8_1 | ecosystem: Environmental > Aquatic > Marine > Sediment | place: USA...
ATCACACAATCGCCCTAAAATCGATTAGAATCCAGGTACTCTCAGTCTTATGCTCACCCGAGCCAAGGTGAGACGTAACTCCCTGAAAAGCGGGTGTAGTTCAATGGTAGAACATCAGCTTCCCAAGCTGAGAATGAGGGTTCGATTCCCTTCACCCGCTCCACCTGCCCGCTGTTCATTGGCTCGCCAATCCGGGGTAGTATTGCTGCCAATACCGTTGAGAGTCTCCGTAATGAACAATTTACGTCGCCGAATTCCTGGTTTCTTCGCATTAGCCGCTATCGCCACAACGCTCTCTGCCTGTGGCGGCGGTGGTGGCGGTGGCATCGGGGGCCCGGGTCCGGGCAACAACAGCGGCTGGCAGTCAGGCGTGTTTAACGACGCCTCTACCTACTTCGGCAGGTGCCAGGTTCCGCGAGCGGGCATAAACCCGGCGACAGGCAATCCCTACGGCGACATCCAGGGGACCACGCTGGACGAGAATAATTTCCTGCGGTCCTACAACAATGACACCTACCTCTGGTACAGCGAAGTCACGGACCGCGATCCTGGCAACTACAACGATCCGCTTGTCTACTTCGATCTGCTCAGGACAAACGGGGTAACCCCTTCGGGACAGCCGAAAGACAAGTTTCACTTTACCTACGATACCGACGACTACTACCAGCTATCGCAGGCCGGCGTCTCTGGCGGTTACGGTATTACCTGGGCGTTTCTTTCGACCACTCCGCCGCGCGAACTGCTGATCGCGTACACGGAACCCAATACGCCCGCAACGAATCTCGCCATGCCGCTTGAGCGCGGCGCGCGAGTTCTTGCGATCAATGGCGTCAGTATTGACGATGGCACGCCGGCGGGCATCGATACGTTGAATGCCGGCATCTACCCCGAGCCAGGCCAGACGTATACGTTTACGTTCCAGGACCCCGGGTCGGCGGGAAGCCGCGACGTGGCGCTCACCGCACAGAATATTACGTCGGCACCGGTACAGCATACGCAGGTCTTCGACACGCCAACGGGTCAGGTCGGCTACCTCGCGTTTAACGATCATATTGCCACGGCCGAGCAAGCCCTGATCGATGCGGTCAACCAGTTGAACGCTCACAACGGCGGGCAGGGTATCGACGACCTGATCGTCGACCTGCGCTACAACGGTGGCGGGTATCTCGCGATCGCGAGCGAGTTTGCGTACATGATCGCCGGCCCGGCACAGACAGCAGGCCGCATCTTCGACAACCTCACGTTCAATGACAAACACCCGGCCACCAACCCGGTGACCGGGCAGCCGTTGACGCCGACGCCGTTTATATCCACCGCATACGGCCCGCCATTCAACGGCACTCCAGGACAAGCGCTGCCGACGCTCGATCTGCAGCGAGTCTACGTGCTGACCGGGGGTGGAACCTGCTCGGCCAGTGAGGCCATCATCAACGGCCTGCGTGGCATCGGCGTCGAAGTCATCCAGATTGGCTCGACAACCTGCGGTAAGCCGTACGGATTCTATCCGACGGACAACTGCGGAACGACCTACTTCACCATCCAGTTCAAGGGTTCCAACGACGTCGGCTTCGGTGACTACGCCGATGGTTTCTCGCCGGCCAACGCGTCGGGTCCTGGCGAGGACGTCCCGGGGTGTTCCGTGGCGGATGACTTCACGAAGCAGTTGGGCGATCCAACCGAAGGCCGGACTGCCGTGGCGCTCGCGTACCGCGACGGGCAAGCCTGTCCGGCAGCGACCGGGGGCACACCGGGCGTGTTGGGCAAGGCCGGCCAGCCGGGAGAATTCGCGGAGCCGTACGTACCTAAGCCACCCTGGTTGACCAACCTCATCCTGGGACCGGAAAGCCAGTGAGCCATGTAATGAAGATGATGCTGATTCCCGTATGCGCTGTGGCGCTTGTGGGTTGCAAGAACGTCGTTCCTGACGCGGAGCGAGCAGCTTTGATCGTCAATCCGACTGACGAGAGTCGTGCTGCACTGCAGCAAGCGGTCGACGCGGCCCTGCATACCAGTGTCGCATTGGCCGATAATGCATTGACCGACACGAGCCTGCTGGTCATCGAACGGCAGGTCCCTCGATCGATCGAGGGGGCTCCGGCTCAGGGCAGAACGATGGAAATGCCGTTTCAGTTCCGCCTCGTGACCGATGGCACGAACTGCGTGCTCATCGACCAGCGTGATGAGTCCCGGTACGTGCTCGCGAACACCGAGTGCGTCTCGGAGCAGACCTCCGCGCCGCCCTAGAAGCGCTGCGTCAGGCAATCTTTCTCTGGAAGCGGTTGATCTCGGGGTGATCGGCGGTTGCCGACAAGTCCGTCACGGCTGCGTCCAGGTGAATGCCACGTTGCCCGAGTTCAGCGAGCAGGTGCTCATAACAACCTTCGGTAGCGCCCAGGTATTCGGGCGGGCAAACGCCTTTCCGCGTGAACATTCCGGTTAGTACCTGGCGGGCGGCGATGGCACACGTGTAGCCTGTTGTGCGTGCCATGGAGTTCGTTCCGGTTGCCGCGTCGAAACGATCGAGCAGGTAGAAATCGCGTCGTTCGCGCCTGCCGTTGTGCTGGCCTTCCATGATGACCTGCATGACCGTCAGATCTTCTTCGTCTTCCTCGAGCCGCCATTGCTCGATCAGGAGGCGCGACGTGACGTCGATCGGCCGCACTTGCGTGCCATCGACATCGATGCACTCCGTATTGAAAAAGCCGCTGTCCCGAAGGGCGCGCGCCAGGTTGGCGTGACCGGGATAGCGCATCGTCTTTTCCTTCATGAAAGGAACGTCCAGGGTGCGGGCGAGGCTGCGCAGGCCGTCCGTATTGAAAGCCTCCAGCGTGCCGACGCCCTTGAAGTCGATGAGTTCCACGTCCGACAACGCCGGTCGCACCACCAGTTCGCCGTGTTCGACAAAGCGAGCAGGGCGCGTGAACTCCGCCATGACGTCCAGCGGTGAGAATACAGCCTTGTATTCATAGGGCCAGGAGCGGACAACCGGCAGGCCACCGACCAGGCAAAGGTAGGATTCCACCTTGTCCATGTTGCGGTGCACATGGCCGGCGATCACGTTGGACAGGCCCGGTGCGACGCCGCAGTCGACGATGGCCGTAACGCCGCGTTGCTTTGCCAGGTCATCCAGTTCGAAGGGGTCCTCCCCGAAGAACGAGATATCGACCACGTCTTTGCCTGCGTCGATGATGCGGCGCATGGTCCGGAACCCGATATCGCCCGGAACGGCATTGACGACGAGGTCGGCGTCACCAATGACCGCACCCAGCGTTGCGTCGTCGGACGCGTCCTTGCAGGCCACCTGGATACCCGCTTGATCGCGGAGTTTGTCCAGTGATTTCTCCGAGCGATCAACGGCGCGTATCGCCCAGCCCTGCTCGCCGGCCAGGTCCCTGGCAATCGCACCGCCGACCAGGCCCGTTCCCAATACCGTTATCCGCATGTTGCTCTCCAGGCAGCCCGGGGACTTACCGCGAGTGTCTGCGATGGGGGTGAGCAGGGGCAATGCGGAGTTCTACTTATCTGTTTGATTTAATTAAGAAAGATCACATTGTGAAACCCATCGAAGCCAACGGTTTTACATAAGTTGAGCGCGGAAGAAAACAGCCTCCCTGTTGCCATTTGGAGACATCTGGACGAGCCCCTTTTTTTGCGCCACAGTGCCGGTACAGGCAGCCGTATCCGGCAGTCAAAAAAAACTACTCCGTGACAATCTGGGCAACACGTGGAACGCGACCGACAGTCCGCATTCATTCAGTATCCGTCTCAACAAGAGGCGTTCGGTTTTCTTGAAGGTGTGCTCGCCGACCCGAAAGGCCTCGGGCTGCTGCATGGCCCGGACGTCGCCGGCAAGTCCGAACTCATCGAGCAGATCGCGCAGAAAGTGCGGGAACGCGCAGACGTCGCTGTCGTGGATGGCTCGCAGCTCAGGCCGGCCGCCTTCCTGAATGCCGTACTCGCGGAGTACGGCTACGAGCTCGAACTGGGTTCAGTGGACGAACTGCTGAACATGATCAACGTCTTCGGTATGCAGCAAGCCAAGACGCGCGAGGCGCCCGTTCTTATTCTCGAACACTTAAATCGCATGTTGCCGAGCACACTCGCCGTGCTGTGCAAACTGGCGCAACTGACCTCTGAGCAGCGCTTCATCGTACGCATCATTTTGGTGGGTGATCGCTACTTCAGACGTGTGATCGACTCACCGCGCATGTTGCCTATCGCCATACGCCTGGTTGGCAGCTTCGAGATGAAGCCGCTGACGAAGCGCGAGTCACTTGTCTACCTGTCGGCGAGACTCAAGGCGAATGGCGTCGAGAATCCGGCAAGCGTCATTCCCGCCGAAATCAGTGATTCCTTGCACGTGGTGAGCGAAGGCTGGCCTGGAAATCTCGACCGGATTGCGGACTCGATCGTTGCCAGGGAACATGATTTTCCGCTCAGGCTCGAAGACCTCGGCGTCGTTCGCACCGATAGTCTGTTCAGCACCTACGACAAGGTGTCGGAAGACGACCGGGACGTGCCGCTGCTTGACGACGTGGTGGAGCCGGAGTCGCCGCACCTGATCATCTCGCACAACGGCCAGGTAGTGCAGGAAGTGACTCTCGACTCGGCCAGAACCCTGCTGGGGCGCTCGGCTTTGAGCGATGTCGTCATTGAGAACCAATATGTTAGCAAGCAACACGCGATGCTCGTGCGCTCCGATGGGGGGCTGGTGCTTCTCGATCTGAAGAGCCGTAATGGCACCTACGTCAATTCGCGGCGGGTGCAGAGCCAGGTCTTGCGCAGCAACGACGTCATCTCAATCGGTGACTTTCGCATCAAGGTCGTGTTGCCGCCGAGTTACGGTGCCGCAATGTTCGGCGGGATCGAAATGACGGATACCACCAAGATGATGACAATCGAAGATGCTCGGCGAGCCCGAAAGGATGAACAACACCGTCTCACTGAAGTTAAGGGAAAATACAATGAACAACAATAAATGGACTTTCACACTATTGACGGCGGCCGTCGCAGCGCTCTCAGGTTGCGGTGGTGGCGGCGGCGACGGCGCCTCTGACGCGCACGGGTTCCTCTCGCTGGGTATCAGCGATGGCCCGATTCACGAGGCGCAAAAAGTCTGCATTACGTTTACAGACATCGAGTTGAAGCCGATGAACGGTGCCTCGACGACCCTGACGCTGTCCAGTCCCGAGAAGATCAATCTCCTCGATTTCCAGGGCACAAACACCATGCCGATTCTCACCAGCGAGCAACTGCCGGCGGGTCAGTACGAGTGGATGCGCCTCGGTGTCGACGCGGTGCGCGGCAGCAATGGCGGAATGGGCGATACGGGCGACCCCAACGTCTGCGATGGCGAAGCTTCCTACATCGTCATGAACGACAACGCGGTCCACAATATTTACGTTCCCAGCGGCGAAAACAACGGGCTCAAGCTGCATGGCGGCTATACCGTGCCGGTCAACGACCAGGTCAGTCTGACAGCGGAATTCGACCTCGGTAAATCAATGACCGCACCGCCGGGGCAGTCTCCGGACGTGATGCTCCGGCCGACCATCAAGCTCGTGAACAACAATGAGGTCGGCACGCTAACCGGGCAGGTGGCTAACGCGCTGGCCGAAGCCGATGCGTGTCAGCCATCGGTGTACGTGTTCAACGATGGTGTGGTGCCCAATGGCATCGAGGACGAAATAGAAGATGCCGACGATCCCGTTGCGACCGCCATGGTCGCGGCGCGCGACCAGGCGGACGGGACCGTCCAGTGGCACTACACGATCGGCTTCCTCCTGGCCGGCCACTACGAGGCGGCCTTCACGTGTGATGGCTCGGCATTTGAGCCAGCGAACGGGTTGCCCGCGCAAATCAGCACAGGAGCGACGGAAACGGTAGACTTCGCAGCACCGACCACCTGACAGGAGCTGTCTTGCTGCCACAACTTGATGCGACCGAAGCGAGGGTCATCGGCTGCCTGATCGAGAAATCGATCGTGACGCCTGACCAGTACCCACTGACACTCAATGCGCTGACCAACGCGTGCAACCAGAAATCGTCGCGCGAGCCCGTGATGTCCCTGAGCCAGGGAGAAGTCCAGCACGCGATTCGCATGCTCGAAGGCAAGCACTTCGTGCGTGTCGAAGAGAACTTCAAGAGCCGTGTGGAAAAATACACGCAGCGGTTCTGCAACACGCGGTACAGCGACCAGCAGTTCGACCCGGCCCAGCTGGCTATCGTCTGCCTGTTGTTACTGCGTGGCCCGCAGACGCCCGGTGAGTTGCGGTCGCGCAGCGGTCGCCTGCATACCTTCGCCGACAACGAGGAAGTCGTCCTGGCCTGCAACAGACTGATCGACCGGGAAGGTGAGCCGTTGCTGGTCAAGCTGCCGCGCAAGCCGGGCCGCAAGGATGCCGAGTACATGCACCTGTTCTGCGGGCCCGTTGATACCGAGGCCTACGCGGCCGAAGCGGCGCAGACCAGGAGTCCACGGCCGCCACCGCGGTCCGACGTGGCGGAGCTCGAAGATCGGGTGGCAAAACTCGAGGCGGAAGTCGCCCGCCTGAAGGCGATGCTCGGCTAGCGCAGCTGGCTGTCTTTTGAGCCGCGGCGGTTGATCGAGCTGCGCAGCTTCGATGCTTCGTCGATTTCCGACTGGCACTTGACGCACAGGCGTACCCCGGGCACGGCTGCACGCCGTGCCTCAGGGATTGGCGCATCGCATTCTTCACAGTTCTTGCGGCTCTCGCCACGCGGTAGCTGGGCGCGAGCGTGTTTCACCGCGTCCTCGATGGTCGCGTCTATCTGGTCCTGAACCGCGCCGTCTTTTGCGAATCCGCCTGCCATGTCGTGCGGGGTCCGTCAGGGCTTGCGGAACAGGAAGGTAAAGCGGTCCGTGTTGCCACTGACCGAACGGCGGCCGACCTCGTATTCCAGCTCGTCGTCGGCACGGAAGTGCAGGTCGGAGTAGTCAACGAACTCGAACCCCGCGGCCTGGACTTCCTTGATCACCAGGACCGGATCGATGCGGCGGCGGTTCTCGTTGTCATCGGCTTCCATATGGCGGCGCGTGTGATCGACGATGCCGTAAACGCCGCCGCTCTTCAGGGCTTCGAACGACTCGCGGTGCATGAGCATGCGGCCTTCTTCGCCAAAGTTATGGACGTTGCGGAACGTGAGTACCATGTCGAGGTCGTCAACACCGAAATCGAATTCGTCCATCGTGTAGAGGCGCGCGCCTTCCGGGCGATGTGTGTTTTCGTTGGTCTCGAGGACTTCGACTTTTTCGAAGCCGGGCAATGTCAAAATGTTCTCCTGCACGCGACCGGTGCCGAGCGCAACATAGAGCTTGCCGTTGTCCGCGAGCACCGGGGCCAGGATGCGCGTGTACCAGCCACCGCCCGGGAGCAGTTCGAGCACCCTCATGTCGTCCTGCAGGCCGAAAAACTTCAGTGTCGCCAATGGGCGGCGGTTGCGATCGCGCTCGGCATCGGCGGTGGGACGGCCTTCGGCCGCCAGGGCAGCTTCAACTTTGGCATCGATTTCGCCGGCGTAGGCGAAGGCTGACAGGAACAACAGGCAAAGGACTGATACGAATCTCACGGGGCTAACTCCTCGGTAAAGATGATGCCGTATCATAACCAAAGGCGGCGACCAGCGCCCGGGTTCGTCGTTGCCATGCACCGCGGCCACTAGGGTTCGTAGCACTTTCCGATCAGCCACTTCTCGACATCCTCGGGGTCGGCAATGCGCTCGTAGAACGCGTCGATGTAATTTCTTAAGCTGGACCTGGAAGGGCGCGTCAGCAGATCCTGCTCGTCGATGATCCGGTACAGCACGTCCTTTTTCTCCTGGAAGTACTGGATCGTCGTCTGCAAGCGCTCATCGTACTTGCAGGGCCCCTTGTACAGCCGCATGCGGACATTCGGTAAGCGGTAGCGCGGGTTTGGCTCGGCGTACTCCGCGTTGACGAAACCCGAGAAGTCGAAATCGTAAGCGACGGGCGTGTACAGCGACTCACCCTTCGGCGCCATCAGGTCGACATTGTGACAGCAGTCTCTATTGGGCTCCGAACGCATAACCGAGTACTCGGTGTTGCCGATCATGTACTGGAAAACGTGTACCAGGACTTCCTGGTCGGGCTCGAGGTAGTTCCGGGTAACCAGGCCGACGTTGGCCTTCTTCATGCCAATGCGCTTCGCAACGGCCTTGTCCTCCTCGATCACGAAACCGAGCCTCGTGCGCGTCTTTTCGTCCTCCAGGTTGACATAGGTAATGCGCATGAGCCGTACCGCGAAGCTCTTTGGCGTGAGTACGTGCAGCATGCGGTAGGCAAGGTACTCGCGCAGCACGTATTGCTCATACTTCGGCTCTGTATTCTGGCAATGCGTAACGAGCTTGAGCTTGTCCTGGCCGGCAAACAGCGTGCCGTCGGTCTCGCTCTTGAGGAAATTAAGCCGTATTGGTGCGAAGTCGCAGTGGTCTTTATCGCGGCGGTAGTTGCCCCGGGTACGCAGCTTGAGACTCAGCCGGCGAACACTGCCGTCAGCTTCCGTGTAGGTGAATGCGCCGTCCAGGTAGGCTTTGTCAGGCCGCACATCCATGAGCGCGGCCAGCGGCGCTTCGATCGTGACGTCGAGAACCGCGTCGTCGGCAAACAGCGGTGCTACCCCCGGGTAGGTGCCTGCCTGGACACCGAGGGGCAGGAGCAGGGCGGCGATGATGCGATAGATCATATGAACCTGGATTATCCCGCATTGGTCACGGCGAGTGAAGCGGATCGTCTAACGCGGCCGCGCACCGCGCAGGCCCATCATGGCAGCGTCGATGAGGTCGAGCGGAAGTCCCCGGCGTATTTTCCGGACGACCTGTTTGCGGATTCTGCGCTTGGTTGCTGCATGCGCATGCAGATCCAGTTTGCGCAATGCCCGCGCCTGGGCCTCGGCGCATGTTGCCAGGTCGTCGGCGTCCACCAGCGTGTCGAAGAAGCCGACGTCGAGCGCGGACTCCGGATCGAACTCTTCCGACAACGTAACGGCTCGCTGGAAGGCCGCCGGGGTGAGGCGATGACGCAGCGTTGCAGCCGCGACACGCGGCATGGTCAGCCCGATGGCGACTTCGTTGGCCGCAATCCTGAACTCGCCACGACAACCCAGGATGTAATCACCCGACAGCATCAGGAAGACGCCCATCGCAAAACAGTGGCCATTGCAGGCCACGACGACGGGGTAGGGATAGCGCATGACCCGCGCCGTCAGGGCGTACCCCAGCCGCAGCATGCGCAAGGCGTTGCTGCCACCGCGCTTCATTACCTTGAGATCGAACCCCGCGGAAAACACCGACTCGCGCCCGGTAAGGATCACGCTCGCCTCGTCGGCTTCCGCCTGGTCAAGCGCGCCGTAGATCGCCCTTAGCAGGTCGGGCGAGAGTGCATTGCGCTTGCCATCGTCAATGCGGATGGTTGCGACGTGTTCGTTCAGGCTGTAGTGAACGTCCTGCAACGTTCAGCCGTAGGCCGGTTCGTTGCCCGGCTTCCATTTGATGCTGCAGCCAATACTGGGTACCTGGTGCTCGCTGACGTCGGCGCCGGCCAGCACGGCATCGAGCGCGGCCCGTACATCGTGTCCGTCGACCGGCTTGTCGTTGGAAGGTCGGCTGTCATCGAGCTGGCCACGATAGACCAGGCGCTGCTCGTTGTCGAACACGTAGAAGTCGGGCGTGCAGGCTGCAAGGTAGGCCTTGGCGACATCCTGCCCGGCGTCCAGCAGGTAGGGGAACGTGTAGCCCCAGGTTTGCGCTTCCTGTTTCATCGCCTCCGGGCTGTCGCCCGGGTAGCGTTCGTAGTCGTTGCTGTTGATGGCATAGATGGCGACGCCGCGCCGGGCGTATTCCAGGCCGATACGCGCGAGTTCCCCACGAATGTGTTTTACGAAAGGACAGTGGTTGCAAATGAACATCACGAGGTAGGCATCGGCACTGGCGGCAAGCGAATGTTGCCTGCCGTCCGGATCGGGCAGGGAAAACGGTGGCGCGGTTGTGCCCAGTTCGAGCATCTGCGATTCGACGGCTGGCACTTGGGATTCTCCTGTAGTGACCGATTCGAGCTTAACAAATCCTGGATGCCGGCCACCATGCCGATGCCGGCTGGTATCACACCGCGATCAGAGTCTTGCCGCGAGCCGGCTGCCCTGGTCGATGGCGCGCTTGGCATCGAGTTCGGCGGCGACATCCGCACCACCGATGACATACGTGGGGACACCGGCAGCCTCCAGCGGTTCCTGCAATTCACACAAGGGGACCTGGCCCGCGCACAGGACGATATTGTCGACCTCGATCCAGGTCGGGTTCTCGCGCTTGTCGCCGTAGCTGACGAGCAGGCCTTCGTCACCGATACGTTCGTAGTTCACATCGCCGATCATCCGCACGTTATTCATCTTCAGCACGGCGCGATGAATCCAGCCTGTCGTCTTGCCCAGGTTGGCGCCATGCTTGCCGGCCTTGCGTTGCAGCAGTGTGATCTCGCGCGCCGGTTCCGGTCGTACGCGCTCCGCGGCAAGCCCGCCACGTGCCTCGGCCGGGTCCACGACACCCCATTCGGCCAGCCACTCGTCGAGATCGAGGGTCGGCGAGTGCCCGTCGTGCAACAGGAACTCGGCAACGTCGAAGCCGATGCCCCCGGCGCCGATAATGGCGACACGCTGGCCCACAGGCGCCCGGTTGCGCAGTACGTCGATGTAACTGAGTACCTTCGGGTGCTCCTGGCCTTCGATTTTCGGGTCTCGCGGCGTAACGCCAGTTGCGACAATGACGCCGTCATAGCTCCGGGCCAACAGCGACTCCGCCGTGATCGACGTGTTCGGGTGCACGTGCACACCCAGCAGCTCAATCTGGCGATTGAAGTACCCGAGCATCTCGTGAAATTCTTCCTTACCGGGAATGACCTTGGCCATGTTCAACTGGCCGCCGATCTCGCCGGCTGCCTCGAACAGGTCCACCGTGTGGCCGCGCCCGGCCAGTACCAGTGACGCCGAAATGCCCGCCGGTCCCGAGCCAACGACCGCGAACCGCCGGCTGACGCCGGCCTTTTCGTAGTTCAGCTCGGTTTCATGGCAGGCCCGCGGATTCACAAGGCAACTGCTCATCTTGTTGGCGAAGGTGTGATCGAGACAGGCCTGGTTGCAGGCGATACAGACATTGATCTCGTCGACGCGGTCCTCGCGCGTCTTGAGGACGAACTCCGGATCGGCCAGCAGCGGGCGCGCCATCGAGACCATGTCGCTGCAACCGTCGGCGAGAATCTGCTCAGCCGTCGACGGCAGGTTGATACGGTTGGAGGTCACGAGCGGAATGGTGACTTCCTGCTTCATCTTCTTCGTTACCCAGGCGAAGGCGCCGCGTGGCACGGAGGTCGCGATGGTCGGGACACGAGCTTCGTGCCAGCCGATACCCGTATTGATGATCGTGGCGCCCGCAGACTCAATCGCCCTGGCCAGTGCAACCGTTTCTTCCCAGGTGTTGCCGTCGGGAATCAGGTCGATCATGGACAGGCGGTAGATGATGATGAAATCGTCGCCAACGGCCTGGCGCGTGCGCTCGACAATCTCCACCGGCAAGCGCATGCGCTGCGTAAAGTCGCCACCCCACCGGTCGGTACGCCGGTTCGTGTGCGTGACCAGGAATTCGTTGATGAAGTAGCCTTCCGAGCCCATGATCTCGACGCCGTCGTAGCCGGCCTCGCGCGCCCGTTGCGCGCAGCGCACGAAGGCGCGTACCTGTTTCTCCACACCCGAGGTCGACAGCGCCCGCGGCGTGAACGGCGTAATCGGCGAGCGAATCTTCGAAGGCGCTACCGCAAATGGATGGTACGCATAACGCCCGGCATGCAGGATTTGCAGCGCGATCTTGCCGCCCTCGGTGTGCACCGCGCTGGTCACCACCCGGTGTTTGGCGGCTTCTGCCCGGGTGCTCAGCTTGCCGGCGAAGGGCTTGACCCACCCGGCCCGGTTGGGCGCATAGCCACCCGTAACGATGAGTCCGACGTCACCGCGCGCACGCTCGGCAAAGTACGCGGCGAGGCGGTCGTGTTTATTACCGTCCTCGAGTCCCGTGTGCATCGAACCCATCAGCACGCGGTTCTTGAGTGTCGTAAACCCCAGGTCGAGTGGGGCGAGGAGGTGGGGATAACGGGCGTCGCTCATGACCGGTAATCTTACGCGTGCGCCGCCAGCGTTTCCTCAATGAGCGGCTTGTATCGGTCCGCGAATTTCTCCAGGGCCTGCCGCGCCTTCGCGAGGTGCTCATCGGTCATCGGCAATGACAGGAAAAGGTCGCCGCGGCTGCATATCGACACACCGTCGAGAAGCAGCTCGATGTGCAGCAGCGGCCGCAACTTCCTGCAGCCAGCCGTGATGTCGGATGGCCGCTTGGTCGGCTCTCTCGAGAAATGCAGTGCGATCATCGAACCCATGCCGTTGGCGTACAGGGGTACCGATTTCGCGCTGAACATGGCGTTGAGCGACAACCGGAATGCTTCGGACCAGTCGAAAAACTCGGCGGCGCGCGCCGCGGTATACACGTCGCGCATGCCGGCACACCCGGCTGCCATCGAGCAGACGTTATTGTTGAACGTGCCGGCATGGGCGAGGGCGCCTTTGCGCCGCGGGTCGTAATGCGACATGATCTCGGCGCTTCCGCCGAACGCACCTGTCGGCATGCCACCGCTGATAAACTTGCCCAGCGTCGTGAGGTCGGGATTGAAGTCCAGCATTCCCTGGATACCGGCCGGACCGAGTCTTGCGGTCTTCACCTCATCGAATATCAGGAGCGCGCCCACCTCCTCGGTCTTTTGCCTGAGCATGTTCAGGAACTGGCGGTTGCCCTGGATATTCCCGCCCGCACCCAGCACCGGCTCGATGATCACCGCGGCCAGCTCTTTGCCAACCCCGTCGATCACGGCCGACGTGCCTTCGATATCGTTGTAATCCGCGAGGACGAAATCGAAGGGCACATTGAGCGCGCTTTGTCCGCCCAGGAACTTGACGACGCCGCCGTGGTAAGCGTCATTGAACGCCAGTATTTTTTCGCGACCGGTCACAACGCGCGCCGTGCACAACGCCATGAGATTGGCTTCGGTGCCCGAGTTGCAGAAGCGCACCTGGTCGAGCGAAGGGAAGCGTTCGCACAGCAGTCCTGCCAGCTCCCTTTCGTAACGCGTCGGGGCGCCCATCGTGATGCCGCCCTCCAGGGCTTCGTGAATTGCCGCCTTGATGACTGCGTTCGAATGCCCGAACAGGGCCGCGGAGTATTCGCCGACGAAGTCGACGTAGCGGTGCCCGTCGAGATCCGTCACCTCGGCGCCGTCTCCGCCGACCAGTGTCAGGGGGAAGGGATCGAAGTGCAGGACCGTGCGCGTGTTACCGCCGGGCAGGTAACGAGCGGCTGCCTTGTCCGCGGACTCGCTCATGGGGTTGGCCGCGACGAAACGCGAACGTGCGTCTTCTATTGCATGATGCAGATTTTCCATTGGTCCCGACCTATGCGAGTGACTCGATGACGAGCGCAATGCCTTGCCCAACGCCGATGCACATCGTGCAGAGCGCAAGCTTGCCGTTGCCGGCGAGGAGTTGGTCCAGCGCGGATACGGCCAGTCTTGCACCGCTCATGCCGAGCGGGTGGCCCAGTGCGATGGCGCCGCCGCGCGTGTTAATGCGGGGGTCATCATCGGCAAGCCCCAGCTTCCTGGTGCATGCGAGCGCCTGGGCGGCGAACGCCTCGTTGAGCTCGATCACGTCGAAGTCATCCAGGCCCAGGCCCAGTCGTTGCAGCAGCTTGTTGGTTGCAGGCACCGGGCCAATACCCATGATCCGCGGCGCTACGCCGGCGACCGCCATTCCCAGGATGCGAGCCCTGGGTTCAAGCTTGTTGCGTGCGGCACCCGCTTCCGATGCCAGTAGCAGGGCCGCGGCACCATCGTTGATTCCCGAGGCGTTGCCGGCCGTGACGGTGCCGTTCGGGAAAAGCGGCTTTAGCTGCGAGAGTTTTTCGAACGACGTCTCGCGCGGATGCTCATCAGCATCGACGACCAGCGGATCCGCTTTGCGCTGCGGGACGCTGACCGGGACGATCTCCCGTGCCAGGCGGCCATCCTGTTGCGCGGCGGCGGCTTTTTCCTGGCTCCACAGTGCAAACCGGTCCTGGTCTTCACGACTGATCGACAATTCACTGGCGAGATTCTCGGCGGTCTGCGGCATGACGTCCGTGCCGTACTCCCGGTCGAGCTTCTTGTTGATGAAGCGCCACCCCATCGTCGTGTCGTACAGGGTCTGCGTGCGGCCGTAAGCGCTGTCGGCCTTACCGATGACGAACGGCGAGCGCGACATGCTTTCGATTCCGCCCGCGATCATCAGGTCGCCTTCGCCCGAGCGAATCGCGTTTGCCAGGCTGCCTATTGCGTTGAGGCCTGAACCGCAGAGTCGATTGACCGTACACGCCGGCACATCCTCGGGAAGTCCTGCCAGCAGGCTGCTCATGCGCGCGACGTTGCGATTGTCCTCGCCGGCCTGGTTGGCGCAGCCGAGCATGACGTCGTCGACCGTGGCCCAGTCGACGCCGGGATTACGGTCCATCAGCGCCGCGATCGGAATCGCCGCCAGGTCGTCTGTGCGAACTGACGCAAGCGCGCCGCCATAGCGACCCACGGGAGTGCGGATGCCATCACAAAGAAATACGTCGGTCATTGCAGTTGTCCTGTTCATCTGTTGCTCAGGTCGGCGGCAGGATTGCTGTGCCGGTTTTTTGTTGCACTTCGTCAAAGCCGATGCCCGGTGCCAGCTCGACGACCTGGAATCCCTTTGGCGTGATATCAACGACAGCAAGGTCGGTGAAGATGCGAGAAACGACGCCCACACCCGTGAGCGGGTAGGCGCATTTCTCGATCAGTTTCGGTTCGCCATCCCGGGTCGTGTGTTGCGTGATTACGAAAATGTTCTTGACGCCCTGTACCAGGTCCATGGCGCCGCCCACGGCAGGAATGGCATCGGGCGCCCCGGTCGACCAGTTGGCGATATCGCCATTTGCCGATACCTGCATGGTGCCGAGCACGCAGACGTCGATGTGGCCGCCGCGAATCATGCTGAAGCTGTCGGCATGGTGAAAGTACGACGCGCCGGGCAGGGCGGTAACGTATTTCTTGCCCGCATTCATCAGGTCCAGGTCGCGCTCATCGTCGGCGGGTGGCGGGCCCATGCCGAGCATCCCGTTTTCCGTGTGGTAGATGAACTCGCGGCCCTCGGGCACGAATTTTGCGACGAGCTCGGGAATGCCAATGCCGAGATTGACGTACGAGCCATCCGGTATGTCCTGTGCGGCCCTCGCGGCCATCTGTTCTCGCGTCCAGCCGGTGCTCATGGGTAACTCCTTTCCGCCGCGATGAGGGTGTCCTCATGCACGGGTTCGGAAACCTCGACGATGCGATTGACGAAAATGCCGGGCGTGATGACGCTCTCCGGATCGATGCCGCCGCGTGCGACGAGCTTGCGCGCCTGGACAATCGTGGTCGTTGCGGCCATGCACATCAGCGGGCTGAAATTGCGGGCCGTCTTGTTGTAGGTGAGGTTGCCGAGCCGGTCGGCAACCTCGCACTTGATCAGCGCGAAGTCGGCCTTGAGCCAGGGCTCGAGTACGTACTGTCGCCCGTCGAATTCGCGCACTTCCTTGCCCTCGGCGAGCACGGTGCCGACGGTGGTTGGCGTATAGAAGGCCGGGATGCCGGCGCCGGCAACCCGAATGCGCTCTGCGAGCGTCCCCTGCGGGACGATTTCGAGCTCGATCTTGCCTTCCCGGTACAGCTTCGGGAAGACTTTCGACTGGCTGGAACGGGGAAACGAGCAGATCATCTTGCGGACCTGGCCGTTACCGATCAGGGCCGCCAGGCCCACTTCGCCATTACCAGTATTGTTGTTGATCACGGTGAGCTCACGCGCGCCGTGATCGATGAGTGCGTGCAGCAATTCGATCGGGCTGCCCGACGCGCCAAAACCTCCGACCATGACGGTCGCACCGTCCGGGATATCCGCGACGGCTTCTGCAACCGTTGGGCACGTCTTGTTAATCATTCCAGGAACACCTCTGTTTTCTCCCACAGGGTTTCGATTTGATCGATACGGTTGGTCGCATCGTCCTTGAGCGCTCTTGCCACGTGTGCCACGAGCAATTCGCTCATCGCGACAACCGGTATGGAACTGTCAAACGGCCCGATTGCCGGGACTTCGATCCGGCACCACGCGCTGGCGAGTTCGACATAGGGGGACAGCGGGCTGTCGGTTATCGCCACGATGGCAACGCCGGCGTCGGCGAGCAACTGGGCCGCCGCCAGGGCCCGGCGCCTGTAGCGATAGAAGTCGAACACGATGGCAGCATCGTCAGGCCCTGCGTCGCCAAGCGTGGACGCGTAGGAGTGCTCCTCGAGCGACTGCACGCGCGGCCGCACCATCGACAAACCACTGTGCAGGGCATGTGCACCGGCCCGTGAAGTCTCGCCGGACAGGATCCACACTCGCTCGGCCTGCACGATCGGTGCAACCAGGGCGGCCAGTTGCTCGCCCTCGATCACGTCGAATACGGACGCGATGGCGTCGTTGATCGCCATCCTGGCGGGTACCGCCTTGTTGCCATCGCTCCGGATGCGCTCGCTCGGGCGCGACAGGTGATGGGAGAGGTCGCTGCGGATGTGCTGTTGCAGCTGGGAATAGCCGTCGAAGCCCAGCTTGGTGGCGAAGCGCACAATGGACGGGCGGCTCGTGCCGACGCGGCTGGCGAGCTCGGAAACCGTGCCAAACGCCAGCAGCGTGGGTTCTTCCACCACGGCCTCTGCGATGCGCCTTTCGGTCGGCGTGAGGGCATTGCTGACCGCCGCGACCAGCTCCAGCGTCGATGTCCTCGGCCCCAGAATGTCCATATCGTTACAATATCACAATTCAATAGTACAATGTGTTACATTACGCTTGAATCGCAATTCTCAAAATGAGGTGTAACGTGGCGACGGCAGACAAATATGTGCCAACGGCAAGGGAAGCCGCCTTCCAGGGCACGATCGAAAACCAGAAATACGAGCGCGACATCATCAACGGCCTGGCGCCCTTCCTGAAGGACAAGGCGCCCACCGATATCAAGAATTTCTATTCGGCGGACGAACTCGCCGCGCTGGCCGCGCTGAAAGGCACGGCGCGCGATGTCGAAGCGCGCATGCCGGTCAAGATGACGCGCCATTTCTTCGAAATGGCCACGCACAGCGAACCGCTGCAGCGGCTCGTCAAGGCCAACCCCGACGAAACGCTCAACCTCGCGGGGTCCGAGGACCCGGGCTACCAGATGGACTTTGCCCCGGTCGAAGGACTGCTGCACAAATACGAAATGGGCCTGCTGTACGCAGTCTCGACCTGCTCCGCACATTGCCGGTTCTGCTATCGCGAAGAACTGATTGCGCAGAAGGAAATTGAACGCCAGGACGGCTCGGTGGCCAAGAAAGGCCTGGCACAGATCAAGGACGTCACCGACTACATTCGGGAACATAACCGGATCGTGGCCGCCAACGGCGGGCGGCACCCCGAAACGGGACGCGAGAAGTTGCGTGAAATCCTGTTGTCCGGTGGCGACCCGATGGTGCTTTCGAATCGCAAGCTCGGTGCGTGGCTGTCGGCACTGGCCGAGGCCGGCGTCGAGTCTATTCGCCTCGGTACGAAGGAAATGTCGTTCTACCCGAAGCGGTTTGACGAGTCCTTCCTCACGATGCTGGACAACTTCCACGACACGTATCCGGACGTTGGCTTCCGTCTCATGATTCACTTCAATCATCCGGACGAGTTTCTGCAGAAGGGCGCCGACGGCGAGTACCTCACGAATCCCAACGGTTCGCTCAAGTGGCACGATGACACGCGCAAGGCGATGGAAGGCGTCACGGCGCGCGGCTGGATTCATGTCGAAAACCAGGCGCCGATCATCAAGGGCATCAACGACGATGCGGATGCGCTGCGAATCATGCAGCGAGCGCTCTATCGTGCAGGCGTTGGCAACCACTATTTCTTCTGCGGCCGGGACATCGTCGCCTACCGTGCGTTCAACGTGCCCATCGAGACCGCCTGGCGGATTCTCAACGAATCCCAGAAAGGTCTGTCCGGCGTCGAGACGCATGCGCGGCTGTCGATCACGCACTACAAGGGCAAGACGGAAGTGTCGGCGGTTACCAGCAAGCCCATCCCCGGTGTGCCGGGAAGCGAGAACGGTGTGCTGATCTTCAAGATCCTGCGCAACGCCCTGTCCGCACCGGACCGTGGCAAGGTCTGTATCGTGGGACGCAACCCCGATGCCCTCTGGTTTGACGACTACGAGGATCGTGTGCTGTTCGACGAAGCGGGGCTCTATGACTACGCCCGGGTCGACAAGAAGTCGATCCAGATCGAAAACCGGGCTGACGTCGCGGTCAACGCCTGACCCAGGCGGCACGTGGATAAACGCAAGCTGCGGTCGTTCCTGCTAAACGCGGGAATGATCGCGGCCGTCTTCTTTGGGCTGCTGGCTTTCCAGACGCGCAACATGCTGGCGACGGACGGGCAGGTGGCGCCCGCGCTGCAGG
>Ga0224496_10000961_pt1 | contig 18613 bp, 17 predicted proteins | sample SF_Jul11_sed_USG_2_FD_168127 | JGI IMG/M metagenome (GOLD analysis project Ga0224496, IMG submission 168127) | Sediment microbial communities from San Francisco Bay, California, United States - SF_Jul11_sed_USGS_8_1 | ecosystem: Environmental > Aquatic > Marine > Sediment | place: USA...
GTCTCTCCTGAAAAGGAGGATCTTATTCCTGGTCGTTACCAAGGAATCAGAATTGAAGGAGTTCAGGGAGGCATGTTTGTGGTAGATACGACGTCAGCTAGGGGCAAGTTTTGTGGTGTTACCCCTGTGGCATGCACACCCTGGAAAAATTGAGAAAGGGAGAGAATCATTAATTGAACCATCGCCAACTGCGGGATTTTGGCAAGTATAGAAGAGAGGCTCAGCCGTGAGAGCAAATCTTCATGTGCCTGAGTGGTTAAGGATTTCTGTGAGCGAGTTGGCTCTGGGTAGGGATTTGATCCAGAATGGTTGAGCGTACTTGATAGAGGCCTTTGAGTGCCGCCCCTCTTGCATAGACCAGCCCTTTCTCTCGTTTCCCTAATACTAATTGCCCAGTCTTTTGGCCCTGGCGATTCCTGCCTCGAATGGTGGCGGTTGGGGAATCTAATCCCGATTGACTGGATGTGGTCGACCCCTCAGGATGAGCGATCTCGGTCGGAATATCTACGACGCGACTGACAAAAAGGTTCACCACTTCTTGGTCCAACGTGGCGTTGGGATTACTCTCGAGAATCCATTCATCATGTTGCTTGATGAGCACGTACTGCTCTTCTGGTGTGGTGACTTCCAGCATCACGAGATCGTTGATTGCCATGCCGAATAATCGTTTATCTTGGAAATAGAAGGCCCCCTGCGTCATGGGTTTCAGAATACTTGGGGAGATTTCATAGAGCGGGCCCGTATTTGATGTGATGGCATAGGCTTTTTCTGCGTCTTGAAATTGATACAGACTGACATAATGGGTCCGTGATCCTTCCAAGATCGTGACCCCGACATGGGCGCGACTCGGTTGTCCCAGTATCCGTTTTTTTTCTTCTTCTGCGTCCACGAATCCTGTTGCCGTGAGTCCGCTTAAATCCATGAGGAGCGTGCCGACAGTAATTTTATCGACCGGGGCCTTCAAGGGACTGGTGAACATCCAATTTGGAGAGAGGCTATGGACGCCGGCGACTCTAGCCATGACCATTGTCGTGTCGGCATGTTGAATATGCACTTCTTGGACGCGTTCCCGATCAAAAAATAGGAGGTCCTTTAGTCGAAAATTGGGCAACGTCTTTTGTGCAAAGGTCATCACATCCAACGTGGTCAGGACCACTTGGTTGTCTGCTTTTGTCTGGACATACAACGATGGCGCAAAGGGGCCGCGATCGCCCAGTGCAAGTTCTTGAGTCGTGGTCGGGGTGTTGAGAGTGAGGGTGAGGTACGGTGGAGCTAATCCGTATTTCTCTAACGTGGCAGGGCCATCTTCAATGGTTCGTTTGACTTTTCCAATTATGAGGGCACGTAAGATTCGTCGGACTTCCTGGTTGTCCGCGGGAAACCGTATGGGTTCGGTGATGGTCCATCGCCATTTGTCATCTCGCTCTAGGTGAATGGTCTCATTGGCAGTGGCCCAGGTGATCGTGGTGATGTCACGATCATCAAACGGGATCAGTTGTCGTTCTTGTGTCTCTTGTTTTTGGAATTGTCGGGTTTGGGGAATATCGACAAACAGGATATAGCCTCCTAACCCGAGCACAATGAGGGCTAACACGACGGTGATGCGAATCGGGTTATTCAACATTTTAAAGGCTTCGCCGCCTTTTCCATACGGAGAGGCCGACAAATAATACCACCAAAGGAAGGACGAGCACTTGAAAAAAGACCAGGGCTTGTTCCTGTGAGGGATTTGGGACAAATGGGTGAAATGCGGGTTCCTTTGGTGTAAGAGACACGAGGGCTTCTTCTTTCGCGAGCCAGGCCATGGTCTTTAAGAAAAAATCGGTATTGCCGGGATAGGTGAGCCACCCGTTTGTGGCAAAGGCGGCGTTGCCGACGATGACAATGGCCGACTCCGGCTTCTGGTCTTGTCCCACCCGTTTTGATGTTAAGACGGCGGCGACGGTGAAGGGGCCTTTGGGGTCCTGGTCTTCATTGAAGACGGGTTCGGTATTGGTGAGCGTGGTTTCTTCCCAACTTTTTGGCGAGGTTTGTGCCAATGCCACAAAATCCCAATCCTTCCCTTGTGTCGCATCGAAGATCACCGAACGCGATACCGGAAAAATAATGGGTGTTGTGAAGTCTTCGGTAATATCGTGAGTGGTAAAGGTTCTCACCATCAAGGCCGTTGGACTGCCCCGGCCTAAACGATCTTGTTCGTCCGCTAAAATCCCCGTTCCCAATTGAATCCCCCATGGTGCAAGGAGAGCGTCTAACGACTCTTTGCTACTGGGATCACCCAATATCAGAAGGCGTCCACCGTTTCGCAGAAATTGGGTGACTTGATTCACCGCTTCCATGGGAAGAAGTTGGGCCGGTGAAGGGATGACGAGTAAGGATGTCTTGCCGAAATCCCCATCTTTCCAATCAATGGTTGTGACCGCATAGCCTTGCTTTTTCAGAGCATCAGCGGCGCGTGACAACCCCGGCGTTTCGGTATCGGATACACTTTTTTCTGAATGGCCTGTCGTGAAGGCAATGCCTTTTTTAAGATCTCGTGTCACTCGAAGCAGTGCATTGGTGACATCGGCTTCGGATGCACGTTGGAGGTAAATTTTTTGTGGACCGCTTTCAATGACCGCCGTATCGATTCGGGTAACCTCGTCGTCTTTGGCTTTATCAGGGTGTCGTTCCGGATCGATGAATTCGACCGTCAGAAGAGGACTTTCGTTCGCATAGGTCGTCAACAGGTCATGGTAGGAGCCATATCCCGGACTGCCTTCGTGTGTAAACACTTTGATGGCGACTTCACGGGGTAAGTCCCGTAGCACTTGGTACGTTTGTCGGCTCAACGTGAAATTTTTGGTTTCTGAGAAATCCCATTCTGGCGCATGTTTATTGGCGAGGAAGTTGGTTAATCCAACGGCAAGGCCTGCCAGGAGAATGGCGAGAATACTATGCGTCCCAAGTCGTGTCGAGCGTTTTCGTGTGCCTCTGACCAATCCTTGAAAATGGATGCCGACATACCCGAGAAGACATAGCGTTCCAATGCCAAGAACGATGGAGGCCGTGTTATCCACTTCTGGCACCAGGAGTGGGAGCCCTAAGCCTCCAATCGTCAGTAACAGCCCTAATGCTCCTAGTATTGAGGCGAGGCGAGTTATTTCCATCGGTAGGCATCAATGGCTTGGTGAGCGGCGAACCACATAAAGGCGATCCCTGATATGTAATACAGGAGATCCTTGGCATTCAGAAGCCCACGGATCAATCGTTCAAAGTGTTCGGTAAAGGACAGGTAGGACAGGATACTTCCCACAGTGGTGTCGCCAAAGGCCGTGCTGAGGGCCCCAAGCACCCAGAGTCCTAAGATTACGCCAAAACTCAAAAAGGCTGCGATGATCTGGTTTTCCGTTAATGCCGATGCACATACGCCAATGGACAACATGAGTGCCCCCTGGAGAAGGAGTGCCAGGTAGCCCAAGTAAATTGGCTGCCAGTCGAAGGTGGCATAGGCCGAAAGCGTGAGCGGGATCAGGCCGGTGAGTGACAATAGTCCCGCATAAACCATCACCACGCTCAAGAATTTTCCAGACACGATTTCATTCACACCGATGGGCGAGGTCAGGAGTAATTCAAATGTCCGCAACTTTCGTTCTTCGGCAAAGAGCCGCATGGTCAGTAAGGGTAAAATAATCATGAGGATGAGGTTCATGCTTTGAAAGAGCGGTCGGAAAATCATTTCATTGAGATTGAGCTGCGCATAGGTGTTTTGTAATTGCATGAGCCGAAGGGCTTGGTTGCTGGCGTTTGCCACAGCCTGATAACTGAGGAGTCCAACGACCGCTAAAAAGATCGCCCCGATGACGTAAACGACTGGGGAGACGAAAAAGCTGCGTAACTCTTTGGCAATAATGGTTTGAACCGGAGTCATGGTCAAGCTAGGTTGTGGAGGTTTTCGTCCTGACGCGTATTTTTGTATTTTCTCAGTCAACCGGTTTGTCTGTTTTGGTCAGCACCTTAAAGACATCTTCCAGGCTTACCGTTTGAGTGGTTAACTCTAGTAGTCCAGCACCCCGGGTGACGACCAGATTCGTAAGTTCTTCCCGGACATCGTCCCCTATATTCGTTTCGAGGACATAGGTGTTGGGTGCGGGACCGTGGGATATGTGCATCACACCAGGTATCTTGCCAAGAGTTTCCACTAGATCTGGATCAGAGTGTTTGACTGTAAGGTGCAGGATTTCGGATTGACGGAGTTTGACCCCGAGTTGCTCTGGGGAATCGATGGCGACGATTTGGCCTCGATGGATAATGATCACCTTTTGACAGATGGCGGTGGCCTCGGCCAATAGATGTGTACTCAGGATGATAGTATGGGAACCTGCCAAACTTTTTATCAGGTCGCGAATTTCAATGATTTGATTCGGGTCTAAGCCTGTGGTCGGCTCGTCCAAAATCAATACAGGTGGGTTATGGAGAAGGGCCTGGGCCAAGCCCACGCGCTGGCGGTAGCCCCGGGACAAATGCCCGATGACGCGTCCTTGAACCTCGGTCAACCCGGTTTGGTTGATAATGATCCTCATGCGTTCCTGTAATTGTTCTGGCCCTAGTCGTTTTATTCGACCGACAAATGTGAGATATTCCCTGACCGTTAATTCCAAATAGAGCGGAGGGGTTTCCGGAAGATACCCGATATGCTTTTTGACCTCCCACGGTTCCTCTAAGCAGTCGAACCCGGCAATCCTCACCGTACCCGAGGTGGGAGGCATGAATCCGGTCAAAATCCGCATGGTCGTCGTTTTCCCTGCTCCGTTCGGGCCCAAAAATGCAACGATTTCTCCTTTGTGAATCGAAAAGGAGATATCATCCAGGGCCTTGACCCGGCCATACTGTTTCGTCACATGTTGAACCTCGATCATTTTTGTCTCAAAGGGATGGAACAGTGAAATGGGAAGGAATTGGTGTTAAAGAGAATTGTCTTGAGTAGGAATGAAATCATACCTATGTGAAAAAAAAACCGTCAAGGTGCAGCCGAAAACAGAATAGACTTGACATTGACTCTTGTGGCGAAAGTTGTATGATGCAGCAAAATTTCTGAATTTAGCATTTCTACCATTCTGCAAGGTCCCTCTAGAGCTCATGATCTTCACTGAATGCCGAACATGATACAAAAGAGACTATCCATTAATAATTGTGGATTTCTGTCACTCTTTTTGTTGCTAACGGTTGGATGTAGTGCTTTCCATGAAGTGTCTGTCGTCAGTCATGGGGATGAAGTTGCTCCGGTCAAGGAAGCGGTGCCAGAACAAGAGACTTTGGCTAGTTTGCCTTCTCCCGTTGAGGCTTTAGCTTTTCCTGAAGTAGAACAAAAAGAGAGAAGACTGACATCGCCCGTTTCCATCCCCCCGCCCCCCGCCCCTCCTGCTTCGAATCGTTCGGAAGGGAAAGACATCTTTTCCCAATCTGCAGAGGACACGACACTTCCATGGACCGTACAGGATATATTCTTTGATTTTGACCAAATGGCGATTCGGAGAGATGCCATTCCTATTTTGGAACAAAACGCCAAGGTGCTGTTGAAGCGGTATCCCGATCGAGAGGTTCTCATTCAGGGGCACTGTGATGAGCGTGGAACTGAGGCATACAATCTCATTTTGGGGGAACGTCGAGCTTCAGCCGTGAAGAATTATTTGGTCAACTTAGGGGTGACGTCCTCTCGATTACGGGTTCTGAGCTTAGGAAAAAGCCAACCATTTTGCCCAGAGCGTACGATACCTTGCTTTCAACACAATCGTCGTGCCCACTTTGTTCTCAAATAGAGCGGGTTTTTTGTATTTGTTGACGATCAGCGATGAGATCAATTGCCGCTCCGCTTCCTGAATTCTCTTGCCCCCTCATTTCCCACCCTTTTGAGTTATTGTTGAATGTACCGCCTGGGCTTAAGTTAGGAACGAGAGGTGTTTTATTCATTCACTAGTTGGCAGGTTCGTTCCTTGTTATCACAAAAGTTGAACATGCGGGTATGGTTTCTCGCTATGGGTTTTGTTGCTGTACTGTCGACTTCGGGGTGGGCTGAAGTTTGGGACTTTTCTTGTACCGAGGCTGTTTCCCTATTAAAGGCCGCCCAAGATCGTGTTGTGCAAAAGCATGATCAATTACAGGAAGCCAAATTCAGTCTCAGACATGCTCCTGAGGAGTTTGATGGGTGTCGGCGGAGTCGACGAGGATTTGATGGAGGGAAGATTCATTGTGTGAAGCATCAATCACGACAGGGAAATCTCCTGAAAGATATTCTTGTTGCCCAACGAAGTCTGGATTCTGCGCACCAAGATTTTGATCGACATATTCAAAGTGTTCTTCGATCCTGCCCTATTTCCTCGCACTAACGCTACGATTTGATTCCCTCGTTTCAGAAGCTCCCGATAGTCGCCAACTTTGTTCTGAAAGAGTATTCAGATCTTGTATCTCTCTCATCTGGTTGAAGTACTCCTACCTTTCTCATATTTGAACCCTTAAGATATTTGTCACTTCGTGCGTTTCCTGTAGACTCAGTTTTTCTCCATTTATTCAAAAAGAAAAATTGGTTGTGTAATCGTCAGTAATCATGTAAATTACCTACGGGTTGTCACGATGTTTTCTCCAAAAGCGATTGTTGGTAATTCTGTATGTTTAGTTTGAAAAAATTCCTGGCTCCTCTGTTTTCTCCTCTCTCGATCTGTTTGGAGCTTGTGGCATTCGGTTTGATGCTGCTGGTTTTTTCCCGGAAGCAGAAAACCGGAAAAGTGTTTGTCACTCTCGGGATGATTGTCCTCCTGCTGTGTAGTTTTGAAGGGGTCTCGGGTCGCATTCTCCGTACACTTGAAACACAATATCCTCCCTTGAATGTCGCCGAGATTATGCTACCTGCCATCGGGGGAACTACCGAACCGGCTGTTAAATGGATTGTCGTACTGGCTGGAGGAGTCGCTGGGGACTCGACGCTCCCTATTCAATTGCAAATTTCCCATTATTCACGAGTTCGCCTCATGGAAGCCATCAGGCTGCATCGCCTTCTCCCTGGCAGTAAAATCATCTTGACAGGGGGCATTGGGTTTGAGGGGCCTGCAGAAGCCACGACGCTGAGTCGGGTAGCTCAAGAGTTAGGGGTGGCTAAATCTGACATGGTCCTAGAGGTCGAATCTCGAGATACCAAAGATCATCCGTTGTATGTTCGAGATTTTGTGAAGCAAGAGCCGTTTATTCTGGTCACCAGTGCGTTTCATATGCCACGGGCGATGAAGCTTTTTGCGAAACAAGGGCTTACCCCAATTCCGGCTCCTGCAGGCCCCTGGAAACCTGCCAAGGAATTTTGGTCTCCTGCAAACCTCTTTCCCAGTGCTAGAGGCCTTCGGTTGGCCGAACTTGCCTACCATGAATATATGGGCCTCACATGGGCGTGGATTCTAGGACAAATTTAAGGGGTTGTATAAAAAAACGCCCGAAATATTCTCTGGTTATAAAATCTCTCCCCCCTTTTTTCTAGGGCTCTCCTAGCCGATATAGATGGGGTGATATTCTCATTCTGGCAGTATTGGAGAGGAAGCCTCAGTATGAAATCATTATGTCACAAACAACAAAAAAGACACCGAGGGATTGTTCAGGGGAGGTGTGTTCCCATATTCTTAGTGATCTTTTGGTTAGGCGGCTGCAGTATTTGGAATGGGTATTTGGATCCGGATTATGAATCGAGCAGGGCGGACCGATTGTGCCATCCTTACGGGCAATGTTCACAGGGAACCTGGGTGGCGATTGATGGGACGACTAAAGACCCAATGCCTGCGAAAACGCAATGCGATGAGGTAGTCGACCAACGCTATGGGAATGGCTGGTGGGCAGATTCTGTGGCTAGAGGGCTAGAAATCGGAAGGTGCATGGAGAAACAAGGTTATACGTTGCAACAATAAGGGCCGAACCTTTTTGTGTAGTCTTGTCTCCAAAGGTCCCTTTCTTTTCTTGCCTATAGGTGTTCGTCGCCGTGAAACAGATGGTCGCCTGAATACTTGTTCCTTACATTAAAGCGTCAAGGCAATTTTTTCTTGAATCGTTCCCCCTCCTTGAGGATTGGTGGTCGGGATATCTTTATATTTCACCAATCCCTTTCCCAAATCATGATATATTGCCGTTTTGGCCAAGTTCCTTAACACTTGTCCACTGCCTTTCGTTGTGGGCACAACATAAGAAACCGTGATAGAGGGTTTTGAGGCTTGTGTCGTGGCCTTAGCAGACGTCAAACATGGTATTGAACCGTTCTTGAAATTCAGGTGTCGAACATTCTAGAAAAGGGAAGAGGATAACTGAACACGTGAAAAATCCAGAAAAAATGAATCAGGGGGCGATTCATTTTTGAATCCTTGGTTGAGTGAGGTCTTTCAGACTTAGCAAAAAGAGAAGGGGCTATTGTTCTTATGAAAAAAGATAAACCAACCAATCCAGCGATAAAGGTGCTTCGGAATGTGAAGTCGTTTAGGAAGCCGACACACTTGCGGATTGTCAAAAGCCCGAGAAAAGTCTTTAAGGATTTAAAGTTGTTTGCTACGGATGTTGATGGAGTGTTGACCGATGCGGGTATGTATTATGGCGAATCAGGGGAAGAACTGAAAAAGTTTCATACGCGTGATGGAATGGGTATTAAGTTATTGCAAGCTGAAGGTGTGATCATTGCGATTATCACGATGGAGCAAACCAAGATTGTCGCTCGTCGGGCGAAGAAATTAGGGATTGCCGAAGTGTTTCAAGGGGCAAAAGATAAAGTGGCTATTTTGACGCATCTCTCCGAAAAATTTACTATTCCGTTTGAACAGATGGCCTATATGGGCGATGATGTCAACGATGTGGCCGCCTTGCAGACGGTTGGGTATGCGGCCGCCCCGGCGGATTGTGTCGAGCAAGTTCGCCAGGTGGTCCATTATATTTGTCAGAAAAAGGGCGGGGAGGGGGCAGTGCGAGAAGTCATTGATATGATTTTGGCAGCAAGACGGAAATAAATGGATTTTGGAGTATTTTTTGAGTTTATACAAAAGTGATCCGATAAAATTGTCTATAAGACGTAAATTAACTCCGGCAATGTGCCATAGATGTGAGAGAAAATGGCTACTCTGAATCCAAAGGATCAATGATGAATAATCACGTGTATGGCGTTATCCTCGCTGGTGGAAGCGGAACGCGGTTTTGGCCGTTAAGTCGTGAACGATTCCCCAAGCAATTATTGCGGATTATCGGGGAAGGAACCTTGTTGCAACAAACCTTCGAACGGCTCATCCAACATATTGTTCCCAGCCAGATGACCGTTGTGACGAACGAGACTCAGGCCGAGTCCATTCGTCTTCAATTGAATGAATGGAAAGACGATCTAGTTGATAACATTATCCTTGAGCCGGAGGGCAGAAATACGGCGCCAGCGATTGCTCTCACCGCGCTGCAACTCATACATCGAGACCCTGAAGCGGTGATGGTGGTGGTTCCAGCGGATCACGTTGTCAAAGCCGAGAAAAAATTCATGAGGGCTGTGCAATTTGCCACGAAGTTAGCCGCACAGGGGCATTTGGTGACGTTTGGCATTCATCCATCACGACCGGAAACGGGTTATGGCTATATTCAACCCAACAAACGCAAACGGGTAGGCTCTCAAGGACCGTTCGTTGGGTATTCTGTTGCAAGGTTCGTCGAGAAACCCAATCTTCCCACCGCCAACCGGTATTGTAAGTCAGGGAATTACTTCTGGAATAGCGGGATATTTGTGTGGAAAGCGGCAACCATTCTTGAAGAATTGGCTCTTCAGCAACCAAAATTGTCAAAAATATTAAAAGACCTTGGTCGACAGGTCGGGACACCAGAATTTCCGTCGTTTCTTCGAAAAGCCTATACCAAAATCCCCTCCCTATCGATTGATCATGCGGTGATGGAGCATTCCGCTCGCAGTGTGGTCGTGCCAGTAGATTTTGGGTGGTCAGATGTTGGGAGTTGGGGCAGCTTGGAAGAGGTCGCTCCTCTTGATAAGCACGGTAACGTGCGGAATGGCAATATTATTGATATAGGCAGTCGGCAGTCTGTCTTGTTTGCCGATCGCCGGTTGGTCGCGACCATTGGTCTCGACAATATGGTGGTCGTTGATACCCCTGATGCCACGCTCGTGTGCCCGAAAGATCGGGCGCAAGATGTGAAAGCCATTGTCAGTCTTCTCAAGCAACAACAGGCACCGGAACATATAGAGCATCGAACCGTTCAGCGGCCTTGGGGAGCCTACACCGTTTTAGAAGAAGGCCATAGATATAAGGTGAAGCGAATTGAAGTTGTGCCCGGGAAACGGCTGTCGTTGCAATTGCATCATCAACGAAGTGAGCATTGGGTGGTGATTACTGGGACCGCACGGGTGACTCGCGGTGAGGAAGTCTATGATTTACAAGCGGGAATGAGTACGGGGATTCCGAAAGAAACGCCTCACCGATTAGAAAATCCTGGAACAACTCTTCTAGAAATTATTGAAATTCAAAATGGCCCCTATTTAGGTGAAGATGACATTGTACGACTGAAGGACGATTTTGGACGGTTGCAACCCGTAAAATAATATACTGAATAGGTCAATCTGAAAGGAAACAGGATGGGGATTTTCAGAGAATATGATATCCGGGGGATTGTCGAGAAGGAACTGACCCCCGATGTGGTGGAAAAAATCGGCCTTGCGTATGCCACGCTCGCGAGCGAGCGAGGGGTAAAAACCATCGCGGTTGGGCGTGATGGGCGCCTGACGTCACCAGCTCTTCGCGATCAACTCATCACCGGATTGACGGGTGCGGGAGTCAACGTCGTGGATATAGGGTTGTGTGCCACTCCCTTGCTTTACTTCTCTCTGTTTCATTGCGCGGTAGACGGAGGCATTATGATTACGGGGAGTCATAATGCCGCAGAATATAATGGTTTCAAGATGTGTGTGGGGAAGGAAGCCTTGTATGGAGCCGATATCCAGCGTTTACGGGGAATTTTTGATGATGAGCAATTTGCCTCTGGAAAGGGAGCGGTCGTCGAGCAGTCGATTATTCCTGAGTATCTGGCATTTCTGAAAGAACGGTTTTCCTCGGTGCGAGCCGAGGATCTTCGGGTCGTGATTGATTGTGGAAATGGGGCGGCCTCTCTTGTGGCTAAAGAAGCGCTTGGGCAATTGGGTTGTCAGGTGACCGGGTTGTATTGTGATTTGGATGGTCATTTTCCCAACCATCATCCTGATCCGACCGTAGTCGAGAATCTGGCGGATTTGGTCAGCAAGGTCAATGAGATGAAGGCGCATGTTGGTATTGGGTATGATGGCGATGCGGACAGAATTGGTGTGATTGATGAGCAGGGCGGGATATTGTGGGGTGATCGCTTGTTGCTGTTATTTGCGCGAGATGTGCTAGAAGAGCGTCCAGGGAGTACGTTTATCTCTGAAGTGAAAGCTTCGCAAGTCTTCTATGACGATATTTCCAAGCGTGGCGGGCGTGCCATTATGTGGAAAACAGGGCATTCGATTATTAAAGCCAAAATGAAAGAGGAGAAGGCCGTGTTGGCAGGAGAGATGTCAGGCCATGTGTTTTTTGCTGATCGATACTATGGCTATGATGATGCCATTTATGCGTCCTGCCGCCTTATTGAATTACTGGTCAAACACAAGAAGCCGCTCTCGAGCCTTCTGTCTGATGTTCCTCAAACCGTGGTAACTCCAGAAATTCGTGTGGATTGTTCCGACGATCAGAAGTTTCAGCTTGTGACGGCTGTGACCCAACGTCTTCAGGACATTTTCGCAGATCAAGATCCCGCCACAGCGAAATTGCCTATTCGGGAGTTGATTACGATTGACGGGATTCGTGTGCGCTTTGATCATGGCTGGGGCCTGATTCGAGCTTCCAACACGCAACCGGCTCTGGTCTTACGATTTGAAGCGGCGTCTCAGGAACAATTATCTCAGATTCGTGCGTATCTAGAATCGCAACTCGACGAGGTCAGTCAGACTCTCACCGCTTAAAGGCCTAAGGGTATCTTTACCTTTTTCTCTCTGGGTTTTTTATCCTTTTCTCACTCGTTGGAAATATAAAGAGGATTGGTCTAACTGGAGACTGAATATGGTGTCTGTCAGATGGTAAAGCGGTATCAGGAAGCTTCAATGACACGAACATTGCCTGCCATTTTGCTTCCCATAAATTTCCCCACTACATGATTGCTCCTTCATGCCAAAAGACCTATAATGGATCACTCTGCCATCGGTGATGGATTTTCTACGGATGATTCCTCCACTTCCTTTATCTTCCAAAATATACTGTGAACCGGTTACTTTTTTGGCGGATGTCGCGGGTATTTCCAAGATTTCAATGCGGCAGCCAGTAAAAAATCTTAATAATCTCGTTTGAGATGTATAGGAATTGATATGACACGCGATTTGTGGAAAATTTGTCGTCAGAGTGATGTGCGCAAGGCAGAAGATCGTCTTCTGTCTGAATCACAAACCTAAGGGAAGGAGAATCTCGTATGGTGTTACGAGGCATGTTCCTTGTCGTTGGGATGGTGTTGGGTATGTCCCTGGGGTGGAGCCTCTCGGATGGCCAAAACGAAATACTGGGAATTGGCGCCGCCATTGGAGTTGTGGTCGGCATCTGCATTCTCGTGGCCGAGCAACGATTACTGGCTGTTCCATTACCAGTGGCGTTGTGGGGCGGGGTCGGGTTAATTACCAGTCTTCTGGTTGCTGGATTGATTGGGCTTTCGACCGGCTTACTTGGAAGTGGTGATCATTCGGTCATTTCCTTATTGGCCACGTTGATCATGTTTTTAGCTGTGCCCTATTGGGGGCTCAGTATGGGGACACGGTTTGGCAAAGAAGGATGGGCCGAGCCCGAGCCAGCTAGTGGAAGTGGCGAGCAGATGCTGAAGCTGAAGTTGCTGGATACGAGTGTGATTATTGATGGTCGAATTGCCGATTTATGTGAAACCGGTTTTATTGAAGGCACCTTGATTGTTCCGCATTTTATCCTTCAAGAATTGCAGCATATTTCGGATTCGTCTGACGGCTTAAAGCGAGCGAGAGGGCGACGAGGGTTAGATATTCTGAATGTGCTTCAAAAAATGACCAATATTCAAGTGAAATTGGTGGAAGATGATTTCCCCCACGTCAAAGAGGTTGATACCAAGTTGATCGAATTAGGTAAACAAATGAATGGGAAAGTGCTGACGAATGATTTTAATCTAAATAAGGTAGCAGGGATTCAGGGAGTAGAAGTGCTGAACATTAATGACCTCTGTAATGCCCTGAAACCGGTGGTCTTGCCAGGAGAAACCATTCGCGTGTTTGTGTTGAAAGAAGGAAAAGAATCTGGACAGGGTGTGGCCTATTTGGATGATGGTACGATGGTGGTTGTGGACCATGCTAGGACATCGATAGGAAAAACAGTTGATGTGATTGTGACGAGTGTCTTGCAAACGAGCGCGGGTCGGATGATTTTCACACGTCTTAAAGAAGAAACCGAACGCGAGGAGTTAAGCTTGGCGCGTGTCTAAATCTGTGGTGGCGGTTGTCCCTGCCGCAGGCCAAGGGACTCGTATGGGTGGGGCTGCTCGCAAACAATACCTGACCCTGGGTGGTCTTCCTCTTCTCGTTTTCTCCCTCAAGGTTCTTCAGCGGATTGACTCCATCCGCGAAATTATTCTTTCAGTTCCTGAACACGACACAGATTATTGTTGGCGTGAAATTGTGAAACCCTTTGGATTGGAAAAAGTTCTCCAAATAGTTGCGGGTGGCCAACGCCGTCAGGATTCAGTCCGTAATGGGCTTTTCGCCATTTCCGATGCTCCAGACCTCGTGCTGATTCATGACGGAGTCCGGCCCTTTATTCAAGAGGAAGTCGTTAAACAAAGTATCTCCTGTGCGGAACACACCGGAGCAGCCGTCGTGGCTATGCCTATGCATGACACGGTGAAGCGAGTGAACGCGCAACGTGTCATTCAAGAGACCTTAAATCGTGAAGAGTTATGGCAAATTCAAACTCCACAAATCTTTCGGTATGATTGGTTGATTGCAGCCCATCAACAGGCGCAAGTAGAAAATTGGGATGTTACGGATGACGCGGCTTTGATCGAACGAAAAGGGCATCAGGTTTCCGTCGTGGAGGGGAGTTGTTTCAATATTAAAATTACGAGGCCAGATGATTTGATTTTTGGAGAGGCAATATTACAGAAGATCAACTCTAACCCATGATGGCATTGATTTGGATGTTGGGTGTATAACGCTGGGATGGAAAGAGCGAAATAAATAATATGCGAATTGGCCAAGGATACGATATTCATCCTTTGCGTGAAGGCCGTGCGTTAATCCTTGGGGGTATTACGATACCCCATTCGCGCGGATTAGATGGGCATTCCGATGCCGATGCATTGACGCATGCCGTCTGTGATGCCCTGTTAGGCGCCATGGGAGAAGGGGATCTTGGTACCCGCTACCCCGCCAGCAATTTGGCGTATAAAGACCTATCAAGTCTCCTCATGTTGGAAAATGTGGTGCAGACTCTGACAAAAATGAAATATGGCCTTGTGAATTTGGATACGATCATATGCGCGCAGGCCCCAAAGCTGGCGCCCTATATGAAAGCCATGCAGGATAGTTTGGCCCGAGTCCTTCAAGTGGAATCCCATCAGGTCAATATTAAGGTGAAAAGTGGGGAAGGAATTGGGATGATTGGTCGGGAAGAAGGCATCGCGGTCTTAGCTGTATGTTTGATACAGTCTCTGGATAGCTGAGAGAACGCGTGGGAGAATGGTTGGTCCCTGATTGTCGACGAAGGTAGATGCATGCCAAAGGTCACACAAATTGCGCAAGATCTCCAGGCGGTGTTTGAGCGGGATCCGGCTGCCACCAGCCGCTTGGAGGTGTTTCTCACGTATTCAGGATTTCATGCCCTCCTGGCCTATCGGATTTCCCATTGGCTTTGGAACCGCCGCATTCCGTTGCTCCCTCGAATCATTTCTCAACTCGCACGTTGGCTGACTGGAGTAGAAATACATCCTGGGGCGATCATTGGGGCAGGGTTTTTCATTGACCATGGCATGGGGGTGGTTATTGGCGAAACAACAGAAATTGGGGATTATGTGACCTTGTTTCAAGGAGTCACATTGGGAGGAACAGGAAAAGAACGGGGTAAGCGCCATCCGACATTGGGAAACCACGTCGTCGTGGGTGCAGGAGCCAAAGTGTTGGGTGGCATTCGTATTGGCGATAATGTGAAGGTTGGTGCCAATGCGGTGGTGTTACGATCCGTCCCTGCGAATTCCACAGTTGTCGGTAATCCCGGACGGATCGTCAAGTACGATGGGGAACGTCTTCCGGAAGCCACGATGGACCACACGAATATACCGGATCCTATTGCTGAACGCTTTGAAGCGATGGAGCAAGAGCTGATTGCTCTTCGAAAGAAGGTTGAACGAACTGAACAATGATCCACAGTTTGAGGAAAATAACCCTTTGTCATATTGTTTTAGCCGCCAGGCTCTTTTAGACTACAAAAAGATTATTCTCTAAAAATTTTCGTGACAACAATGTGAGAGAAGCTTCGTGGAAGGAGTAAAACAGATGACACCTCGCGTGAAAGAAATTTTGCGAAATTATGCTGGCAACCCTCCTGGCGTTTTAATGAATCTATCGCGGTTACTGATGAACGGGCGGTTAGGGGGAACGGGGCGATTAGTGATCCTCCCGGTGGATCAGGGGTTTGAGCATGGACCTGCCAGATCCTTTGCACCGAACCCTTCCGGCTATAATCCGCTGTACCATTTTCAACTGGGCATTGAGGCCGGTTGCAATGCCTACGCGGCTCCGCTAGGTTTTTTAGAAGCCGGAGCAGCCGAGTTTGCGGGCCAAATTCCACTCATTTTAAAACTCAATAATAACGATTCTTTGCATGCAACCAAAGATCCCAATTCGGCTATTACAGGCAGTGTGCGTGATGCCTTGCGACTGGGGTGTTGCGCCGTGGGTTACACCATTTATCCGGGGTCAGCCCATAGCCAAGAGATGTATCAACATTTGCGGGAGATTGCAGAAGAAGCGAAATCTTATGGCTTAGCCGTTGTGGTGTGGTCTTACCCACGTGGTGAAGGATTGAGCAAGGAAGGGGAAACGGCGATAGATGTCGCGGCGTATGCGGCGCAAATTGCAGCACAACTCGGCGCACATATTATGAAAGTGAAAGTTCCTAGTGCCCATTTAGAACAAGCCGCGGCCAAGAAGATTTATGAAGAAGAGAAAATTCCAATTAGCACTGCAGTCGATCGTATCCGTCATGTAGTCCAAAGTGCCTTTGATGGACGTCGTATTGTCATTTTTTCTGGTGGAGCCAAGGGTGAAGATCAAAAGATTTTTGACGAAGCCCGCGCAATTCGTGATGGAGGAGGATTTGGGTCGATCATTGGCCGAAATTCATTCCAACGCCAAAAACCGGAGGCATTGGAATTCCTCTCAACGGTTATGAAAATCTATTCGGGAGAGCTGACCTAAGCCCTCATTAGCCGGTGCCTTGGTTGGGTTCTATCCATTCCCTTGCCGACTTGGCAACTTCTCTGTTGGTTACCTCTGCTTAGGGATACAATCCTCGGCATTGATGGGCACGGGCCACTTCTTCAATGCCGGAAATGAGAGCGGCGGTCCTCAGGGTGAGTTTTTTGTCTTGGGCTTGATGAAAAATGCGACCGAATGCCTGGGTAATTATGGTTCGCAAGCGGCTGTGGATATGGGACTCTTCCCACGAAAAGCGCTGCGCGTCTTGGGCCCATTCAAAATACGACACAATCACCCCGCCGGCATTGGCCAAGATGTCAGGAACGACCGTAATGCCTCGGTCGTCAAGAATTGCATCGGCTTCGAGGGTGGTGGGTCCGTTTGCTCCCTCGATAAGAAATTGGCATTGAATCTTTGGGGCATTGGTTTTGGTAATTTTTTCCGCCAAGGCGGCGGGAATGAGCACACGGCAGGGAAGCGTTAAGAGGTCTTCATCGAGGATGGGCTCTCCGAATTGTGTGAAGGAAGGGAGGGGGGATTTCTCTCTTTGCCGTTCGTTGAAGATGGCAGGAATGTCCAGCCCCTTTGGATTATAAAGCCCTCCAAATCGATCACTAATGGCAATGACCTTGGCTCCTTCTTCATGGAGGATCCGGGCTGCATGCGATCCGACATTCCCAAATCCCTGAATGACAATGGTGGTGTCAGCCACGCTGAATTGAAATTGTCGTAGGGCTTCTATTGTGACCTCCACCACACCCCGGCCAGTGGCTTCTTCCCGGCCCAGACTTCCTCCTATCGAGAGGGGTTTTCCCGTGACGACATCTCGGACGGAAAAGCCCACCAGTTGACTGTACGTATCCATAACCCAGGCCATCGTTTGCGCATTGGTTCCCACATCGGGTGCGGGAATATCTTTATTCGGCCCAAGTAGATGGAAAATTTCAGAAATGTAACGTCTGGTGAGCCGTTCCAATTCGTTGGAGGACAGGTTATTGGGGTTGACGGCCACCCCGCCTTTGGCGCCCCCAAAGGGTAACCCGGCCAAGGCGGTTTTCCAGGTCATCCACATGGCGAGCGCACTTACTTCACCTAACGTCACCGTGGGATGATAGCGAATCCCGCCTTTTGTGGGACCGCGAGAGAGATCATGTTGAACGCGATAGCCACGAAAGACCTTGACGTGACCATCATCCATTTTGACGGGGATACTGACCGCGAGGGCTCGTTGTGGGGATTGTAGTCGTTCAAGAAGATTGGGATCGAGCGCCATATGAGAAACGGCTTGATCAAACTGCGCAACCGCCAATCGAAACGTGGGATGATCGAATTCAGGGGGGATAGTTGGGTTCATTGATTAGCCTCTTTAAAAAATAGGCAAAATAGTTATCAATGACACTATATCAAAATGGCTCCGTAAATGATGTTGGGCTGGTTACGCATTGGTAAAAAATCTGGAGCGCTGGTTTAGTAGAGAACCTCCACGAGATAGAGCCCATGGGGCGGGGCGGTGCGCCCTCCGGCTCGGCGGTCTTTAGCCAGCAAAACATCCTGCATCGTATGGGGACTTCTCTTGTGTTGCCCAACCTCGACCAATGTTCCCACGATGGCGCGTACCATTTGCTTGAGAAAACGATCGCCTTCAATGCGGATAGTTAATGACGGTGCTGTCGAATGAAGAGAAAGGTGCGTAATGGTGCATATGGGATTTATGGTATGAGATCGCTGCCCACGAAACGAAGTGAAATCATGGGTGCCTAAAAAATATGACATGGCCTGGCGCATGGCATCCGTATTCAAAGGGTGAGGAAAATGCCAGACTCGATGGCGATTTAATGCAGGGCGAGAAGCTTGTGTGGTGATTCGATACTCATAAACTTTTCCTTTGGCGCTGAAACGGGCATGAAAGTCATCCTGAACCTGCTCGCTTGAGATGACCGTAATATCTTTGGGGAGGTAGCTATTGAGGGCTGGAGCCCATTGGGTACCGACCAGAGATTTGTCGGAGTGAAAGCTTACGACTTGACCTAGCCCATGCACACCTGAATCGGTCCTCCCGGCTCCTACCGCTGGAGTGGGTTGTTG
>Ga0224496_10000962_pt1 | contig 18612 bp, 29 predicted proteins | sample SF_Jul11_sed_USG_2_FD_168127 | JGI IMG/M metagenome (GOLD analysis project Ga0224496, IMG submission 168127) | Sediment microbial communities from San Francisco Bay, California, United States - SF_Jul11_sed_USGS_8_1 | ecosystem: Environmental > Aquatic > Marine > Sediment | place: USA...
CTTCTCGTACGTTGACTAGGTCTGGGCATTCTGAATCACTCCACACTTACCAACCCAAACAAGTGCGAAAAGGTTGTGCTGAAAAGAAAAGAGCATAGCATGTACCACCATACAAGAGACTGACTGAACATTGGTATTGGAAGATTGGGTCCTATTCCAGGAAAATATGCAATGGGAGTAGGTCCATAGGACCCCCCTAGGATTTGCCATATGATGATGAGTGGAACAAAAAACATCAACATTACTTTTGTTGATTGCCACATCATTTTAGACTGGAGCTTCAGAATTTGTTGCTGCTTCTTCATGAGCTTTTCTACACGTTTTTTGTCTTCGCTACGCCGGGCTTTGCGTAGTTCTGAGTTCCACTCTGTAATCTCTTTCCTCCAAGCCTTCGATTTTTCTGGGTTTGTCAAAAGACGGTTCGCCAACGAAGTTGACAATGTGATTGCTACAGCTAAGAGAAATATGAAAATGGTGGAGAAAGGAATGTCCAGCAAGATTTGCGGAATCCATGCCATTTTACCTAACCCCCAAAGCATTCAGTATCTTTGTTGCTGCTTCTTCCTGTTTTCCCTCCGCATTAATAACTATTTTTACCGGCGAACCTGTTAGAACAGCGCACGCTCCAGCCATAAGTCTTGAGAATAACAGCTCTTCTTTAATGGCTTCTTCCACTGCTTCATCCCTTTTCCGAGTGGTATCTTTCATTCTTCGTGAGGAAATTTCGTTTGGTTGGGCCTCAACAAGCACAAACATTTCTGGTTTTAGGAGCTGCAGAACGTGAGATGGCAGACCGGGAAGGTATCCTTCAAGCGTTTTTATCGACATATGCGTGTCAATTATCGTTATGCCGTTTAATCGCCCTACCCTTTCCAAAACTGCTCCAGCTGTTTCCCTTTGCAGTTTACGCTGAAAATTAATATCTGTTTTTCGCATGGTATCCCTTTCCATTTCTTTTTCGTGTTTCTGAAGAATTTCCACCATGGCTGTTCCATAGTTTATTACGTTAACTTCTAAACCAGCGTTCTTTGCAAGCTTCTCAACAACATTGCAAACAGTAGTTTTTCCAGTACCTGGGATTCCGGTGACGATTATTGTTCTATTCACAGATTATCCTCCGAATATCTTTCTGAAAGCTGGGTACATTTCAGCGGCTCTTTCCCGCATTAGTATCTGGTAGTACTGATAAATTATACCTACAGAAAGTAGAATGCCCATTCCTGAGCCGAAAACCCCGAAGAAGTCTGAGACACCAGCAACCAACCCTACAACTATTCCCCCAAGTACTGTGACTGCGGGAATGTAACGTTTAAGAATGGATTCAACAGACTTTCCCGATCGTCTATATCCGGGAATCTGCATACCTGCACCTACAAGCTGTCTAGCCACGGTTGACGGTCCTAAACCGCCGACTTCGAGCCAAGTAAGTGAAAAAACAACACAGAAAGCAACAAGAATTCCCAGATAAACCAAAGCCCTAACAGGACTTTCCATGACATTTACAAAATTGCGGGGGGCAGTGACAAAATACACTAAGCCGCCTGAGGGATTATATCCCGTTATCTGGCCCTCTTGATTTGTTACCGCCGCGAACTGGCCTAAAAGATTAAGCCAAAAGTTCGTGTTGTTCGGATTATAACGGCTCCAGAAGAGCTGGGAGAAGAAATATACGTTTGCGAAGAGAGCTGATGCGAAAATCACTGGAAGATTGGATACGTAAAGGAGTTTTATTGGATATCGACTGCGGTAGCCTCGGTAACCAGCATAGGAAAGCGGCAACTCCACTCTTACTCCTTCCATGTAGATTATTATTAGAAAGGCGGCGATTGTAGCTATAAAGCCGAGCATTGATGGATTTTGTGTTCCTCCTCTCAGCAGAAGCAGCGTTACTGGCTCACCGAGAGACAGAACTTGGGCTAAGGCAACGAAGAATCCGTAGCTCGTTCCAGCTTCGCCCATAGCGGGTGCGGGCGAGAAGCATTGCCAGAAGATTCCTTGCGCAACACCAGCCATAATGAATAGACTTATCCCGCTGCCGAATCCCCAGCCTTTCTGGACAAGCTCATCCGATAATAAGACAATCATTCCGGCTGCTAAAAGCTGTAGAAAGACGATTATCGCTGTTGTGCCAGGCAAAGTGCCGTACATTCCACCGATTATGTATGCAGATGCTTGAACTCCTGTGAGAATTATGGAAAAGGCTTTGCTGGCCGTTGTGAACAAGCCTCTGTCCTCAGGGCGTGACATGTCGCATTCTATCATGTCAGAACCAACCAAGAGTTGCAGTATTAACCCGGCTGTAACTATTGGACCTATACCAAGCTCCATGAGGCTGCCACGGTTGGAAGCAAAAATTATTCGGAGAGCAGCAAGCTCTCCCAAGGGGCCGCTTTCAACGCCGTAGAGGGGAATTTCAGTCATTATTAAGTAAAGGATTAGCACGAGCGCTGTCCAGAAAAGTTTCTCGTTGAACCCAACTCTACGTTCTGGAGCTTTGATTTCTGGGATGCCCCTTGCAATGGGCTTGAATAAACTTAGGAATCTGCCAGCCATCGATTATCCGCTACTCCAACTCTTCTGACTCTATTAAGATTTGTCCACCAGCCTCTTTTATTTTCTCAGCCGCAGACTTTGAACAAGACCGTACTTTCACAGTTAATGGTTTTGTAACCTTGCCTGTTCCGAGAAGTTTTGTGTAGCCAAGGCTTTCCAGGTCTATGAAAAGTTTACCTTCCTTCTTTGTTGAAAGTTTTTCAGCTATTTCGTCAAGTGTCCCAGCATTTATGGCATTTACTTTTCGTTTCAGACTTTTAGGTGAAGTGAATCCTTTTTTGCCGAAGTAGTCTGGTTCGTATTTTATCACGTAGGTCCATCGATGTTTATGGAACCCTGCCTTCCCGTGTCCTCCTCTTTGTCCTCCTCCTCTATGCTGCCCCACTCTACCCCAGCCATGAGTTCTTGAACCCCGTTTCTTTCTGGTTTTTCGAAGTTTATGCGGCATTTTGTAACCAGCTACCTTGTCGATATTTTTTCTTCAAGAGCCTTTTTTAATCGTATCTCAAGCACACCGTTCTTATATGTTGTACGTGTGGCGTCTGGAATCACTCTTTTGGGAAGATTTAAACTTTTATGGTATTTTCGGTCTAGGGCTTCAGCAGATAAGGTTAGCCGTTGATCTTGCACATGGATTTTTAGGTTTTCTCTTCTAAATCCTGCAAACCCGGCGACAACTATTATTTCGTCCTTTTCTTCAAGAACATCAATTAGAGGTTCGAGCTCTTTCCATATTCTCCCTCTATCAGTTCTTGGAAGCCTATATTTGTAAGGATAGGTTCTTCTTTTAATCCTTGAATTTTTATTTTGGAATGCTTGAGGGGTTTTTCTATCTTTAACTTTGTTGAAGTCTCTGAAAACGTTGGACCATCTTGAACGTTTCTTGTTTCTCCGCCACTTCGCGCTCAAACTGTCTTCTCCTCGGATACAATGGCATTTGGAAAGTAACTATAAAATGTATCGCAAAGAAAAGTGTTTAAGATTGAAGTTTAGACCATTCGCTTTATCAGTTCGTTGATTTTTTCTCTACGGTATCCAAGTTCGCCGCCCATGCCATATCCCTTTTTCACTTTTCCTTTGAAACCTTTGGATGGCGGATGCAGCCTGAAAACTGGTTGTATGTTTGGAAGTTTCCAGTATTCGACTTGGCAATTGAATATTGCCTCTCCAAGCTCTTCCAAGGAGTTGTAACCAACTTTCTGTGCATATTCGTTCGTTAACTTCTTGTTGCCAGCAAGTCTTCCCCTCTCCTTTATCAGCATCTTCACAGTTTCTTCTGAAGCTTCACCCCAAGTCATGAAATTCTGAGCTGTTTTCAGCATTCCAAGGAATGATGGACGGTTGTCAACTAAAACTGAATAGTTGTTTCTGGTCAAGCGAAGCATTTGAAGGTTTTCTCTAACTTGCCGCGGGGCTCTAATGGTTCCGCGAATTCTTACCGCTATGATGCTTTTGCGTTCCTTTGTTTCCTCAGCCACCTACTTCACCCAATCCATTGGAGTTATAAGGCTGTAGGTTTTCTTTAACGCGTCAAAAACTGCGTATGCAAAGGATGGAACGGTTCTTGTTGAACCGTAACTTCTTGTCCAGCAATCCTTTATACCGGCAAGTCCGAGAATGACTTTTGCCACTTCACTTGCTACCAGACCTAAGCCTCTCGATCCGGGGACAATAACTACTCTTACGCCACCACAGTTTCCCTCAACTTGGAACAGCACCGAATGTGGTCTTCCACAGCCGCATTCCCAGCTTCCACATCCCCGTCTTACTGGAACAATGTTTAAGCGAGCGTCTATTGCTGCCTTTTCTATGGCTGTTCGCACCTGTCTTGCCTTTCCAGAGCCTAAGCCTATGTAACCATCTCTGTTTCCAACAGCAACTATTGCCTTAAACCTTGACTTTTCACCAGCGTCTGTTTGTTTCTGAACTAGGTTTATGTTCATGACCTCTTCTTGAACGTCCGGAAGCAACGTGTCAACAATTTGTGGTTCACGTATCCGTAAGCCTTCCATAAAAATCTCTTCAATTGATGTGATTCTGCCCTCGTGTATCATTTTTCCAATGCGAGTTCTGGGGACCCACTGCTCAAGGTTTATTGATGTTCTCCTTGTACTACCCGTTCTACGACCCCTTCTACGCCTCAAGCTTCTTTACCTCCACTGAATGATGCAATCATAGCTTTTTTGACTTCTGAAAAATGTTTAGGAAGCTTTTCCGGAGGGAGTTTCTGTTCCAGATATTTTGAAAATCTTGTTTGGTATTCTTCGGGGTTAGAAGCTAATTTTTCTGCATATTCTGCAATGTGTTCGCCCCGTATTCTCTTTTCCTCTGGAAACCTCTCTTCACTATGGGGCACGTTCACTCCAGCGTCTAAGACACCCTTCAACACCGCGAAGCCCCTAGCACCTTTTGAAGGTGAACATAATCCCATGTCTAAAATCGCTTCCTTTACCCCTTTTGCTTTGGCTTTTAATCCACAGAGAAGACCAGTCAAATAGGCTGCTGGAAGGTTTCCTCTTGGAGCTTTCCACCCATATTGTTTGGCTAGTTCTCTGCTGTGTGCTGAAACCGCGACTTTGTCTCCAGAGGGTTTAGCTACGACTATTTGGATAACGATGTTCTTGAGTGAGCCGCGGGCCACCAAGCGTGGTTTTCCAGAAAGCAGTAATGCCTTTCTTGCTTTATAGTCTGTTTTTCCTTCTTTCCTTCTCCGGAATGGAACGCAATAGCGTGGTCCCCTCGCCATCAGCGTTTCCTCCAAAGTTCATGTGTCTTCAAGTAGCGTTCCATGTCGGCAATGGAACTGAATCTTCCGCTGCTTGCCATTGTGTATAGTTTTCGATAGGTGTCTTCAGTAATTATTCTGCTGGTTTTCAGTGCACGAAGCCTCTTTCTTAGGGCTCGAATTTTGCTCATCCATGCCTCTTTCTTGGAGATTTTTGCGTAGAATGTTCCACTTCTGCTGCCGGATCCACGTCTCCGCCCCTTCTTTCTCTTTTCATGTAAAACTCGTGCTCTTGCGCGGCTTACACCCTTTTCCGGCAGCCGTTTAATGACACTTTCATGAATTAGTTTTCTTATATCATCTCTGGTTATGGCTACTTCTACATCATCTATTCTTTCGGGGTCTATCCACACACGGTTTTGACCAACTTTCAGTATTTGCGCTGCTAGACGCCTCTGGCTTTTAAGGCCTGTCATTGCTTTTTCGTCCTCCTCTTGCTTCTCTTGCGCTTTCTTGTTTTCTTTTGTTTGTCCTCTGGTTTTTCTGCTATTTCTTCTGCTTCTTTTTCCTCAGTTTTCTCTTCTATTACAACTTCTTTCTCTTCTTCAACTTTTTCTTTAATCTCTTTCAGATTTAGAACGGTTATTCCTCTTTTTCTTGCTTCAACAAGGATTGTGGCTCTTTTTCTTTTACCAACTGTGTGTGCAATCTTTATGGCTTGAGTTTTTGGCTCAATTTTCTTGAGTTCTTCAGTGTTATGCACTAAAACTTCTTTGTAGCCCGATGGGTGGAGTCCTCTTGCGGCTTTTGGCCCTCTGTATCCAACGCTTACGGTGGGCGGCCAACCTTTGATTTTCCTTCGCATTTTGTTGTCTATTCCTCTTGGTCTGCGCCAGCTTTCCTTCAAGCGTTTGTGTCGCCAGCTTTCTTGCCTAACAAATTCTGGCTTCTTCTTTTTTGTTCGCTCTCTCAGTTTCAATGTCTTTTCCACAGGTACTGCTTTTTGTTCTTTCATTCTTTCATTCCCTCGCTTCGTTCGTACACGTATATGCCATCTAAGAAGACACGGGGATCTTTCTTTTTCACTTTGGTGCCTTGTTCTATGTTTGCTGCTGTTTGACTTACGTCTTCGAGGTTTATGCCTTGAACGACTACGTCCTCGCTTTGAACCTTAACTTGGGCGTTGCCCGCTATTTTGGCTTTTCTAGGGCTTCTTTCGCCTGTGAAATTTTCAATCAAAACAGTCTTGTCCTTAACTTTGACTGAAATCGGGAAGTGTGAGAAAACTATTTTGAGTTTGTGCGTAAAGCCCGTCTTAACACCAGTAATCATGTTTTGAATGTGTGAGTAAATCGTGCCTACAAGGGCTGCTTCTTTCTTACGAGGCCACTCAGCCCAAACACGAATTGTTTTTCCATCAAGTTCAATTGAAATTGGAGCATGAGAAAAATCACGGGTTAATGTTCCTTTTACACCTTTGACTGTAACTTTCCTTCCCTCTATTGTTACCTCCACATCGTCTGGGACTTGAATGATTTTTGAAACTTCTATAGCACGCATTCAAAGGCACTTCCTAATAAACAAATGCCAGTAATCTGCCTCCGATTCTCTTTTCCTTTGTTTCTCTGTGGGATAGTATTCCCCTTGGCGTTGAAACAACCAGTAGTCCCACGTTCCTTGAAGGAAGGAACTTCGTCTCCCATTGTTCAATTTCGTCCACTTTAACTGGGAAACGTGGCCTGATGGCTCCGCATCTATTTATTCTTCCTAAAAGTTGAATCTTGAACTTTCCTGAGCGTCCGTCATCTATGAATTCGAATTCTCCGATGTATCCGTTTAACTGCATAACTCTTAGAACTCTACCCAAAAGTTTAGAGGCTGGACTAATTATGCATTCGCGTTTGTTACGCGTCTCGTTGTTTATGATTGTTGTCAAGCCGTTTGCCAACGTGTCCATTACGATTTTCCTCATCACTCATATTTTTTGAACCCAAGGTTTCTTGCTACTTCTCTAAAACAATGCCGACATAAATATAAATCATAACGTCGAATAATAGGTCCATAAGACCCGCATCTAACGCATGCTCTAGTTCCCTTGCCATATTTTCTTTCCTTTTTAGGTTTCTCTTTGCCCATGCAGTTTTCCTCCGATAATCATACTATTTCAACTCCTAAAGTGTCTTTAACGAACACCATGGCTTCTTCAGGTGTTAAAATGTGTTTTGAGCCGATTTTCGCTTTTTCTTTACGCCTAGTTTTAACCCTGTATCCAGGGCGCCTGAGGGAGATGCAGACGTCCATGCCGAATATTCCGACTTCAGGGTCATATTTCACTCCTGAAATTTCAATGTGTTCTTTTATGCCGAAGGAGAAGTTGCCATATCTGTCGAAGCAACGCATGGAGAGCTTATTGTCGATCACTGGCAAAGCTTTTTTCAAGAATTCTGTTGCCCTCTGTTTTCTGAGCGTTGCAATGCATGCAATTGGTTCCCCTGCTCTGATTCCAAAATCTCTGATGGTTTTCTTGGCTTCTCTCTTACATGGATTTTGACCAGTTAAATCCTTTAGGATTTTTGCGGCTTTTTCCAACGGTTCTCCAGACTTTCCAACGCTGATGTTAACAACAACCTTCTCAATTTTTGGTTTCAGCATGGGTTTTTCTTCCCATTTCTTTCGGATTTCATCGTCAGACAACTTTAACTGGCCTCCGGTAGGGATACAAGTGGCTGTGTTTCGCCTGTTGTGAAAACAAGTTTCAAAATTGTTTGGTAGCGGTTGCCTTTTTCATCATCGAGTGTTACAAGGGCGTTTCTACGCTTCTTTCCCTTTGCTCTCTCAATTTCAATTATTTTACCGTATTTTCCAATGTTTTTTCCGCCCGTTATTATCGCGAAATCGTTCTGTTTCAATTTTGTATGCTTAAGAATTTGTCTTTCTGGGAGGCTAATTTTCAAAGTGTCAAGAGTCTTGTATACGTCCTCTTGCGGATTTTTGGGGTCCTCAACTTTAACCGACATGTTTGAGCCGTCGTGTAGGTTAAGTTGTACATGCCCGTTTTTAACAACAGTTTTGTTTTCTATTCTGCAAAGTTTGAAGTTTGCTTCATCCTTGTCAATTGGGTGGAGGATTAACCCTTTGCTGGAAGGTAGTACACGGAAGCATTTGGCAACTTCTGGTATGGAAATGACATCCATTAAACCTACTGGAAAGTTGTCTTCCCGTCTAACTTTTCCATCCACATACACTTTTCCTTGCAAAACTATTGTTTTAGCTTCTTTTCTTGTCTTGGCGAATCCGAGAATATCGCGTAAAATTATAGCCAAGGGCAAGCAGTTTTCAAGGGAATGTGGTCCAGGAGGGGGCCTTACAACCCAGACGTACTCCTTTCTGTGAATTGGCCAGAATCTCGGCGCGGGTTTACGCTTTAGCCCTGTTGATCTTCCTTTCTTACCCAAACTCACGTTCCTCCTTTAGTTTTCTTGGTGGCTTTACGTCTAACTCTTGTTTTCCTCGTCTTCGTTTTCTCTTCTGTTTTAGCTTCTTCTGTTTTTTTTGCTTTTTTCACTCTTTTCCGTCTCTTCGACTCTTCCTCTTTTTTCTTCTCGGCTGGTTTTTTGGCTACTTTCCTTTTTCTTCTTTTCGGCTTCTTTTTTGGAGGTTTCTTTTCTACGGCCATTTTTTCTTTGACAATCTCTTCTTTTATTTCTGTGACTTCCTCTGGAGGCTTCTCTACAACCACTTCTTCCACTTTCTTGTGAGCTTCCCTTTTTCTTTCCAAAATTTTCTTTCGCCATTTATCATCAAGGTTTAAACGTGTGATCATGACTTTTGAGGGGTGAATTGGGACGAATATTGTCGTTCCGTCAACTGTTTCTCGTGTTAGGCCTTCAACGTAGATTCTGTATTTCCTTCGGTCTATGCGTGTGACTTTTCCTTCAAATCCTTTATGGTCTCCTCGCATTATGTGAACTGTGTCTCCGTTCCTAACTGGGAGGGCTCTAACTCCACGCGAGGCTTTTAGTTCTGGTGAGAGGTGTGTTGCGAAATGTTTGTGGCGTCTGTGGTTTGGTGCTTGGAAGAGCATTTTTCTCTGTTTCGACGGTTTTGTTACTGGTTTTGTTGTTTGCATGGGCTTCCTCCTATACTATTATGCTTGCTGCACTCGCTATTCTCGGCCATCTTTCAGCAGCCTCCTTTGCCACGGGTCCGCGGATTTCTGAGCCTTTCATTTCTCCATCCGGGGTTATTATCACTGCTGCGTTATCTTCGAATTGAACCCAGATGCCGGCAGCCCTTCGGTAGGGTTTTCTCTGCCTCACAACCACTGCTTGGAAAATTTTCTTTCTCAGTTCTGGTGTTCCATGTCTGACAGAGACTGTTATTCTGTCGCCTACTGCGGCGGATGGAACACGTCGTAAACGTCCCTTATAACCCATGACTTGTACTAGTCGAAGCCCTCTGGCTCCACTGTTGTCTGCACATCTTAGGATTGAACCTGTTGGTAATCCCCTTGAGATTTTTGGTCTTTGGCCGATCATTCCCTTCGCAATTAACGCCCTCATTTTCGCCCTTGCAGCCATTTCACTTCTCCTCCAGTTTTTCAACAACAACAAACGATACTGTTTTGCTTATTGGGCGACATTCAGCTATTCTGACATGATTTCCTTCTTTCGAGTCTATGCATGGTGGATCGTGGCATGGGATGCGGCTTTGTCTTCTCTCATACCTCATAAACTTTGGAACATAATGAAGATAGTCACGTTTAACTATGACTGTTTTATCCATCTTGGCGCTGACGACCACTCCCTCTAAGACGCGGCCCCTTACTGGTAGATCGCCGTGGAAGGGGCAGTTTCTGTCATTACATGTTTTTTTAGGTTTTTTGAAAGTCAGTGACATCACCAAAGCCTCCTGATACGCTTTTTGAGGCGGTTCTCCGGTCTTCCCACAAGGAGTTTTCCGTCAATTTCAACAGCCGTTCCGTCTGAAAATTTGAAACGAAAAACAGCTGAGTCCTTTATGATTCTTTTTCTTTCGCCTTCGTGTAGAATCACAAGTGTATTTCGTGTTTCATCTATAACCTTGCCGAATGTTCCAACATATTCTAGATGTCTGCTTTTTGCAACCTTAGCTTCGGTTCCGATGAGTTCGTAGCGGATTATGTTGGGCGTTACCTTCATTTGTTTTTCTTCCCCTTAGCTTTCTCTCTTGTAAATCCAAGTTTCCGTTCGTGCTCTATGGTCATTATTCGGGCAATCGTCTTGCGCAGTTCTCTTATTCTAGCCGGGTTTTCTACTGTTCCGCCAGCCTTTATCATGGTTTTTAATCTGAGAAGCTCTGTTCTAAGCTCGTTGAGTCTTTTCGCTTGCTCTTCAGAGGGCATGTCACGTATTTCTTTAACCCGCAATATCGGCATCTATTTGGCTTCCTCCTCTCCACCTGTTTCTTCGGTTTTCTCTTCGGCTGCTTTTTCCTCAAGCGTTTCTGTTGTTTCCTCTTCCGGACGGCTTTCAACTATCCGGATTTTATCCGGGAACTCTGCATCCGGGGGCATTATCCTAGCTTTCACGCCCAATGTGCCTGGTTTCAACTGAACCTGAACTTCGGCTTTTCGCATATATTTTAATGCGGGTTCTCCACACTTCGGCAAGTATCCAGCCTTGAATTTTTCGTATCTAGACCTGTCGGTCCTGAGTTTTCCACTTATGATTATTTCCGCGCCGAGTGCCCCAGCCTCCATAACTCGGTTTAACGCCCAGTATCCCGCGCGTCTAAAGTGTACGCCTCTTTGTAGGGCTGAGGCTATGCGTGAAGCAACAACAAAGGCATTTAATTCTGGAATCTCCATTTCAGAAACGGAGATCTGAGGATTCGGAACCTTAAATTTCTCCTCCAAGAAACTTGCGAGTTCTCTTATTGTTCCTCCGCCTCGTCCTATTACAAGACCTGGACGCATCGCATAAATTACTATGTGCGTTCCCAACGGGGTCTTTGATATGGTTACCCCGCCGTATCCTGCTCTTTCAAGTCTTTTCTGCAAGAACTCGTCGATTTCCGTCTTCTTCTTGGATTCTGATATAAAATGCTTGACAACAGCCGTTATGCTTCCTCTCCTGTTTCTGGCTGTTCTTCTAGAGCCACTTCGATGTGGCATAATGCTTTAATTTTTGGTGAGCTTCTTCCAAAGGCTCTAGGCATGTATCGCTTAATCTTCATACCTGGATATGCGGACGCGTGAATTATGCGTAGTCTTTCTGTGTCTAAGCCTTTGTATTCGGCGTTGGCTTCTGCTCCTTCAAGGATTTTTAGAATGTGTTTTGTCGCTTTTACTGGGTATCTGCCTGCGTAAGCTTTTTCTAGTCCGTGGCGGTGTGCAACCGTCTTTTTGGATCTTGTGAATGGAACAGGTCTTTTTTTGGCTATAACGTCTCTGAGGTACTGTTTTGCTTGGGTGAGTCTCATTCCTTTGATTGTTTTACATACTTCTCGGGCTGATTTATGGGATACCCTGAGCTCTCGCCCGCTTGCCTTAACGGTTTTTTCCGGGTCTAATTCTTCTTCTATTATCGAGTATCCCCATTTTGGCACTTTATGGTCTCTCCGACTTTGCAATTGAACAGCGGTATGGTGGTTTATATGGTTTTCCATCAGTGTAACTGGTTTTCAGACTGCTTTTCGTTTCTAAACAACGTTAAGTCTCATAGCTTCAAGCATGACGTTACCTGGGCATTTTCACTTTGTAGAATCTTGCGGAAGTTTGCGGACCTATCCCCCAAGGGAAAACACGATTTAAATGTCAACTCTCTAAACCATTTACTAAGGGTTTATATCAGAATTCTCAATCATAACTAAACGAGTCGGTATGCCTCGTAAAAAGTCAAAGAAGAAAAGCAAGCATAAACCCGTTGGCGTAGAAGCAGTCGTTGAGCCAGGCGTCGGAGCCCTGTATGTCAGAGGCACGTGGATGAAAAAACTGAATGAAATGGGCAAACGCAAACGAAAACAAATCAAGAGAAGCCTTGACAAACAGAAGTAGAGCATCAAGTAACGCTAAGCTCTTGCACACTTTATTCTCCTTGTAATTGTTAACGGTTAAACTGCTAGATCCCTAATTGGAGAGTTAACGGTTAGACCGTATAATCCCCGTAGTTTTTCTGCATAGAAACGTTATTTGGCTTCTAATATGTTTCCTTTCCATGTTTGCGGATGGTAGAGTGGATGTGCGATGCAGAAGGTTACGCCTTCTAAGAGTTTCTGCTTGTTCCATGCCGGCGGTTTTGCGTTTTCGGTTGTCGGCATCCACATGAGATATATGCTGAAAGCTTGTCCTTTATGCTTCATCTTATGTGCTACCTTAAGTGAGTCTATGGGCTTAAAGCCTAACTTTTCCATCTGCCATTTCTTAAACCATGGGCTCCAATGATTTTCTAAGGTTATTGTTACGAAGCCAGTAGCATCTTTTTCGCTTTTTATCATATCTTCTAAGAGTCGCCGCCCAAAGTTGTGTCCTTCGGCTTTTCTCAAAACCCAGATACAATTCATTACTATTATATCATCTCCAAATATTGGATAGTAAGATGCTTCTGCGGGTGCGTACTCTATCTGACCAACAACATCCCCGTTAAAAATCAACAGTTTTTTGTGAAACCCTTTTGGGATGACTATTTTCAGGTATTCTATTCTTTTTTTGTATCCTCTAAATGGACCCGTTATACACCTGAAAAGATGTTTTTCATATTCACTGACTTTAGAGGCGTCAATGATCTTAGTTTGAGAGGAAATCTTCATGTGGGTCATGCTTAGCTCATCTAATCCACTTTAAAAGTTTTTACAGAACTTTGCGATGTGTTTATGTTCAACCTAGAAAATAGCTATTCAAAGTTGAGAAGGTGTGGAGATTGGCAGTCAAAAATGATCACATCACCATGTTGCATGGTGCTGGCGGAACAGTCATGCACGACTTAATCAAAAATTACATTGTGAAATATTTCGGTGATACAGTAAGCATTGAGGTTCCGCTTGAGGCCTTAGACGATGCGGCTGTTGTTGGCGATGTGGTTTTAAAAAGTGATTCGCACGCCGTTAAACCCATTTTCTTTCCAGGCGGAGACATTGGACGCCTGGCTGTTTCTGGCACAGTCAACGACATTGCGGTTTTGGGAGCTGAACCATACGCTTTGGCCTGCGGCTTCGTTTTGGAAGAGGGCTTAGCCTTAGTCGATTTTGAAAAAATTTTGGCTAGCATGCAGCAGACATGCATGGAAGCCGAAGTGAGCATCGTTACCGGTGACACCAAGGTTGTTGAGAAGGGAAGCCTAGGCGGCTGTGTCATAAACACTTCTGGAATCGGCAGACGAAATGCCGCTTTAGAGAAAAACCTCGAAGTTGTCAAACAGTTTAGAAACGACTTTAAAACACGCTGGATTCTAGACTCAAACCTTAGAGCCGGCGACAAAATAGTATTGTCCGGAACAGTCGGCGATCACGGTCTGGCTGTCTTATCGGCGCAGGAAGGTCTAAGCTTCGGAAGCGGCATAAAATCGGATGTTAAACCTTTAAATCGCTTAATTCGGCGCTTGCTCGGTGAAGTCGGCGGCGTAGTCGCCATGAAAGACCCAACCCGAGGCGGATTAGCCGACGCCCTAAACGAGTTCAGCGATAAATCCCACGTTGGCATACTGGTTTATGAAGATAAGATTCCAGTTAGAAAGGATGTGCGAGCTGCATGCGAGATGCTGGGATTAGACCCGTTTGAGGTTGGGAACGAAGGAAAAATAATCATAGGCGTGGTAAAGGAAAAAGCCGAAGAAGCCTTGAAACTTTTGAGAATAACGGAAGAAGGGAAAGAAGCGGAAATAGTCGGTGAAGCAACAACAGATTTCACGGGCGTTGCCATGCAAACAGTGGTCGGCGGAAAGAGGATAATTGCTAGGCCTGTGGGAGACCCTGTTCCGAGAATATGTTAGCTTTTTCGGTGAATAGGATCACCTCCGCTTTCGCTTTCGGAAAACCTGAACGCCATCGATCTTTGTGAAGAACTCAAAGCCAGCCTTTACTAGTTCGCGTGCTTCCTCTAGGTTTTTTGCTGTCTTTAAACTTGCTTCCGCACTCGCCCCGCCCAAGCCGACCGTAACGCTAACCGAAGCAGAGTAACCCACCACCCCACTACTAACCACCCGACAGCGAACTGCGCTGTCCTCCTAGAAAGCAGGCGCTACCTGTTAGACAAAACCTTGTATAAATCAAGTTCCTCGGTCTTGAAATCACAAAAATCCACCGTCAAAGAGTAGCTAAAAAGAGATGGTGGGTAGTAGCGCCGGAATTTTTAGATTGCGGCTGATTCTAGAGTGCTTAATATTTGATCTTCTACCTGTCTGTGATATTTGAAGTGTTCATTGGGGTCCTTTAACAAGACATAAAGCCAGTAGATTCCAAATAATCCCAGCGTTATTATTGATAGAATTAGATACAGAACGAAGCTTCTGTTAGGTGTGGTCTCTGTTCTTCTCGGCACGGAAAACGTGATGCCCAACTTGTCTAACGTTTTGCTGAGGTCTTCCCAAAAGCCGTCTTCTCTTCTCTCATGTTTGTAGAAGTCTTTCATCAGAAAGTAGTTGACATACCAATCCGCAATGAATATAATTACGGACAAGATAGCCCAAAGTACCGCGCCCTTTTCGGTTTCCTCAGCTTTGGCTTCCCTGACAGTTCTCTCACAGGATGACAATCCGACCTCCACGTCAACGCCCTTTTTTCCCGCTATGGCTTTAACCGCAGTTACAATGTCTTCCGTGAGAAATGTCTGTCTCTTGAAGTGTGTGTTACGTCTCTTGACGAGTTTGTATGTGAGTATTACAGACACTATGAACCCAATTATGGCTAGCAATGGTATCAAGATTACCCATGCGACAAAAATGGGAACAACCTCTGCGCCCCACGTTGGAAATAACAATAGACCGAAAAAGATGGATGCTATTCCTATGATCACAGCAAAGAAGGGCAATAGGCGAACGATGAGCCACGCATTCGACATTATTGGATCCGATTCATCGCGCATTCGAATGTCTTTCCTTAAATTCTCAACCGGAACACTCATTTTTTCATCTCGCAGTTATTCTATTCAATGAAATTATGTTTTTCAAAAGTTGTTATTAATATTTGCGTAGTATTGAATGGAATCCAAGTGTCCTCTTCGTATGTCCCTTCCCGAAATTCTGAAAAGCACACGTAAAGTGAAAGCCGCATGGGTTGTCCCCATCATTTTCGCTTTCTCCACAAATCCGAAACTCGGCTAGCCTTCACAAGCTTCCACTTGCCAACGAAATCCTTCTTATGAAAATGGTATAAGCCGCAGCGAGTGCACTGCATAATCCGCCGGCCCTTTTTAAAATCAATTTCATATAACTCTAGAGGCGAACCACAATCAACACACTTGCCCCTGTAAGTTTTCTCAGATTTTTCGTTCATTTTGCAGGTCTTCCCTATAGCTTTAGCGCGCGCTACAAAATAAGACACTATTTCATGTTTAAAACTTGCTGAACACGCTTATGTCTAATGCTGATTTGCCCATATTCTGCATGTTCCTTCACTGCTTACCATGCAGGCGCCTACTGGTTTTTGCGGAGTGCAAGCTTTCATGAATAGTGGGCATTCTGTTGGTTTAATCTTGCCAATTATAACTAGGTGGCATCTGCAGCCGGGCTGCAAATCCACACCATGCCCAACTTTTACGCCATATTTTAAATGGGCATCATAGGCTGCATATTCATCGCGAAACTTAAATTTGGAGGATGGGATTGTGCCGAGTCCACGCCATTTACCATCCACAACTTCCAAAACTTTTTTCATTAACTCTTGTGCTTTAACGTTGCCCTCCCAACACACAGCCCGTACATACTCATTTTCCAAGCGTGGTTTGCCTTCAGTCAACTGCTTTAAAATCATATAAACACCAAACAATACGTCCAGCGGTTCGAAACCAGCCACGACAGTTGGCATGCCATAAAACTCAGGAAAAATTTCGTAAGGCTTGAGCCCAATAATCGTGCTTACATGGCCTGGTGCAATAAAACCGTTTAGGCTCAAACCTTCCATTTCCACTAGCAGTTTCATGGCTGGCGGAATCAAACGATGGGAAACCAGAAAACTTAGGTTTTCAGGTAGCTTGTTCAATGTTTCTACTGCTGTTGATGACGCGGTCGTTTCAAAACCCACAGCGAAAAAGACAAACTCTTTATCCGGCTCCTTCTCGGCCATTTTGACGGCGTCCCCCACGCTATAAAAGACACGAACATCGGCTCCCTCGGCTTTAGCATCCAAAAGCGACATCGTTGAGCCTGGAACCCGCAAAACATCGCCAAAACACGTGACAACAACGCCTTTCAAGGCTAGTTGCACAGCTTCGTCGATTTCTGAAGCTGGTACAATGCAGACTGGGCAGCCTGGTCCGGCTATTACTTCTACGGTGGCGGGTAGGAGACTGCGCAGTCCAAAATGTGTGATGGTCCACTCATGTGTGCCGCAGACATGACAAATTTTAACAGTGCTTTCCTTAGGTGCTATCTTATGCATTTTTTCTGTAACGCGTTTCGCTAAGGCTGCATCTCTAAATCTTAAGTTTTGAATCATTCCACATCAGCATGTTAAGGCTTATCCTTTTTTGCGGATTTCCGCTTCCGCTTCAAGAACCTCATTCCACAAACGTAAAGTTTCCAAGGCTTCTTCTTCGCTTAACACTTGAATAGCATACCCAGCGTGAACCAGAACATAGTCACCAACTTTGGCGTCCACAAGAGTCACGTTCACCTCTCTTAAAACGCCCTCGCCGAAATCCACTCGGGCTTCGTCACCCTTAATGCTCATGACTTTGGCTGGAATCGCCAGACACATTGCAATCACCTTTATCGGAACCACAGCAAAATAAATCAGTTATGGTTCAAAACCGAGAAAGGCTGGCTGCGAAAGCTTGACCTAGAGATGTGCCACCATCACCCGGCGGAATCGTCTCGTGAACTAGAAATCTTAAGCCGTGGGCTTCCACAATTTTTCGCATGGTCAAAGCCAAAATCTTGTTGCATGCAACTCCACCCGTAAAGCCTATGGTTTTAACGTTGTTTTCTAATGCTTTTTCGATGGCTAATGTAGCTAAACCCTTAGCCATATACGTATGAGCGGAATAAGCTAAGTCTGCCTTGGAATATTTTTCTCTGTTTTCGAATATTTCTAGAAGCATTTGTGTAGTATCTAACGTGTTGCTTTTTATTGTCGGCTCAAGCTTTAGCACATCTTTTCCTTTCATTGCCGCGGCTTCCAACTTCATGGCTGGCTCGCCTTCATACGTGCGTTCATGGCATATGCCCAAAGCGGCTGCGACCGCATCGAGAACTCTTCCGCAACTGGTTGTTTCAATAGTGTTGCTTCCTTTTCCAAGTTGGTGGAGAATTACACGAACTTCTTTTTCGCCGTATGGCAAATGCCGCTTGTTTTGCAGAAGCCAGTTTTCTATGTTCACCTTTTTGTGTAGTATTCCAGCAGCCACTCGAAGCGGGTAGCGTGTGGCCAAGTCTCCTCCTATTAGGGACTGCTTTTCAAGGTGGGCTAGGCGTTTAAATCCAAAGTTTTCATGAGTACATAGTAGGATTTCGCCGCCCCATGCTTCGCCGTCTGTGCCGTATCCGTATCCGTCGCAGCAGATGCCCACAATTTCTTTTGCGCCGTGTTCAGCCATCAAAGCGGCGATATGCGCATAGTGATGTTGCACTTGAACCAGTTGCCAACCGTTTTCTTCTGCTAAGTCGTGGGCAAGCTTTGTTGTTGTGAATTTCGGGTGCAGGTCGCATGCGGCTGCTTCAATCTTGCTGTTTGTCAAATGGATTAAGTGCTTGGTTGTGTTTTCTAGAAAATCCCTCGTTTCAACGTTTTCCACGTCGCCTATATGCTGGGAAACGAAAGCTTTGTTTCCAAGTAAAAGACATGCAGTGTTATTTAGCTCCCCGCCTAAGCCAACAACGCAATGTTCCGCTTTTTCTTTCAGCATTATTGGTGCTGGTGCATAGCCTCTCGAGCGTCTTATGAAGACTTGTTTTTCACCGTGCACGCGAACAACTGAGTCGTCGCACCTGTGGGCGATCTGGCGATCATGAAACAGGAAGTAATCCACAGTGTCGCCTAATCTTCTTAATGCTTCTCCATCATCCTTTATTATCGGCTGGTTTGGCGGATTAGCGCTCGTCATAACAAAGGCTGGCTCATCCACCTCATCGAAAAGCATGTAATGCAAACCAGTGTAGGGAAGCATAACGCCAACATTGTGCAAGTCTGGAGCAATCAAATCT
>Ga0224496_10000963_pt1 | contig 18608 bp, 13 predicted proteins | sample SF_Jul11_sed_USG_2_FD_168127 | JGI IMG/M metagenome (GOLD analysis project Ga0224496, IMG submission 168127) | Sediment microbial communities from San Francisco Bay, California, United States - SF_Jul11_sed_USGS_8_1 | ecosystem: Environmental > Aquatic > Marine > Sediment | place: USA...
CTACCGCATGGCATTAGCCAGCAACAATCAACCGGTTATTACCGTATCCACGAGGCCGATCATGGGCGTTATTTTGCCTGGGCGAATGGACCGCAGGCCTTAAAGCCGCTGTTATTCGCCCCGCGTGAAACCCTCTGGCGATCAACGATCACGGAGCAGGGTTACCACTTTACTGAAAGCATACCCGAACCAGAAAAACGCGCAGTCATCGGTGTACGTGCCTGTGACATTGCCGCACTGTATATCCACGATAAACACTTCTTACAGCAGGCCTGTCGAGACCCTTATTACCTGGCTCGACGCCAGGAACTGCTGCTGGTCGCGGTACACTGCTCCCACCCGGCCGAGACCTGCTTCTGTGCCTCCACCCATGATGGCCCGGCGGCCAGCTACGGTTATGATCTGGCCCTGTCTGAACTGGATGAGGGGTTTATCATCGAGGCCCATACAGAAACCGGCATCGCTATAAAAAACCAGTTACGCACGGTTGATGCCAGTGCTGATCAGATTCGGGCTGCCGATGAGGCCATACAGCAGGCTGCCCGGCAGCAACGCCGGCTGCCCCCGGCAAAACAACAGCAGCAACTACTGGCTAATCTTGAACATCCACGCTGGCAGGAGATTGCGGTGCGCTGCCTGTCCTGTGGCAACTGTACCGCCGTCTGCCCGACCTGCTTCTGTCATAACGAACAGGATGAGTCAGCACTGGATGGCAGCTACAGCGACCACCACCGAGAATGGGACTCCTGTTTTAGCCAGGGTCACAGTTATATCCATGGCATGACCCTACGTGCCGATACCGATCTACGCTATCGCCAGTGGCTCACCCATAAACTGGGCAGCTGGCAGCAGCAATACGGCCGTTCGGGCTGCGTCGGTTGTGGGCGCTGTATCAGCTGGTGCCCCGTCGGGATCGATATCACAGAAGAAGCCGCCATCATCAGCCAGGGGAATAGCCATGACTAACCCCTACCTGCCACAGCCAGCTGAGATTGTTGAACGTATCCAGGAATCACCCAGCCTGTTCACCCTGCGCTGCCGCTTCACCGATCCACAGCTCCAGGCGGCCTACACTTTTGAGCCCGGCCAGTTCAATATGCTCTATTTGCACGGCGTTGGCGAGGTCGCCATTTCGATTGTCTCCGACCCGAAAGATGAACACCTGTTCGATCACACCATCCGCGCCGTTGGGCGGGTCACCCATGCCCTGCACGAACTCAAAACCGGTGACCATATCGGCATCCGCGGCCCCTATGGTAAAGGCTGGCCGATGCTCGCCGCAGAACAGCGTGATGTCGTTGTTGTTACCGGCGGCCTGGGCTGTGCGCCGGTGGTATCGGTGATTAATTATGTAGCCCACCGCCGTGAACGTTTTGGAAAATTAAATATTGTGCAGGGCGTCAAACACACCAGCGACCTGATCTGGAAGGAGCGCTACGATCACTGGCGAGAATTACCGGACACCCAGGTTTTAATCGCTGCAGATAGTGGAACGCCCATATGGCCCTTGCATATAGGTCGGGTAACAGATCTATTTGAGCAACTCGATTTTGATGCCAATAATGTCAGCGTGATGATGTGTGGCCCTGAAGGCATGATGCAGGTGGTTGTCAAACAGATGCAGGCGCTCGGTGTTGACGATAAGGACCTGTGGCTGAGTATGGAACGGAGCATGAAATGTGCCGTGGGACATTGTGGTCATTGCCAGTATGGTGACCTGTTTGTCTGTAAAGACGGCCCGGTATTTAATTTCCCGCAACTCAAGCCATTGTTTGCAAAACGGGGTTTCTGAGATGGCAGCAAAACCAAAAATTGCGGTACACAAATTCAGCTCCTGTGATGGTTGTCAGCTTGCCTTTCTCAATATGGGTGAGGCACTGATCACACTCAGCCAACGGGTGGACATCATCCATTTTGCAGAGGCAGGTCCGGTGGATGAAACCACGCCAGTAGATATAGCCTTTGTCGAAGGCAGTATCGCTACCAGTCATGATTACCAGCGTATCGAACAAATTCGAAATAACAGCCGTTACCTGGTCAGCATTGGCGCCTGTGCCACCAGTGGCGGCATCCAGGCATTACGCAACCTGGCAGATACCGAACAGTGGACCGCTGCCATTTATGCCCACCCTGAACATATCCACAGCCTTGATAAATCCACCCCCATTGCACAGCATGTCAAGGTGGATTATGAGCTCTGGGGTTGCCCAATAAGTACAAAACAACTATTGACCGTAGTAGGTTCATTATTATCTGGCGCACAACCTGTTGTGGAGGATGACAAGCTGTGCATGGAATGCAAACGACAGCAGAAAATCTGCGTCATGGTCAGCAAGGGTGAACCCTGCATGGGGCCGGTTACACGAAGCGGCTGCGGTGCACTCTGCCCCGCCATGGGCCGAGCCTGTTATGCCTGTTACGGCCCGGCAGAAAACACCAACGCAAATGCCCTGTTTACTCGAATAGAAGGCCTGGGTTTATTAAATGATGAAACCACGCGACGGTTTTTATTTATTAACAGCGGCGCCAGGGAATTCCATGATGCAGGCATAGAAGGTAACAGAAAAAAATAATGGCCAACAAAACCATCAACATCAATGTGCCCGTACTTGCCCGTGTCGAGGGTGAAGGGGCGCTCGAACTAAAAATAAGCAATCAGCACATTGATGAACTGCGGCTGCGCATTTATGAACCGCCCCGCTATTTTGAAAAATTTCTTGAAGGTCGTGATTATTATGACCTGCCCGATACCGTAGCCCGCATATGTGGTATTTGCCCTGTCGCTTATCAGATGAGTGCAATACATGCTATCGATGCCATTTTTGATATCAAAGCAACAGGCTGGATTCGTGAAATGCGCCGCCTGATGTACTGCGGCGAATGGCTACAGAGCCACAGCCTGCACATACATATGCTGGCTGTACCGGATTTCCTGGGATTTAATAATGTCATTGAAATGGCTGCAGTATATCCCGGTGAAGTCAATCGCGGCCTCAGGTTACAGTCGCTGGGTAATGATTTAATTTCCCTGTTAGGTGCACGCTCCGTACACCCTCTAGGTGTACGTACTGGTGGATTTTATAAAGCACCAGCGACAGCAGCAGCACATGAACTACTACAACGTTTAAAAATCGCATTAGCTGACGCAGTTGATCTTGTTAAATGGACAACAGCACTTGAGTTGCCAGATGATAACCAGGACTTCACCAGCGTAGCCTTACGCCATACAGAAGAATACCCGTTAAATGAAGGTCGACTGGTCTCGGATAAGGGACTGGATATAGGCATAGCAGAGTATCAGCAGCATTTTAAAGAAAGCCATATACCCCACTCCACAGCTTTGCACTCACTGCTCGATGGAAAACCTTATCTTGTTGGGCCGCTGGCACGCCTTAATATTAACCATGACAAACTACCCGCTGAAACCCTTGCACTGGTAGAACAACTGAATATTCGTTTTCCAAGTAATAATATGTTTCATAGCATTATTGCAAGGGCAATTGAAATTCATTTTGTCATCATCGAGGCAATACGCATCCTGGAAAATTATCAAAAACCTGAATCAGCCTTTATTGATGCACCTGTTAAAGCGGGTGTTGGCTACGGTTGTACCGAAGCACCACGTGGTATTTTATGGCATCGTTACGAACTGGATAATGCGGGAAAAATAACCAGCGCCATTATTATCCCGCCGACCAGCCAGAACCAGGCACGCATTGAAGAGGACATAAAAGTTTCACTGGAATCTTTAGGCCTGGACAAGAATGAGGACGTCCTGCGCTTGCATGCGGAAAAAGTGATACGCAATTATGACCCCTGTATTTCCTGTGCCACACATTTTCTTAAGTTAGATCTACAAAGAGCAGAGGTTCATGTTACACAAGCGGCAAGCCTTGATAAAAAAGCAATCAGGCGGATTAAAGTCATAGGCATTGGCTCACCCTTTGGTGAGGATAAACTCGGCTGGGATATAGTTGATCTACTTATTCAAGATACCAGCCGGATATGGAATAGTGATAGAGAATTGACCTTTCATATACTCGATCGTCCCGGCCCACTATTACTCGAGCACCTAAAAAATACAGACAAGGTCATACTGGTTGATGCCATTCACAATACCAGGCATACGCATAACCTAATACGCATAGGTATTGATCAGCTTGATCAAGCAGGCACATTAATCTCAAGTCATGGCCTGGGCATTAAGGAATCACTGCTGCTGGCAAAAACACTGGGCCAGTTACCTGAGACCATCATCCTGGGTATTGAAGCAAGTATAGATATGACCACGCAGGAGATGGAATCCTGTAAAGAGAAATTAATAGAGACAATTAAACAGGAGCTTGATTAAACGACGATGATGTCTTAAATATGAATAGACGAACAACAGGGCAGCATACTTACCACAACCGGGCACATGCCCTCATACTATTACTCGGCATGATTATATTGCTGGTATTGATTGGCTGGTTGATTGCAGGACCAGATGGTATAGCCTGGTCATTCATCATTGGCACCTTTATTATTATAAGCACACCACGCCTGTCACCACACCTTATACTGCATCGCTACAACGCACAAATAATCAGTCCGAAACAGGCCACTGAACTCTATACAATTCTTTACCAGCTATCCCGGAAAACATCACTGGATTTTATTCCCAGGCTTTATTACATACCTACTCGTCTCATCAGCGCTTTTACTATTGGTTACAAAGAGAATACCAGTATAGCAATAAGCGATGGCATGTTACGCAAGTTAAATCTCCGTGAGATTAATACTGTACTGGCGCATGAAATAAGCCATATACATAACAGAGATCTTTTAGTTATGTCGATTGCAGATTCGATCAGTCGCCTCACCAGCCTGATGGCAACGATGGGCTATTTACTCATCATGATCTATATCCCGCTTTATCTTATTAGCCAGCAGTCGATTCCCTGGGCATTACTTATATTACTAGTGATAGCACCTAATATCAGCGCATTACTACAGTTAGGTCTTTCCCGTAACAGAGAATATACAGCCGACATGGATGCAGCCTATATTACTGGCGACCCAGCAGGATTAGCATCAACATTGAGTAAAATAGAATATTATCAGGGCAAGTGGATTGAGCGCGCTATTTTCCCCTATCGCAATATTCCCGACCCCTCACTATTACGAACCCACCCATCCACCACTGAAAGGATCAGGCGACTCAAACTGATAGAAGAGGAAATGAAACAGGGCCAGATCCAGATTAATAATAACTAGATCAACGCTTCTAAAACAACCAACTACAGATACAAATATAAATTAATAAAATATTAAGTATATAAAACTATTTGACTTGAAATCACTTTAATTTACTCCCCATCAATGGGTAATATTAAAACGTGGAAAGCACTATATCATGACACATACTTTTAATACTCTACCTGAGTATTAATACTGACGATCTATCACCAGCCAAGATGCATTTATTACATACTTTATAGCTATTGAATTAACCGTGACGCTTAGAAGACATTAATCAATAGCACACATATAGAAAGAAATTTTTGAAAAAAAAAAAGATTATACTCGATTATTTTAATACAATCTGAAAATGGGATAGAGAAACTATTAATCGATGACCAATCAGCAGCAAGGGGCAGCATAAAAATACAGATTCACCAAACAGACAAACAGGTGGATAGAACAGCTATCCTGGAGCTATAATTTATATCCAGATGTTTTAATATTATGCGCAGGATCTGAGTTATGTTTCGCGTAGAACTCATTAAATTTATCAATTTTAAGTGGCGGACTATAATAGAAACCCTGAACCTCATCACACTGGTTGGCTTCCAGAAACTCTATATGTTCGTTTGATTCTGCGCCTTCAGCAATAGTTCTCATATTTAAGGCCCTGCCCATGGCCAGTATGGCGCGAGCGATTTCACCATTTTCACCGTTAGCACGAATATCCTTAATAAACGCCCTGTCAATCTTGAGTATATCAATCGGCATTTTCTGCAATGAGCTTAGAGACGAATAGCCCGTTCCGAAGTCATCCATTGAAATAGTGTAACCAAGATCTTTAAAGCCATTTAGAACACTTAATGTCTGATCAAGATTATCCATTGCTATACTCTCAGTAATCTCAAGATCAATACATTCAATGGGTATCTCGTAGGCGGAGACATAACGATCAATATGTGAAATCAATGACTTATCTTTAAACTGCCTGGCAGAGAGGTTAATACCGGTTCGCAAACCATGCATACCCATTGACTCCCATAAGTTAATCTGCTTGCAGACCGCCTCTATAATCCAGTACCCCAACTCCACTATGAGCCCAGTCTCTTCTGCAACAGGGATGAATTCGACGGGTGATATAATGTTATTATTTTCATCATACATACGTATCAGTGCTTCTGAGCCAATACACTTCCCTGTAGATAGCTCTATTTGTGGCTGATAAAACAATTCGAATCGATCGGTCTCAAGCCCCTGTCTTAAAAGATTATTTAATGTCTGATTTTTTTTAGCCGCAGCATTCATTTCAGGCGAATGATAAACATAGTGATTACCACCAGTAGACTTTGCCTGGCTCATAGCATCTTCTGCATAACTCAACAAGGTTTCACTACTAGCATTCTCAAGAGGATAGACAACAACACCAATGCTTGATGACAGATAATGATTTTCGTGATCAACTTCAAATACGCTCTTCGTAGTGCTTAGCACATCGTCAATCATTGCTTCTAATTGATCGATATTCTGGATTTTGTTAATAACAATAGAAAATGTATCACCAGAAAAACGAGATACAATACCATGACCACTAATTACATTATGTAATCTACTTGCTACTAGCTTGAGTATTTCATCACCAGTCTTGTATCCGAAGCTGGTATTTATAAGCTTAAATCGATCGACACCAACAAACAATATTGCCATTAGCTCGGATTCCTTGATACTGATAATATATTTATCAAGTTCTTCGTATAAATACTGCTTATTAGGCAAGTTTGTCAGCTCATCATAATATTTTTGATATTCAATTAACGCAGCCGCATGATGTTCGTTTGTTATATCCTGCAATGTGCCAATTATATTTATCAAGAGGCCATCGACATCCTCTATTGCTTCACCTTGATGCTGGTAAATAAGCTCATTACCTGAACAATCCATGATTCTACAGTCACGATGATACTTGCCACCATTAAGACATACATCAGAAAATGCTGACTTAATTTCACCCCTATCCTCATCCTTAACGAGATCATAAAATTCTTCCTTTGACACCACGGTACGATTATTTAATATTTTTTTGCAAAACTCACCAGAAACAGTAATGGAATCGTTTTTAGGATCATATTCCCAATAGGACAAGCGAGCGATTTTCTGGGACTGTTTTAATTTAGCTTCATCCTCGACCAACTTGAAGTACATTTCACGCTCACGCAGGGCATGTGCTACTCTTTTTACTAACAAGGTCCAGTTTATAGGTTTAGTTATGAAATCATTGGCACCTGCATCAAATGCCATATCGACTGATGAAACATCGTTTAAACCCGTAAGCATAATTATTTTGATTTCATTGTAACTTGAAAACTCTCGTATACGCCTACATATTTCAAAGCCGTCGATCTCAGGCATCATTACGTCAAGCAAAACCAGCTCAGGTTTATAATCCCTGGAAAATAAAAGCCCTTCACGGCCATTTGATTTTGAAGTAACACAATAACCAGAATTTGCCAGTGTTTTTTCAAGTGTCAACCTTGTGACCAGATCATCGTCAACGATAAGTATTCGCGCTTGCGAACAGTCTTTTAAGTCAGCCATATGAAAATCAGGCATTATATTTTCCATTTATTATTTCTTGAAACACTTTACATGTAACATCAAATGATACCTCTATGTCCTGAATCATTGAATCAATGCCATCTACCGAGCCAGATCTCAACATGGATTCTAGCTCGTTGCACACATTAGACAGATGTATAGCACCAACATTACCACTAGAGCCTTTTAATACATGAACAACATCTAGTAAATCCTCGGTACTCGCCGATGATTTTGAGACCATTTCAGCTATCCTCTCTCGCGATGTAGATATAAATATTTCAATTATCTCAAAATACTCATCTTCCAATGCATCCATTAACATAGAAACAGTGCCCATATCGATATAAATTATTTCATCACTCATCAAAAGCAAACCCTTCTAATTCACTCTAAGCTGTAAATAGCCACTTATTTATACTGTCTGACATGACATCTGACTTTATCGGCTTAGCGATATAGTCTGTCATCCCACTTTCGATACATTTTTCCCTATCCCCCTGCATAGCATTTGCGGTCATTGCAATAATTGTTGTATTCATATTAAATCCGGACTTGCGTATCTCCTGCGTAGCCATATATCCGTCCATTCTTGGCATCTGGCAATCCATAAATATCAGGTCATACTTTTCATTTTGACATTTCTCTATCGCCTCTATACCATCCGCAGCGATGTCAATAGAGAAACCGTATTTCTTCAATAACCCACATGCAACACGCTGATTGACTAAATTATCTTCAACCAGGAGCACCTTCTCCTGATTATATAAACCAGTTTTTTCTGATATATCTGTTTCGCCAGAATCCGCTACTGATTTATCTATTTTATCCTTATAACCAGCCATCCTTGTACTTATTGTATCGAACAATAAAGAAGGACGCACAGGCTTGGTTAGTGTTACCTCAACTCCTGCTTTCTTAGAGCTTATCCTTGCCCCATCATCACACATGGATGTAAGTATTATTATTTCTGGACTGTGTTCCATCGCGAGCAATTCACGTGCAACAGCTATTCCATCCATTTCTGGCATCATATAATCGAGAAGCACGAGATCATAAGGCTTGTAGACAGACTCGCTAACCATTTTTAATCCAGCCACACCTGATGCAGCAACTGAAACATCACACCCCCAGGACAAGAGCTGCTTCCTGTAAATCAGCCTATTTGTTTCATTATCATCAATAACAATAACCCTGAGATCAGAAATATCTGAACCTGTACTTTCATCCTTGCTTACCTGATCAGAACGACCAAGTATGACTTCAAACCAGAATGTGCTGCCCTTATCTATTTCTGAGTTAACCCCTATGTCGCCACCCATTAATTTCACAAGCTGCTTACTTATTGAAAGCCCAAGTCCTGTACCACCAAATTTACGTGTAGTTGTGCCATCTTCCTGGCTAAATGATTCAAAAATCTTTTCCTGTGCCTGTTTAGAAATCCCAAGTCCATTATCCGATATTTCAAACCTGGCCCTGAGCACATCAGCGTCACTATTTAAAAGCGCTACCCTTGTAATAATTTCACCGTCAGTTGTAAACTTTATAGCATTACTGATTAAATTAATTAATACCTGCCTTAAACGCGTCGGGTCACCTTTAACATAATGTGGGACACCAGGATCTATATCATAATTGATTTCATTATTCTTACTATGAGCTTTCTCTGCAAGCAGGCTATTAACCTCTTCTACTGTATTCAATAAATCAAAATCTGTATTCTCTATTTCAAGCTTGCCTGCTTCAATCTTGGAAAAATCAAGTATGTCATTTAGTATACTCATCAGTAATTCACCTGATCCATAGGCTATCTCAGCATATTCACGCTGCTCTCTGGTCAACCCTGACTCACTAAGCAGGTTAAGCATACCCAGAACACCATTCATTGGTGTACGTATTTCATGACTCATATTTGCCAGGAATTCGGACTTTGCCCTGCTGGCCGATATTGCCTCATCTTTTGCCATTATGAGCACTGCTTCAGCATCCTTTCGATCAGTAATATCCTCAATTGTACAAACAGAGCCGACAATCGATAAGTTATTGAACACAGGAGCCATCCCCAGACTAATATATATTTTACGACCTCCATTCTGGTCAAATGAAAATTCATAATTATGTAAAGTTCTACCACCTACTGCCACATCATTAATCATTAAATCCAGTTTTTCTTTCTCATCCCTTTTGCAAAAGCATGAAATATTCTTATTTATGATATCGCCATAAGCAATACCAAGGATTTCACAAACCCTGCTATTTAACTTAGTTACCTTTTGTTCACTATCAAGAAGAATTATTCCATTTGTTGTACTGTCAAATATTTTTTCCTCCATCTGCATTAATTTTCGTATTTCACTTTCAGCCTTTTCCTTTTCCTTTATTTCTGTAACAAGGCTCGAATTCATTAGTTCAAGCTCTCTTGTTCTATCATTAACCATTAGCTCAAGATCTTCTTTATCCCTCTGCAGTAACTTTATTAATGGCGACATCATTCCAGAAATAATCAATGATCCTAAAATTACAGAAACAACAGAGATCATACCAACAATATACAATATATCGTGATAACCCGACCTGTACGATACAAGCGATAGTGAAGAAATTATTACCATATTCAATGAGGGTATACGACTATATGCAAATAATGTACTTTGATTATTTTCAGGATTATTTTTCAAAAAAATACCAGGTCGGCCATCGAGTGATTTATTTATTATAAGTTTGTGTACCTTATTTAGCCTGTAATCAATAACAAGAGATACCCCATTGCTATCAACTAAAATCGCTTCAGTTGACACATCTCCCTCTACAGAATTGACAAAAACTGTACTAACAGAACGTTTTGCTAAACCTGATATTTTATTATAAGCATTCACTACCTGATCCAGGGTTGCAAACTTCGCCCCCAGCTTATGATCAGCCTTACTGTTTACTGCATCAAATTCGCCAATAGCATCCACAAATGATGCGTAACTAACAACACGATCTAACAGAGAACCTTTCTCATTCTTAATCGCTTCCTTATAAAAAACGCTAGTCGAAAAACCAGTAACTACGGTGGCCACAAATGCGAGGACTATAATAATGACACCAAGCCGTTGCTTTGCCGTAAGCTCAACTATATTAGTTTTGTTAGATGAGGTAACAACTCCGAGTAAAAATATTAATACGGTTAATAATATTACCCATAACGATAAAAGCTCCTCACCAATAAGGTTGTCAATTTCACCACTATTACTCGATGGAAAATAGGAAACTGCGGACATACCAACATAATGCATACCGCAAATAGCTAATGCCAGAACCAGGGCACCAACTGTCTTATTTAACTGCTGCTTGAAATTAGTTAATTGATCTTGTTTTAACGCTACAAAAATCGCGACATAGGATGCAACAACTGCAATAACTACTGAAATTACAATCTTGTTATAGTCATAAACATTATTTGACGCCATCACCATAGCTGCCATGCCGATATAATGCATCAACGACACACCTGCACCGATAATTAGTGCGGATAGATATTTTGCAGACTTATTCAGTTTTGGAATGGATATGACCCATATGGCATATCCTGATGTAATAATGGATACTCCTATTGATACCATGGTTAATCCCAGGTCATATTGAACCGGCATACCCACTTCAACGGCCAGCATGCCAATAAAGTGCATCGACCATATACCTGAACTCAGCATTATTGTGCCCAGCAGTAACCACACCTTATTTTCCTGTGGGCTTTGCCTTGCTCTTGCTACATACCCCAATGTCAAATAGGCCGCTGTAAAGGCCATGAGATAAGAAGTGACTACTAGCAGGTAGTTATAGGATACATCTGTGTGCATATATAAAACCTGAAATTTGAATGAAATAGGTTAATCCATTAGATATAAGTACCTATTTATTCTAGACTTTTTTTATTATAAGGGTGTGTCAGAGATGTAACATTTGATTGTAGCGATTAATAATTTTTTATTTTCATTTACATCGTTAATGGAATTATTATTTTTACTGTTGAACAATGACATGAGTAATTACTTATATTTTTATATAAACCTGACCTTTTGCTGATAAGTAACAATCTTACAAACAAAAAAAAGCCGGTGATCCATAACGGATCACCGGCTTTTTAACAACTTAAAGCTTTAAGATGGATTAAGCCAGTTTGGCCTTGATCGCATCGATTACAGCATCACTTGATGTTGCATTAACAGACAGTAACATGCCTTCTTTTTCATAGAAGCCAGCCAGTGGTGCTGTTTTTTCGTTATAAACGTCGAGACGATTGCTGATGGCTTCTTCTGTTTCGTCATCACGCTGTACAACAGGGCCACCACACTTGTCACACTTGCCTTCTTCTTTTGGTGGGTTAGATTTTACGTTGTAAATCTCACCACAGTCAGTGCAGGTACGACGAGTAGTCAGGCGATCCAGGATGACATCACGTGGCACTTCGATGCTGACCACACAATCCAGTGCTTCACCCATGTCAGCCAGCAGTGTTTTCAGTGCTTCGGCCTGTGGGATAGTACGTGGGAAACCGTCTAACAGGTAACCGGCTTTGCAATCATCTTCTTTCAGGCGCTCGCCCATGATGCCCATGATCAGGTCATCAGATACCAGGTCACCGGCTTTCATAGCCGCTTCCGCTTTTTTGCCCAGCTCAGTGCCAGCCGCAACCGCTGCACGCAGGATGTCACCTGTAGAAATCTGAACGGAACCGTCCATTTTTGTCAGCAGCTTGGCTACTGTGCCTTTACCTGCACCCGGTGCACCTAGAAGAATCAGTTTCATGGAGTTATCCTCAGAAAATAGTAAATACTTTGCCACCAGCCAGCTGGCCAATGGAGCTAAAATTTCAAGGGGCGTATTGTCCTGTTTTCGCCTACCGATTGCAAATGGTATTCAACCGATATCCAGCTGAAAAGCCGGTTTGATGGCCAATATCTGCCCTTCCTGTTGATTTAACCAACCTCGCCCTGCGCTCAACATCAAAAGAAGACTTACTCCCACAGGTAAAACAGGCATTATCCAGTGACGTCTATGAGATTGAGTTGTGACAATAAAATTTGCATCATTTACAATTCAACCCTAACCCTGCAAACCGACAAGAATCTATAAAAATATGAAATATCAAACCATTAGCACCCAGGCCTTTAGCGATCAACAACCCGGCACATCGGGCCTGCGTAAGAAAGTACCGGTCTTCCAGCAGCCCCATTATCTTGAAAACTTTGTACAGTCAGTTTTCCAGGTCGCCGACAATATCAAGGGCCACACCCTGGTACTGGGTGGCGATGGGCGCTATTACAACAAACAGGCGATACAGATTATTCTAAAAATGGCAGCGGCGAATGGTATAGCCAGGGTTATTGTTGGCCAGGATGGCCTGTTATCCACACCAGCGGCCTCGGCCCTGATCCGCAAGCACAGGGCGGCTGGCGGCCTTATCCTCTCCGCCAGCCACAACCCCGGCGGCCCGAAGGCCGACTTTGGCATCAAATACAATATCAGTAACGGCGGCCCTGCCCCGACCAGCTTCACTGATGCGGTCTATGACGTTTCAAAACGTATTACGGAATACTATATAGTCGCGACAGATGATATCGACCTGGGCACACGAGCCAGCCTCAAAATGGGCGATATGACAGTCGAGATTATCGACCCCGTGGCCGATTATGCCGACCTGATGGAGCAGCTATTCGATTTCAAACGGATTCGCCAGCTGTTCAGCAACGGCTTCAAGATGCGCTTTGATGCCATGCATGCCATCACCGGCCCCTATGCCAGCGAAATCCTGCATAACAGGCTGGGAGCAGATGTGGATACGGTCATGAACGGTATCCCACTGGAAGATTTTGGTGGTGGCCACCCGGATCCGAACCTGGTCCACGCCCATGAACTGGTCGAGATCATGAACAGCGGTAGCCAGGCACCGGATTTTGGTGCCGCATCCGATGGTGACGGTGACCGTAATATGATTATTGGCCGTAACTTCTTTGTCACCCCCAGTGATAGCCTCGCGGTGATGGCCGCCAACGCCCATTTGCTTCCCGGATACAAAAAAGGCATTAGCGGCGTGGCCCGCTCCATGCCCACCAGCAGTGCGGTGGACCGTGTCGCCGATCAGATGGGGATCAACAGTTATGAAACCCCGACCGGCTGGAAATTTTTTGGCAACCTGCTGGATGCCGGCAAAATCAGCATCTGCGGTGAAGAAAGCTTCGGCTCAGGCTCGGACCATGTGCGTGAAAAAGATGGCTTATGGGCCGTGCTCTTCTGGCTTGACCTGATTGCCTGCAAACAGCAATCTGCAGAACAGATTGTGCGGGATCACTGGTCGGAATTTGGACGTAACTATTACAGTCGCCATGACTATGAAGCAATTGATACAAACATTGCCAATGAACTGGTACAGGCACTTCGCGACCAGGCCAGCGCCCTGACCGGCCAAACCCTGGGTAGTTATGAGGTCGATTACTGTGATGACTTCAGTTACACCGACCCGGTCGATAACAGCATCAGTGACCACCAGGGTATACGCCTCATTTTCAAAGATGGCTCACGTATTATCTACCGACTCTCGGGCACCGGAACCGAGGGCGCAACCCTGCGTGTGTATATCGAACGTTTTGAGGCGGATTCGGATAAACATGACATGGAAACACAACAGGCACTGGCAGAACTGATTACCATCGCCGACCAGGTGGCCGATATCAAATCACGTTGTGGTCGGCAGGCGCCCGATGTCATTACCTGATACCAGGCGGGTCATCACAGGCCTTTTCAAATAAGAAACTATCACCCGGAGGCTGAACAAATATCAGGCCTGTTTTAATAAAAAAACAGGCCTGGATATAAGCCTAGGATATAGATGGCTGTGCGGCCAGGCTAAGGCAATCCTCACGCCATAGACAGCCCTGTTGATCACACTCGCCGGTTACCGGCGTAGCGAAGCAGTCAAAATTTCCCTCGCTCACCTGTATCTGTTTAATGATGTCGGCCTTGGACATTTTCGTGGTGCGCAGGCCATGATTTTTGGCTATATTTTTTAGCTCTTGCATATTCATATCGTATCTACCCTGATCCCTGTTAAAATTAAACAACGTTGAAATAGTGCTACAACACGCTACAGATTATTACCCAGCTCAAATAAGAATTACATTATCAATACCTTATGACATATAGGTAACAATAAACAACAGATTCACTGCTTTTATTGCCGATATTAAATAAACTGAACAGTGAAATACTTCTAGACTATATTCCTGTATTTTTTCAGTCGCTATAGAATAAAAATAATAATTCATTGATTAATGTCATTATCGATCGACTCATGCAACTGTTGAACCTGTTTCGCATAACCCTCCGCATCACCATAGGCAACAAAGTCATGGTAGCGGGAATGCACCGATTTTAATTGCCGCGCATGTTTAATCGGGCACCAGTATTGCTCTGATCGAGAAGCCACCTCCTGCGCATAGGCGATAAAACCATTGCCATAACTGCAAAACAGGCAATTGAAACGCTCAATGACGTTGAGGTATTTTAGCTTGTGCCGATCGAGGGCGATATAATCTCGCCGTTTGACTTTAGGTATACCATACACCGTAAAACAGACGACCTGGTATACCCAGATAAATATATCAAATAGTACCAGCGGGATAATCAGGCTATAAACGACTGGGGATACCAGTAGCTGCAAAAAAGTACATTCAGAAAGATAGACCTTTAGGTGTTTTGATAACTGGCGATGCTGATTAACAATTCCCTTTTCAAAGCGAACCCTGCCCTGTTTAACCTTATAACCAAAGGCTTCTGTATTTTCAGAGAGCTCATCAGCGATCTTCTTTTCCAGTTCGCGGAGGTCTTCTAAAAGACTCTGTAAATGACTCATGACCTGCTCCCGGTAGCTAATAATTTATTTATGCTATGGAAAAATAAATTTACATGTTTTATGGATGATAACGAGCTAAAATATAGACTTTTAAAATTACAGGTTAGACAGATGTTCAATGTAAACGAATATTTTGATGGCAAGGTCAAGTCCATCGCCTTTTCTGATAACGGCGAAGCCGCCACGCTGGGTGTAATGGCCGATGGCGAATATGAATTCGGCACCAGTACGGTTGAACATATGACCCTGATCAGTGGCAGCATGGCCGTCATCCTTCCTGGTGAAACCGAGTGGCGTGACATCGCCCTGAATGAAACATTTATTGTCGATGCCGATGTTAAATTCAAGGTTAAAATAACAGGTGATACCAGTTACCTGTGCCGTTACAAATAAAACCGGTTACTACTCCATACCACTCATCATACGCCTAAAGGCAGTGATGAGTGAGTATCACTCTAATTCCCCTAATCTTTCGCCGTGTCACCAACCACGTCTGACGACTCCTCTGCCGCATCATCCCAGCTTATTTCCGCCAGTTGTTTCAGGAAATGATAACGATGATTGACTGCATGCTGGGCCTGTTCGAGATAATGTTTTGCATCATCGGGATGTGACTGCCAGAGCATACTAAATCGGCCTTCGGTTTTCATATAGTCTTCATAGGCCATGCTCGGCTCGGCTGAATCCAGTTTCAGCGGGTTCTCACCCCGCAGTGCACGTTTGGGATCAAAGCGGAACAATGGCCAGTGACCACTTTTAACCGCCATAGCCTGGTGCTGGTGGTTATTTACCAGGTCAAGCCCGTGGGCAGTACAGGGCGCATAGGCGATAATAATTGATGGCCCGGGATGCGCCTCGGCCTCCATAAAGGCACGCAGTGCCTGTACGTCTTTGGCGCCATAGGCAATCTGTGCGACATAGACATTGTCGTAATCCATCGCCAGCAGGCCCAGTTCTTTTTTGGCGGATGGTTTACCTGCAGCCGAGAATTTGGCAATTGCGCCGAGGGGTGTCGCCTTCGATGTCTGGCCACCGGTATTGGAATACACCTCGGTATCCAGCACCAGTATATTGACATCATGGCCCGAGGCCAGCACGTGGTCGAGGCCACCAAAACCGATGTCATAGGCCCAGCCATCACCACCCACAATCCAGACACTTTTTTTACAGAGATAGTCCAGGATCGAGAGTAATGTCACAGCACGGGGATCGTCCAGTTGCTGTAACTGCTGGCGTATTTGATCGACCCTTTCTCGCTGGCTATAAATCTGCGCTTCATCATTTTGTTCAGCCGCAAGAATGTCATCGACCAGTGAGACTGTTAACTGATCACGCAACTGGCGTAACAATTGTTGCGCACGATCGCGATGTGAATTAACGCCAATGCGAATACCCAGGCCAAACTCGGCATTGTCTTCAAACAGGGAATTGTTCCAGGCAGGACCACGGCCTTCAGCATTCGTGGTATAGGGTGTAGTCGGCAGGTTGCCACCATAAATGGAAGAACAGCCGGTAGCATTGGCCACCAGCATACGATCACCGAATAACTGGGTGGCAAGTTTAATATAGGGTGTTTCGCCACAACCCATGCAGGCACCGGAAAATTCAAACAGGGGCTGCAACACCATCGCCCCCTTGATGGTTTCGGTTTTTAATTCACGTCGATCATATTCAGGCAGCGATAAAAAGAAGGCCCAGTTGATTTTTTCCTGTTCACGTATCGGCGGCTGGGGGTGCATATTCAGCGCCTTGCGTGCCGGGTCATTCTTATCCGTAATCGGACATACTTCTACACATAACAAACAGCCTGTGCAGTCCTCGGGTGACACCTGGTAACTAATATGCATACCCTCGGGAAAACCCTTGCCACGCATGGGCGCATGCCTGAAACTGGCTGGCGCACCCTTCAGGTAGTCCTGGTGAAAAATTTTACTGCGAATCGCAGCATGCGGACAAACCATGGGGCACTTACCACACTGGGTACAGAGATCAATCTCGAACAGCGGGATTTCATGGGCGAGGTTACGTTTCTCATAGGCCGCTGTACCCAGCGGGAAGGTACCATCCACGGGCAAAAAACTTACCGGTATTTCATCACCATGACCGGCAATAATGCGTGCCGTTACATTTTTAATAAATGCCGGCACGGATTCATCCAGCGACGTATTAATATCAAACGAGCTGCTTACACTATCCGGCATGGCCACCTTGTGTAAGTTCTGTAGTGCTTCATCGATCGCATTAAAATTAGTATCCAGTACTTTCTGCCCCTTCTTACCGTAACTTTTCTTTACTGCCTTTTTGATTTCTTTAATTGCCATATCTTTGGGCAGGATATCAGAGATGGCAAAGAAGCAACTCTGCATAATGGTATTGATGCGCTTGCCCATGCCATTTTTTTGCGCTACGGCATAGGCATCTATGGTGTAAAAATTAATTTTCTTATCGATCATTTGCCTTTGCATAGTGGCGGGCAAGGTATCCCAGACCTCATCCGCAGGTGTCTTTGAATTAAGTAAAAAAGTAGCACCCTCAGCGGCCTTTTCCAGCATCGCGTAACGCGTGAGAAAAACAGACTGGTGACAGGCAATAAAATTTGCCGAGTTATCTTCGATTAAATAGGTTGAAGTGACACGCCCGGGACCGAAACGTAAATGTGAAATCGTCACTGCACCCGATTTTTTGGAATCATAAACAAAATAGCCCTGCACATGTAACTTTGTCTTTTCACCAATGATGGTAATACTATTTTTGTTGGCACTGACCGTGCCATCACTACCCAGCCCATAAAAGATAGCCTGCGTATTTTTTGTATTGGTATCTGTGCGATATGACTTATCCCAGTCCAGGCTGCTGTGGGTCACATCATCATAGATACCAATGGTGAAATTATTTT
>Ga0224496_10000964_pt1 | contig 18595 bp, 16 predicted proteins | sample SF_Jul11_sed_USG_2_FD_168127 | JGI IMG/M metagenome (GOLD analysis project Ga0224496, IMG submission 168127) | Sediment microbial communities from San Francisco Bay, California, United States - SF_Jul11_sed_USGS_8_1 | ecosystem: Environmental > Aquatic > Marine > Sediment | place: USA...
CTGTCACGACGGCGATGTCGCGTGGTCGATCGAGAATTGCGAGCTCTGCCATTCAGGGCAACCGAATACGCCTACCCAGGTACACCACAGTACCGTGCAGCAGCTCATCAGCAATACCGAGACCAGGATTGACGACGACAAGGAGGCGATTGAATGAAGCCCTATTTCGCGCGAATGCTCGCTGTGGCCGGCGCGCTTGTGGCGGGCTTTCTTGTCGTCGTCATGCATAGCGCAATGGCCGACGAAAACCCCAACGCGTTCAACCGCCTGATGAGGCCCGCCAGCGAGCGCAATGCCCCACCCGAAGCAGATGGAATTCACGACCCGACTGCGGACGGCACGCTGATGCTGCAGCCGCCACGCGAGGCGTTTTCCAACCTGCCGAAATCGCGTTCCGGGAACTACGTCGACTGGAATCGAGCCATTGATGACATGTTGATTGCACCCCGGTCGGACATTCGAAACGCGGATATGAACGCCGTTGTGCTCGACCTCAACATCGTTCGAGAGGTCAAAGGCTCGATGCCCGACGTGGTTTATCCGCACAAGCAGCATACGCAGTGGCTCGATTGTTCGAACTGTCACCCGGCAATCTTTATTCCCATGAAAGGCGCAAATCAGATCAGCATGGCGTCGATCTTGATGGGTGAGAAGTGTGGTGTGTGCCACGGCAAGGTCGCTTTCCCGGTTTCCGAATGTCGTCGTTGCCACTCGAAAGCAAAGCCAGTTGACCAAAACCAATCAGGATCTTAACGAATGCGAAGCAAGCCAATGATGTTATCAGCCATGGCGACACGGGTTGCCCTACTAGTCACGACGCTGTTCTTTCTTGCAGCGGCCTCGGCGGCAACAGCGAGTGGCGATCCCCTTGCCAAGAGACTAGCCATGGTCCATACGCTTCTTTTCGAATCAAGTGCGGCAAAACAGATCGAAGGAAGCGACACTGAGGCCGCGCTCGCCAAGCGTCGCGAGGCTATCAGTCTCTACGAGACGGCCGCGGCGGGCGGCAGTATGGAAACGCGTCAGGCGCAGCTCAACCAGGCCGTTGCAATGCTCTACGAAGCGGTTGGACTGGTATCAGATGGTGCTGGTGGTGAGCAGAAAGCGCGACGAGACTTCGAGAACCGGCAAAGTAGTCTTCAGGCCCTGTTGAGTGCGCACGAACGCATCATGAAGGAGAAAGGCAAGTCGCAATTGCACACGTTGCTGCTGGCAGAGATTGAGGAGGATTCCGAAATGGCGGAGGCGCTGCTGGCGGAGGGGCAATTCGTGGAGGCGCGTGTTCATCTCGACAGAGCGTACGAGGTCACGATGCTTTCGGTCGAACACGCACGAACCGGCGAAACTCTGACGCGTGAGCTAAAATTTGATACTCCCAAAGATGAGTATGCGTACGAACTCGACCGCAACGACACACATAGAATGCTGGTGAAGATGCTGCTCAAAGAGAAGTTGGAGAGTCAGAGCACGCAGAATCGAATTGCGGGTTTCATGGAAGCGGCTGATTCGTATCGCGATATGGCGCTACAGCACGCCGATGCCGGTGATTTCATTGAAGCAATTGACGCGCTGGAGCTGTCGACGAACGAACTCGTCAAGGCGATCCGGGGCGCCGGCGTCTATATTCCCGGGTAAGAAGTGCCGCGCCCTATTGCACTCGTTGTTCTGTTTCTGCTTGGCAGTGGCTTTGCAGCGACCGCTCTGTTGGCGCAAGGCTGGATCTCGCTCGAGAATGACGGGTTGCATGATCCATCCAATCCGTCACTGCGATTGTTGCAGGACCCGGAGCAGGCGCTCTCCGTGCTGGCGCCGGACAGCGCGGGTAACAAGGTGGATTGGGTCGCGGCAGTCCGCCAAGGGCAGATCCAGCCGCGGACGAGTGTTGACGGCACGCGCGTACCGGAGGTGCACGACAGTAATATCGTTATGATGAACACGCTGTCTTTGCCGGCGGTCCTGTTTTCACACGATGCCCACAATCTGTGGATGTCGTGTGAGATGTGCCACGACAGGATTTTCAAAGCGGAGATTGATGGTAACGACATCAGCATGAGCAAGATCCTCGATGGTGAGTATTGCGGACTGTGCCACGGCGCCGTTTCATTCCCGCTGACCGAATGCGATCGTTGTCACAGCGTAGTGGGCGAGGGTCAGCGTCCCGCGTCACAGAGCGGCATAGAGTTGGACCGGCTATGACGAAAAGGAAACGGACATCGATGCTGGCGTGGTTTGCATGTTTAACGCTGCCGGCCGCCATCGTGTGGGCGGAATATGGCGATATCATCATCAACGAGAAGGCTGAGCGGGAAGGTATGTCGCCGGTGATCTTTCCGCATTGGTTTCACCGTGTGCGCTTCCAGTGTTCCGTGTGCCACGTGGACCTCGGATTCAAAACCAAGGCTGGCAGCAACTACATCACGATGGACAAGATTAGCCAGGGACAATATTGCGGTGCATGCCATAACGGCGAAATAGCCTGGCCGCCCGAAACCTGTGATTTGTGTCATAGCGGCGAACCCGGTCTTGAGACAGGTATCAAGGGCGGTCACCAGACATCGGGTCCTGGAATCTACTGACAGGAATGACAATGCAAGCGAATGTCGGCAACAGGCGGGAATATTGCACGATTCACAACGACGTGCGGCCCCTGTCGTACGGTATTGTGTTGCTGGTGCTTGGTGGGTGTGCCGTGTCGAGCGAGCCCCCGATTCCTGGCTTCGACGGCGCCGATTATTGGGACTCGGGGCTGGTCTATCATCAACATATTGACGTCGCGACCATGAGGGCCGAGCTCTTTTCACCAGAGCTCATGTTGTCGGGCTTCATTAGCGCTGTCGCGGCAAGTGCCAACGATTTGTACTTCATCGATCAGGGTACAGGGCAGCTGGTGCAGGTCGATCTCGCGACGAAGACAGGGAAGGTGCTCGCAGCGCTGCAAAGCCCTACCGGGCCGGGCTTGTTTGCGGACATCGATGGCAAGGTCTTTGCGATTGATCGTGCGCGCCGCAGGCTACTTGTAATTGACAGTCATCTCGCCGACACCCGGTACCTGCCTCTCGGGCCGATGCTCGGTAATGCGCTGGACATCGCGGTAACGGGTCAAGGTCGATGGCTGCTGGTGCTTGACGGATTGCAGGGAACCATCGCGATGCTGGATTCCTTTGGTGGCGTACTCCAGGTCATGCGACCGGATTCGTCTTCTTCCATGCCCTTCGTCACGCCGCGGGCGATGGCTGCGACCGAACAGGGTTTCCTCGTTCTGGACGGCGGCGCCGACCAGGTAGTGGCCTTCGACGCCTACGGAAGGACTGTTGGCGTGCTTGCCGACGAAGACCTCAGTCGTGCAACTGCGCTGGCGGCGGATTCCTGCGGCCGACTTTTCATCGCCGATAGTGAGGGTCTCTACCTCGGATTCTCGGACATGAACTTTCCGGGACATCGTGCCAGCATACCGGAGCTCGAGGGCAGAGACATAAGTGATCTGTCGTCCGATGGGGCTTTTCTGTTTGTCGCGACACGCGCCGACGGCATTCACATGCTGTTGATCGACCCCGTGTGCGGTGAGCAATGAGATTCGCGGCCTTTATTCCTGTTCTCGCGTTGCTCTCAGGTTGTGCGGGTGCTCCCAGGGTACTCGACTACTACCCCGAGGGTGCAGACGCACAATCGCCGATGAGCTGGCCGGGGTCGTCGGATATCCCGAGACTCGAGTACGCCGGGCAGCTGCTCGGTGAGCAGAACTTCGTGACCAACGAGGCGGAAGGTGGTGGCGCCCGTTTCCTGCGCTGGTTGACGGGTCTCGGTCGAGGCAGGGATCGCATCATCCAGCTCGTGCGGCCGCAAACGGGAATCGTGGATTCGCGCGGCCGCATACTCGTCACCGACGGGGGCAGCCCGTCTGTGTTTGTTTTCGATGAGGTCAATGGGTCGTACGCAGTTTGGCGTGAGGCGATGCCAGGTATCGACTTTCTCTCGCCGGTTGGGATCGCCGAACTCCTGGCCGGTGGTTACCTCGTGGTCGATGCGGATATTGGCGCGATTTTCGTCCTGTCGCCGGACGGTGTTCCACTGGGCCGGTTTACGACCGAAACACTCTTACGTCCGACCGGGCTCGACATCGATCCGGATAACGGCGAGGTATATGTCGCCGACAAGGGTGCGAGCCACATCAAGGTTTTCTCGCCGGGTGGTGTTCTGTTGCGAACTATCGGCGTGGCTGGAGATAGTGCAGGTGAGCTCAACGCGCCTATGCATATTTGCATCAGTGACGGCAAGCTGCTCGTCTCCGACGCGTTGAACGCCAAAGTCCAGATTTTCGCAATGGACGACGGTCGATGGCTCGGCCAGATAGGGCGGCGCGGTCTGTACGTCGGTAACCTTGTTCGCCCCAAGGGTGTGACAACAGACCGCGACGGCAATATCTACGTGATTGAGTCCTACTACGATCATCTTCTGATCTACAACCAGAGCGGCGAACTCCTGTTACCTGTCGGTGGCACGGGTAACGGCATCGGGCGCTTCTTCCTGCCTGCGGGTGCCTGGTCCGACGAACGCGACCGGATCTTTATCGCGGACATGTTCAATGCGCGAGTCGTTATCTTCCGCTACGTGAGTACAGGAGCATGAGGCTGCAGCGCAAAGTGTTCGCTATCGTCTCCATGTTTGTCGGGCTGGGGGCTGCCATGCCCGCGCTCGCACAAACCGGCGCCGATGTGGCGAACAGCAAGCACAACCTGTCGGCAACGGGCGCAGGGCCCGTAAGCACATCCGACGATAACCAGGTGTGTGTGTTTTGCCACACACCGCACGGCGCGACAATTGCGCCGGAAGCGCCTCTCTGGAACAGGCAGCTGTCGACACAGACCTATACAACCTACACATCGTCTTCGCTCGATGCAGAGACTATCGCCGGGCAACTCCAACAACCGGCCGGCAGCTCGAAGTTGTGCCTGTCCTGCCACGACGGGTCACTGGCGATTGGCACGGTCAACGTCTCCGGCGGGCAGCAAAACGTGGTGTTCGACATGAGCGGCACCGGTGCCGGTGGCGAAATGCCTGCGGGCGACGGCGCAGAGACTGGCTATACGCGAAACCTTGGGATCGATCTCACCAATGACCACCCGATCTCGCTGACGTTCGATACGACACTGGCGACCGCGGACGGGGAACTACGAGATCCCGCAACGAGCGACGACATTGGCCTGCGCAGCCCGGGTGTTCGCCCGCTGTTTCCGCTGGAAGCCACCGGGCCAGCCAACGAAGCGCAGTTACAGTGTGCCAGCTGCCACGATCCGCATCTGCCGGACACGGGCGGGGAACCGCGAAAGTTCCTGCGCGGGAATCGATTGCAGCAAAACGACCCGGTCGGTGCATTCGATGCCGGGAATGACATCGTCTGCCTCGGTTGCCACGATAAGGACGGCTGGGTCGGTTCGGTGCATGCGTCGTCGGTAACGGCTGATGAAACCTATACGGCGGGCGCTGCGGCCCAGCGAGAGTTTCCTGCCAACACCCCGGTGTGGCAGGCGGCGTGCCTGAACTGTCACGATTCGCACACCGTGCACGGTGCCCGCCGCCTGCTGCGCGATGGCACGGACAGCGGTGCGGTTCCGAAGTCGGGCGGCAATTCCGCGGTGGAAGAGACTTGCTACCAGTGCCACAGCGCGACACCCGTGGTCACCAATACGTCAGGTGACGTCAAAAATATTGCGGGCGATTTCGCGCTCGCGAATCACATGCCGATAAACAATAGCGATCAGCGGGCGGCAATCGAAGCGCACGACATCCTTGACGCCGACCTGAACGAAGCGCGTGCGTCTCTCGGGCGCACCGAGCCGGTGAATCGGCATGCGGAATGCACCGACTGCCATAATCCGCATCGCGCGATAAAGAACGCATTGTTCAACGGGACGGGCGCGCCGACGTCGGCACATGATCATGCGTCCGGCCATACCAACCTGGCCTCGGGTGCGCTGGCCGGTACGTCGGGAGTGGAGCCAACATATGGCGATTCGGCATTCCTGGCGCTGCCTACTTCCTACGAGGTGAAAAGCGGTGTCGGTACCGGCACTGACGTTACCGCGCCGCAAGTAACGCGCGAATACCAGGTGTGCTTCAAATGCCATTCGGATTACGGCTACGACGACAACGGCGTTTATCCCATTGGCACTCGCCCAAACCTCGGTGATTCAGGCGGCGGCACGCTCGCCGGCACCAACAACATGCAGCAGTATACGAACCAGGCAATGGAGTTTCAGGCGCCGCTCGTCGACCAGGGCGAGCCCGGCGGCAACCACCGTTCCTGGCATCCGGTCATCGAGGCTACGGGCCGAGATGCAACCACGCGCAACATGAGCGCGACAACCGATATGTTCCTAGCGCCATGGAACGGCGCGAGTATCGGTTCCCAGACCATGTACTGTTCAGATTGCCACGGCGCGAACACGGCAGATGACACCGTCGTGCCATCGGGAGACGACCCCTGGGGACCACACGGGTCGAATAACGTATTCATTCTCAAGGGTACGTGGAGTTCCGCGAACAGCAACAACGCGTCGACCATTTGTTTCCGTTGCCACAGCCGCTCCAACTATGCGACAGATGTTAATGATGGCGATGGGAACCAGTTTGCGAGTGGTTTCGGTGGGGCGATCAACGTCAACCTCCATCACGAGCACGCAAAGAGAGTCGGTGGCGGCGTCGACCTGAAGTGTAACTGGTGCCACGTCGCGGTGCCGCACGGGTGGAAGAACAAGGCACTCCTCGTCAACTTGAACGACGTCGGCCCGGAAGCCGGGCTGCCGCCGGGCACTGAAGTACCGATCAACTCGAATGGCCAGACCTACAATGTCGGTCCGTACTATATGAACGCCAAGCTCAAAGTTATCAACTGGCGGACCAGCGGCACCTGGCGCGAACAGGATTGCGGTTCAGCGAGCAGCACTCCTGACGTCGGCAGGGACTGGATGAGAGACGTGTGCGATCCGCCGCCATGATGATGCTGCTCAAGAAACTTGCTTCCCTGCGACTGACACTGGTCGGCATGATATTGCTTGCGGTGCTTGCCGTGGTCGGCAGCCGAAGTGCTGACATTGGCACGGACATTACTGTCGTCCCGTTAGGGATTCTCGTTGCCAATCTGCTTGCGGCACTGTTGACGAACAGGTCCTTTCGCACGCAGACAGGACTCCTCGTCTTTCACGTCGGCCTGTTGCTGGTATTCGCGTGCATTGGACTGACAGTTCTGCTGCGTTACGACGGTCACGTTGAGGTTCTGCAGGGTGGCGCATTCGATGCGGGGCAGGTTGAGACTGTCGAGCAAGGCTGGTGGCATGACAATCGGCTTGACAAGATCGAACTCTACCAGGGTGATGTTCTTGTCAATTACCTTCCGGGCCTCAATCGGCAAGACACCGCAAGCACATTCGAGTATCGCGCTGCTTCCGGGGAGTTGCGTCGTATCACGGTAGGCGATACTCGGGCGGCTTCCGTCAATGGTTATCGGCTTGCGGCCACCTTTAATAAGGGATTCGCCGTACTGCTGCAATGGACGGGAACCGACGGCAAGGAGATGCTTGGTGCGTTACATATGCCTTCGTTTCCGGAGTTCGACTGGAAACAGGTATCGACCTGGACGACGCCAGCGGGTCAGCAGGTAGAACTGGAGCTTGTGTTCGACCAGTCCGTTTCGGATGATCGCGCTCACTGGACATTCGGCCGTACCGACATGCCCTATTCGGTCAACATCGCCATTGCTGGCGAGCCACAGCGCAGTATTCGAAATGGCGACTCGGCAGAACTTGCCGGTGGCGTGGTGCGGGTCGAGGGCCTCAGGGTCTGGATGGCCTACCAGATCGAATTCCTGCCGTTCCTGCCATGGATGTTTGTGGCCGCAGTGCTCGCCATCATTGGGCTCGCCCTGCATTTTGCCACGCGCGTTCTGCCGGTATCGACACCTGCGGGTTCCAGCGTTGAGGAGGACGACTATGGTCATGTCGCTCGCGCTTGAACGGCAGCTGGTGCTGATTGCGGTCGCAATGCTGATGATCGCGACAATTGTGCAGTTTGCGGGCCTGGTATCCGGGCGTGCAGCGTACCGGCCGACCGCCGCACTCTATGCGGGTGTGGTTCTGCTTCTCGGCGCGGCAATCGCCGGTCGGTGGATGCGCGAGAACCAGGGGCCCTTCCTGACCCTTTACGACATCTTGCTGAGCGGAGTCTTCAGCCTCACCCTGATGTATCTGCTCATCAGCGTAACCCTCCCTGCGGTGCGCGGCGGCTCACTGGTAACGAGCCCGCTATTGCTCATCCTGGGCGTCTGGCTGACCGGTGTTTCGGAGCTCGCGGTACCGTTGCCGGGCGCCTTCAGGACACCGTGGCTCTGGGCGCACGTACTGAGTGGCAAGTTATTTCTCGGTTTTTGTCTTGCTGCGGCGGCAACTGCCAGCGTCATGCTGATACGTGGTGCCGCGCTGGGCGAGTGGTCCTCAAGATTGACGCCGTTCCCGGAACAGTCCGAGAAAATGATCTGGGTACTGTTTTTCGCCGCGTTCATCTGCCACAGCGTCATGTTGGTGGCGGGGGCGGTCTGGGCACACAGTGCCTGGGGACACTACTGGTCCTGGGATCCCCTGGAAACCTGGACGCTCGTCACCTGGCTGATGCTCGGCGGCACACTGCATGCACGCGCAACGTTCCGAAACATGCCGCAGGGCCTGGGACATGTTCTGGCGCTGGCGACATTCGCGGTCGCTTTCCTGACATTTTTCGGCGTGCCGTTCTTCAGTATCGCACCGCATAAGGGACTCATGTGAGGAAGCGACTCGACAGGCGCTATACGGTCATCCCGGCGATCCTGGCGATCACCGCGCTGCTGGGGCTCACGCTGCATTTCAGTAATCCGATCGGCGAGCCGGTCGTGTCGCAGGATGACCGGGGTCTGCGGCTCCTGCACCAACAATTTCAGCAGGCGGTAGCGTTACTGCAACACGGTGAGTACGACCATGCTGCGCAAGGTTTTCACGAAGTCCTGAAAGTTGCGCCGGACATGCCCGAGGCGCACGTCAATATGGGCTATGCATTGCTGGGTTTGGAACAATTCGAGGCAGCGCGGAGTTTTTTTGACACCGCCACGAGTATCAGGCCGGAACAGAGCAATGCCTACTATGGGCTTGCCATTGCGCAAGAAGGGCTGGGGGACTTGCGTAGCGCCGTGATGGCGATGCGCGCGTATTTACATGTCGCAGGTGTCGACGATAAGTACCGCCGCAAGGCCGAGGCCGCGATCTGGGAGTGGGAGGCCGAGCTTTCGGCAGAGCGCGAATGAACGCACGAATCTGTTTGGCGGTTTTGTTGTTTCTCGCCGTGTGGTCGGGAGCACGAGCGGCAGGCTGCACTGGCGAGGATCAGGGCAAGGCGCTGCAGGTCGCACAAAAACTCGACTTGCTGGAGCGTCTGCTCGATGACTCGGAACCGTTGCGCAGGGCAGAGCAGGAGGGCAACGAAACGGCGCTCGCCAACATTGAAAAAGCGCGCCGGTCCATGGCGGAAGCGCGCGCGGCGCTCAATGACGGATGTATTACAGAGGCATCGGCACTTTCATCATCCGGTCTCAAATTGGCCACTACGGCATTTCGCAAGTCGCCGGATTCGTCAAAGAGCCGCACACGCGAAACCTACGAAAGAGCGCTGCAACTTGCGACGAGCTTTCTGCTGTCTCTTGAAGCACAGCCCGAGGAGTTGCGCGGCGTAAGTGCCGAGGACCTGGTGGGCATCGAGCGACAGATCGAGCGGGCTGAGTCTCTGGCGTCGAGTGGCAACTTTGGGGAGGCGCTGCGCTTGCTGGCTCCGGTCAACGATCGGTTGCAACGTCGTCTGGCGGCCATTCTGGATAGCAAGACCTTGTACTACGAGAAGAATTTCGCCTCCAGAGCAGACGAGTACAGCTACTACAAAGATCAATATGAGGGTTACCTGATGTTGCTTCGCTCAGCGCAAGTGGAGCCATCATACAGTGCCCAAGGTCGTGTTAGCGCGCTGCTGGATCGCGCGGAGATCCTGTTCAATGACGCAGAAGCGAATGCCGCTGCTGAGTCGTGGGACATCGCAATTGTGCAAATACAGGATGCCGTCAACCAGAGTGAGCAGGCAGTGCGCGCGAGCGGCTACACGTACTAACTAATACAGAGTTGCGAACAACATGAATCAGGACAACCAGGACACATCTCATCCGGACGTCAGGTCATTGCTAACCTGGATCGCCTCGGGGTTGCTAACTTACCTGCTGGTCTCAGGCGGGCTCATTTTCTGGCTGCCGTTCAGTACCTATACACAGTACTCCGTGATTGTGCATTCAGTTGTCGGTGTAGTGGCTCTGCTACCGGTCGTGATTATTGTCGTCTTGCACTGGCGGCGCCGAGACTCATCGATTTCAGGTGGATCCGCTGCGCTCGCGAAGGCCAGTCTGGCGATTCTCACAGTGGATATCGTCAGTGGCCTTGCGATTGTGCTGCAGTCTGTTTTCGGTCGTGCTGTCGCTGATGTGTGGTGGCTGGTGCACCAGGTGGCGGCGCTCGCTTTCGGTATTACGCTAATCCTGCACCTGTTACCTATTGTGATGCGCTACGCGAGTACGCCATCGACACCCCGGCGGATGGCGCGTCGCTGGTTCCTCGCTGCTGCTGCGGTGCTGTTTGTAGCGCCGTTGGCGGTCACAGACTGGCTCTCGAGGCAAGTCGAAAGCACGCCGGAGTTCCAGGCATTTGCCGCCAACTACGTGTGGCGATACGACGCTGATCGTCCGTTCTGGCCAAGCCGTGCACGCATTGCGAACCCGCCATGGGAGCGGGAACTGCGAGCAGGGTTGTCGGCCGTACTCGACGAGGGTGAGCAGGAAGTACTGCATGCATCGATGGCCGAATCTGACGAGAGTCAGGGGGGGCCGCTGGAGCGACTCCGGCATGCAATCTCACTCATGGACCTCACTCCCGGCCGCCGGCAACAGATCGATGAACTGGTCGTAGCGGCCGGCGAGTCAATGATGCAAAAGGGTGCAATCAGGCCGGAGCGTTTGCTCGGCTCGGAATCCTGCGGTTCCAGCGGCTGCCACGATGATATCTACAGGGAATGGCTACCCAGTGCGCATGGTTTTGCGGCCTTCGATCCACTGTTTCTTGACGTCCAGGAAGCCCTGGCGGAAGCCAGCGGCTCGGCTGCTACGCGCACCTGTGCGGGATGCCACGACCCTGTTACGCTCCTGAGCGGCGCGCGCGATGGCACGTCGATCCGCGGCGATCTCCTGAAGGTGAATGAGGGCGTTTCCTGTCTGGTGTGCCATAGCATCGTGGAGACCGACACCGAGGGCAACGGTGGGTATGTTCTGCAGATCCCCGAGCGTTACCTGTTTGCCGGGCGGGACGGGTCTGCCGATTTCTGGAACCGGTTCCTTATTCGCAGCTACCCTCGGCAGCACATAGAGTCGTTCGCGCGACCGCTGCATGAGGAGAGCGAGTTCTGTGCCGCCTGCCACAAGCAGACGGGAACCCCGGGTGAGGACACGCCCATTGGCCTGGCGCAGGAACAAAACGAGTATGACAGCTGGCGTGAAGGCCATTGGCACCACGAGGATGAGCCGGAAAAGACGATCAGTTGTCGTGATTGCCATATGCCATTGGTGGCGGGCGCCGATCCGATCGACGGTTTGCAGCACCGGAGTCATCGGGCCCTCGGCAGCAACATGTACATTCCGGCAATGCTGGACCTGCCAGGCGGCGCCGAGCAGGCTGCGCAGACGATCTTGTGGCTGCGCGGAGAAATCGATATTCCGGAAATTGCCGACAAGTGGGCGGATGGCCCCGTCGTCGCGATGAGCATTGTCGCGCCCGATGAGATCGAGTCCGGGGAACTGGTCAATGTTGCACTGGTATTACACAACAACAAGACAGGACATGATTTCCCGGCTGGACCACTCGATATTCTCTCGAGCTGGATTGAACTTAAGGTTGAGGACAATCTCGGTCGCACGCTGCTGCATCTCGGTGATCCGGCCGGGGACAAACCCACGCTGGATGCACCTGTTGTGTACAAGGCGGACTGGTATGACAAGCGTGGTCTGCCTGTCGATCGCCACGATATCTGGGAAGTCGTCGGCTCAAGCTACAAGCACACGCTTGCGAGTGGTGGAGTCGAGAGCATAGAGATCGCATTCCTCTGCCCGGTCATCGCGAGACCGAAAATCTCGGAATCATTCAGCGAAGACGGGCCAGGAGAGCGTAAGTCGGACGTCGTTTTTTCAATTGATAATGAATCGGTTACCGAATTGACGGTGACGGCTCGCCTGCTGTACCGCAAGGCCGATCCGGAGTTCATTAACAAGACTTATGCATTGGGTTCCACGATAGAAGCGCCGACAATCGAACTGAATATGGCGACCCACATAATTTCGGTCCGTCCTCGCTGACACGGTCATCTTTGGACCACAACGGCTTGCGGGTTAGACTTCCGCCACTCATGCGCCGGGATGCCGGCCGTACATAAAGTCAGGATTTAGACATGTCAACCGACAAAACAGAATTGCTGCTAAAGCTGTATCCGGGTATCGCAGAACTTGACGAAGACGTGCGATCGCGCCTGATTGCCTGCGCGAAAACCGTAAGTGTTCCGACCGGCGCATTTGCGTTCCACAAAGGCGATCCCTGCACGAACTTTATCTTCGTGCTCGAAGGGCAGGTGAGGGTCCAGCTGTCGAGCGAAGGTGGGCGCGAGATCATCCTGTATCGTGTGCAGCGCGGCGGCACCTGCGCGCTGACAACGTCCTGCCTTATCGGCAAAGAGGGGTATCCGGCCGAGTCGGTCATTGAGGAGGCCGTCACCGCCATGATGTTACCGGCCACTGATTTCAGACAGGCCTTGCTTGATTCAGAGAAGTTCCGGCAATTTGTGTTCCAGGGATTCTCAAAACGACTGTGCGCTGTCGTAGCTCGCATGGAAACGGTCGCATTGAAAACCATCGACGAACGCCTCGCGGAACAACTGCTCAGGGGAGAAGGGGGATCGCTGTCGAATATCACCCACCAGGTCCTGGCCGCCGAGATCGGGACGGCGCGAGAGGTCGTGTCCCGCAAGCTCAAGCGTTTCGAGTCCGACGGCCTGATTCGCGCATCTCGCGGGAAGGTAGAAATTCTCGATCGCGAGAAATTGCAGGCACTCTCCGGCACGACAGGCCCGTAAACCCCAGGAAAAACAGAGACTAACCGCTCTTCGCCTAAGCAGGAGGGGCGGGGCGCCTGTGTTCGCGCTAGAAAAAAACCTTGCATTACCGTGTATATGTGCGTAAATTGCACACATACACGGTATTCGAGTGAATTGCAGTGGGAATCAAGAAACACGTCATCAAGAGTTGTCGCTACCTGTTAATGCCGGTTGTGCGTTTTGTAATGCGCCATGGGGTGACCATCGCCGAGTTCGGGGAACTGACAAAAGATGCCTTTGTGCAGGTCGCGAGACAGGACTACGGCATTGACGGTCGGCCCACGAACAACGCGCGGGTTGCCATGTTGACCGGGCTCAGCAGGCGGGAAGTGGCCAAGGTTCGCGACCGCCTGCTCGAGGGCGACCTGCCGGCCGAAGACAGCCGTGGCAACCGGATTTCCAGGATCCTGACGGGCTGGCATATCGACACGGAATTTACCGACAAAGACGGTCAGCCCAAGGTTCTGCCTGCAACCGGTTCCAAAGGCAGTTGGCCGAGCCTGCTGAAGCGCTACGCAGGCGACTTGCCGCACGGCGCGATTCGCAAGGAGATGCAGCAGAGGGCACTCATCGAGGAACAGGGCGACGGCAGTCTTCGCGTATTGAAGCGCGACTACGTTTTCTCGGGCCTCGATCCGGAAAGTGTCAACCAGCTCGGTATCGCACTGCACGACCACGCTGCCACGCTGGAGCACAACCTTAACGAAAACCACCAGGCCACGCCTCGATTCGAGCGCATGGCCGACAACGCATCAATCAAACCATCGGCATACAAGGCATTCCAGAAGCTCGTCGAGCAGCGGGGACTCTCGTTTCTCGAGGAGATGGATGGCTGGCTATCTGAACACGAACACGACACAAAGACAGACTCCGCCGCCCGTACCGTTCGCCTGGGCGTCGGCGTCTACCTCATTTATGACGACAGCGAACAAGGATCAGCATCATGAACACTCTCTCCAGAACCATCGTTGCGTTTTTTGCGACGGCAATACTTATCGTCGGCTGCGGTGGTGGCAGCGGTGGTGGCGGCATTGCTCCGCCGCCACCGCCACCGACCGGTGGCATTACGGGAACCGGCATTGCGGTCGGCCCCATCACCGGCTTCGGCAGTGTGATTGTCAACGGCGTGACCTATGACACGTCCAGTGCGAGCTTTACGAAGGACGGTCTGCCTGCAACACAGGACGACTTCTCCGTTGGGCAGGTCGTGCTGGTCACGGGCTCAATTGACAGCAACGGTGCGAATGCGAGCGCCGATACTGTCGAATTCGACGACATCGTGGAAGGTCCGGTCTCGAGTGTCGACAACGCGCTAAACCAGATCGTCGTCCTGGGCCAGACGGTGTTGATTACGCCAACGACATCCATCGACGATAGCTGCCCGGCGACGCTGGATGGATTGCTCGGCATTCCGGCGGTTGAAGTGTCCGGCCTGGCCGACGCGAATGGCGTCATCGAGGCGACGCGGATCGACTGCCGTGACGCGACCTGGAATGGCATCATGGAAGTGAACGGCCTGGTGAGCGGCCACAATGCCGGCGCCCGGACGTTCATGATCAACGGGCTCGAGGTGGACTATAGCGCTGCTATGGTTGACAACTTCCCGACGGCTGGTGTCATCAGCGACGGCGATCCGGTCGAAGCCAAGGGTACGGTATTCGACGGCAGCACGCTTGACGCTACCCGCGTTGAGTTCAAGGGCAACCGCTTCGCCAATGACGACGGCGTCCATGCCGAGATCGAAGGCTTTATTACGCGGTTTGTGTCTGCGAGCGACTTCGACGTCAGTGGAATCCCCGTGACGACCACAGGCAGCACTCTTTTCGAGGGCGGTACAGCGGCCGATCTCGGCCTCAACCTCAAGGTTGAAGTCGATGGCGACTTCAACGCCAGTGGCGTGCTGGTTGCGACGAAGGTAGACATCAAGTCGGCGACAGCGGTCCGCGTCACGGGCAACCTGGATTCGGTCTCTGGAAGCACGCTGACCATACTGGGTATTACCGTGAATACGGATGCGTTGAAGACGCGCTTCGAGGACAAGAGCGATGCAGACGTAGACCCGCTGCGCGCAGGCGATCTCAACGCCGGCGACTACGTCGAAATCCGTGGCCAGGAGCAGCCGGTCGGCCAGATTACGGCCGTGATCGTAGAGCGAGACGATCCCGATACGAGGACCGAGTTGCGCGGCTTCGTTGAGGTCGGTGGCAACAACGAACCGAACCTCACGGTACTTGGCGTGACCATAGTCACGAATGCCGCGACGCTCTATCGTGACTCTCGTGGCGCCACCGATGTGGGCATGAGTTCTGTCGAGTTCTGGGCCGCCGTGCAGGAAGGCAGCCTCGTCGATGCACGCGGTACGGAGACGGGTGACACCACCCTGACCGCGACCGAGCTCGAATTGCAAATGGACTAGAAGCTAAAAGCAGGAGGTATCCGGCCCGGCGCGGCCGGATACCTCCGAATGAGCGACCAACCTGGTACTGCAGTCCCATCCCGCCTTTCGACAGGCGGTTGTCGACCGGGCTGCAAATCAAAAAAACAAATCGCCCGAATTGAGCGGGCCGGAGACGACGCAATGAGTGTGAAGCGAACACTACCGGTATTCCTTTGCCTGCTGATCGCGCTCAGCGTATCGGCAAACGAGGGACTATTCGACAGCGCTACCGCTGCCGCCCGCGAGGGCGACCTGGCAGCGATGCAAAAGATCTACGAGAGGATTCTCGCAGCGGAGCCGGAAAATGTGCGGGCGCTCAACGGCAAGGCCACTGCCCAGGCATGGCGCGGAAACTACTTCGCGTCCGTTGAAACGTTTCGCGAATCGCTCTCAATCGAGCCGGAAAATCTGGAGGCGCTCATCGGCACTGGCTACGCCTTCGCATGGTCGGGTGACTTCTCCTACGCACAGTCCTATTTCGACCGCGTGCTCGCGCTTGCACCGGGAAATCACGAGGCGCGCAAAGGCAGCGCGTATGTTGCGCTGTGGTCGGGCGACGCGGAAACAGCCCGCTCGCGATTCGCCGAGTTGGCGGCTGACCGCGGAACGGACCCTGAATTATCGGTCGCACTCGGTCAGGCGCGTTTACAGCTAGGTGAATCAAAAGCGGCTTACACTGCGTTCGACAGGGCATTGCAGCTTGATCCCTACAGCCGCGCCGCCGTTGCGGGTCGTGTGGCCGCCCTGAACGCCGCGCCCAGATTCGAAGCTGCTGCCTGGTATGGCTCGACATCGAATGCAGATTCGGGTTTGCGACTTGTCGAAATGGGTTGGTGGGCAGGTCGCGATACACGCCTTTTTGCACGTTACGACGATAGCCTCAGCCTGGACAACCCGGCCATTGTGCGACGCGGCGAGAGTGCACGCACCTATCTTGCCGGCGCGCACCACTCTATGAATGACAAACTGGGTGTTCTTCTTGAAGCCGGTGTCCGCCAACTTCCGGATGGCGATCAGAATCTGTACCGGGCCGAGATCGTCCTGAACAACCTGCCCGGCAAAGTGGCATTGGGCGCACAGATTGGCGATCACGAACTGGGCTTTACTGACACCCTGTATCAAGTAGGTATCGGCGTTCCTTTTGCGGGGCGCTGGCAGGTCGAGAGCAATAACTACTTCTCTACCGTCGGTGCCGACAAGGACGATGAGTGGCGCAGTGTGCTGAACCTCCTGTACACGGCGGATAGCGGCTGGAACGCGATGCTGGGTGCCGGCGTTGGCGAAGTCGATCGGGGAGGGTTACAGGACAAGGAAAGCGTCAGGGTCGCCCACGCAATGCTGACGATTCCCGTATTCGGCTATCACCGCGTGCACCTGGCGCTTCGCAACGAGGACCTGCCGGGTAACAGCATCAATGTGGCGATGCTCGGTTTCACCTTCCGCCTGCCGCGCTAAGAGGATTAGTCATGAATTCCACAGAATCTGCCATTGCAGGCAACCCGCCACTCGAAAATCGCGTGGTTCGTGGTGCTGCAAGACGCTCACCGGTCATGTTCGTCTTTATATTTGTCGCCTGGACCGCATCGATGCTGTGGTTCGGACCGCGCCTGCTGCAGGCCCTGGAAGCAGCCCGGGGTCCCGTGTCCAGCTTTGCGTTGCATTACTTTGTCGTCTTCATTCCCGTGGCCTGGCTGTACGGCATCTACAATCTCAGCGTTGTGCTTTTCGCGCTCATCAGTCGGCTGCAGGGCCCAATCGCCTATGCGGAGGGCGCAGCGGATACGCCTGTCGCGGTGTTGTACACGACCTGCAATGACTTCGTCGAAACCAGCGCCTTGTCCTGTGCGAGCCTCGACTACGAGCGCTACCGTGTGTATATCCTGGATGACAGCAGCGATCGTGAAATCATGCGGGATATCGATCGTTTTGCCGCGCGCTTTGAGCACGTGCAGGTCGTACGCCGCAAAGACCGGCAAGGATTCAAGGCGGGCAATCTCAACCACGCGTTGGGCGGTATTGTGAGCGAACCGTTGTTCGTCATCGCGGACTCTGACGAGATACTGCCGCGCGATTTCCTGTCAAAGCTGGTCCCGCGTATCAATGGCGATCCGAACTGCGGCTTTATCCAGGCGAATCACCGCTGCCTGCAGAGCGGTACGAAATTGCAGAAGGACCTGTGCCATGGTGTGGATGTGCACTGGAAGTGGTACCAGCCGCTGCGCAATCGTTATGGTTTCGTCATGTTCCTCGGGCACGGCGCAATCTTGCGCCACAGCTGCTGGCAGCAGGTTGGGGGCTTCCCGGAGGTCGTTAGTGAAGATCTTGCCTACGCGATAGCCATTCGCGAGCGGGGTTACTACGGTACCTTTGCGAGCGACGTGACCTGCTTCGAGGAATTCCCGGAGTCGGTCAGGTCGTTCCGCGTGCGCCATGTGAAGTGGACGCGCGGCACCTGCGAGTTCCTGCATCAATACGGGCTGGGCCTGCTGCGTTCTGCGCGAATCTCCTGGAGCGAGAAATTCGACATCCTGTTTCCCACGGCGAACCTGCCCGTCACCCTGTTCTTCTTCCTCTACATGATACTGGCCGCGATCGTGCTGCCGATGACCATCGGCGAGCGCCATATCATGACACTCGAGTTCTGGCAGGGCTCGTTCCAGCTGCCGGTCATGTTGATGCCGCCCGAAATGAATATCCTGTATACCTGGGACTTCTTCCTGATTACCGTGTGTGCGCTGGTCTCGCCGATACTGTGTTTCATTCTCGAGATGTGGCGCCGGCCTATCCGCCTTCTGCGCTTCCTGACGCACAGTACGGCTTTGTATGCGGCACTCGCGCCGCTGTCGACCGTTAGTGTGCTCGGCTACGCGATCACGCGCAAAGCGCGTTTCCTGGTCACGGGCGACGTCA